>OQVL01002747.1_pt1 | contig 10747 bp, 8 predicted proteins | sample 1691501 | NCBI WGS metagenome assembly OQVL01 (sample SAMN03418253, study PRJEB22391) | human gut metagenome | biome: human-gut; feature: organic feature; material: feces | host: Homo sapiens | place: Tanzania | collected 2013-01
GACAAGTCATCATATCCATACAATGTAACCATTTGTTCTCTTGGATTATCCTCTATCTTACCTTTAAAGTTATTAAAGTTATTTGGATAAACGTATTGCTGACTAATTTTATTGATACTTGCTACTTCATTAATCTGTTTTACATAATTGACATCTTCCGCAGAAATATCACAATTATTTTTCTTCTCTATGATTATTTTAGATTGAGTATTCTGCTCAATCTCACTTTGTATATTATTAGTATTCTTTCTAATTGTTAACATAGTAATATTTAAAATATTAACTACTATTAATACCAAAATCAAAATAAATGTACGACTCTTCTTACGAACAATGTACTTGACTGCTCTATTCCCAAAAAACACGCTTAATCACTTCCTAGTCTTCTGTTGTTATTCTCAAAATCACAATTTGATCTGCAATGATACTATTATTATCTTCTTCTCCAAATACATATATAAATGTGTTCTTTTTTATATCCTCTAAAGTTGCCTCTTCATATACCCCTTTTTCATAATATTCTACAAAAACTTGAATATTAGAACCATAAATTATTTGTTCTTCTTTTTGTTCTTTCTTTTGTTCCTCTCCTACGGGCATAGCATATTCATCATTATTTTCTATTCCTATTTTCAATATGCACCCATTCTCTATTAGTTCATCCACGTTCCCACAAACTAATGCTTCTTCGGTATCTATCTGTAAACCAGAATTATCATTAACATCTGCACCTTCCTTTCCAGTATTTTGTGACTGCACTTGATCACTATTTGCTTTATTATGATCATCTTCATTTTGGGTATATTCGCTACTTATTTTATTGTTTCTAAATTCTTGTTCTTTTTTTCCACAAGCAGATAAAGAAAAGCATATACACAATATAATAAACAACTTTTTCTTTCTACACATTATTCTACCTCCATTTTGACTACGATTGCTTTCTTTTCTGTTGTATTCATAGTAATAAACCTCTCTCTTTCTACGTTTTTTTATGTTGTGAACTTTAGACATTTTAAGCACAATAGCTCCTATAATGTCTAAAATGCTTATTGTGTACGGATATGGGGATTGATATAGACCATTACCCCCGAACGGTTACAGCCGTTTGCTGCCGGAACAGTCTCACGGCGGAGATAGCCGTATTCCTCCAGCATATTCATGGTCTCAGCGAAGTCCTGAGCGTTCTTGAACAGTGTGCATCGGCACAGCTTGTACAAGTCGTTCTGCCTGATGCTCGTGGTGTGTTTGGAGCGAATCTTGTTCAGCACACGTTCTGCCTTTATCGTTCCGAGGTTAACGTCACCTAAGCTGTAAGCATATATCGCCTGTTCACGGAAATACTCGCCTATCTCGATAGCGTTACATAACGTATCGAGCGTCACACGATTCTCCACAGGCTGGGCGCCATTCAGCGCACACTTGATGCAGTGAATGATATCGCACAGGCGTAGCAGTTCGCCGTGATATTTACCGCCCCAGTCCTTGCAGAAAGCCATATCCGTGACAAGGTGCGGCTCGATGAAGTTGTTGTAGTAGTCCACGAACTCGCCGTATGCCTTTGCATCGAAATGCAGATACAGCTCTTTCTCATCGTGGTAGGTGAACTTGATTTCAAGGAGCTTATAAATCAAGTCCTTGTAATTCTCGGAAACGGATTCAGGCACAACCTGCGTATCATACTTGCGTGTGCCGATATTGCTCACAGGAAAACAATACATGAACCTCGCTATCAGACCGCTGCCCCTGAACACGGGATTGTTTATCATTCCGTCGAACACATACGGCTGACAGGCAAGACAGATGCTCATGTAGGGCTTTTTCAGCACGATGCTCGCCCTGGTGGCTCTGTCGCTGATGTAGGTCTCGCCGTTCCACGATTTCAGCAGGAGGTCGAGGTTCGGCACGTTGTTGCTGTAACGTCCGCTGAAATTACCGAGCATACCTGCTTCGTCCGAGATCATCAGCAGAGTGCCGTTTTCTTCGAGCAGATTCACAAGGGATTCGGGTGTAACATCGTCCACCGCTATCCTGTGGAAGTTGCTTGCAGGGATATTACTCAGCTCCGTCTGGAGCTTGGCTATCTCCTCAGCGGTAACGTCTTTCTTCTTTTCAAGGGCTTCCAGCTTGCTCTGCAACAGCTTGCGTTCCGCCTGAGAAGTGAAAATGTCCTGCTTGTTGTTCTCGTTCCAGTCATGAGCGAACTGAATGTATGGACGCTTAATCAGCGACATGACGGGAGACTTCTTGAAGCTCGGCTCTGCTATCGTTAAAGTGTCAAGCACAAGCGGCTCAGTGTGGTCACGCTTAGCTGACATACGGTACACTCCCGAAAAGCAGTAGCTCACTGCCGAGAGTATCGAAGTTCCTGCCATTGCAACGTCCATTGATGTGGTAGTCGCTATCGCCTGCGCCATATCACCTATTATAGGTGGGAGGGCGTTCACAGGGAACGGCAGGAGGTTCGTTCCGTCGGGACGGAGGGGTGTGGGTGTTGCCCACTGGTCGTTAATCAATATAGATCATCGCCTTTCTTCTATTATTATATAAAGCACTTTATATTCGTGGCGAGCAACATAGGCTATGCTGCTCCGCTGTCAGGTATCGTTCTCTCCTGACAATCCAATTTTACCATAACGGTACTTGCTAAATCCATAATATTACGTTATAATCTGTGCAAATTACGTTAATTACTTTAGCTTTATCATAACGTATCATGATTTGAACGTTATTATCTTGACTTTTTCGGGTTGTAATGGTATAATTATCATAACGTATTATATCTTGAACGTTATAGAAAGGAGCGTAATATGGGCAAAGATAAAAAAATCCTGCTCTATCGCATTGACGAGCAGGCTAAAAACGTGATATTTGTTGTTACCGAGGATAACGAGAGCGTATGGGGAAAAATCTTCGAGGACGCATACAGCGTTATCAGCTTTGATGATGTATTCAGAGACATAACGGAGTTCAGGAGCAACTTCCTTGACTATGAGCAGCTCACAGATGAGCTTATCGGGGCTATCAACGGCAGGGGTGCTGTATTCCGTGAGATACTGGTACGGTTTGACGATAATCGCCTGAACAGTTTCAACTTCTTTACACGTTATTATTCCGACACGCTCCGTGATGTGTTCACCGAAGCGAGAGCAGATATAGACAAGGCAGGAGCTTTCTTCAATACCCGTGCCTTGAAGAAGTCAACCGAGTATGTCAATGATGTTTTCAATCATATCCGTGAGGTTATGCGTGATGACTGGAACTTCGACTTCAATTCCGAGAGCGATATGAAAGCATTCAGGCTCAGTTTTGATAAGATAATCATACGGGGAAATGACAGGAACGATATATATACCGTAGCCGATACAGCCCTTGTGAACTTCTTCTATGATTTCAGTTTTGCGATCCATAAGTTGAAGCTATATGTTTGCAAGTGTAAGTATTGCGGTAAGGTATTCCTCGGAAAGAAAAATGCTGTATGCTGTGACGGAGAGGAGTGTCAGGCAACCTATCAGCGTGAAGTCAAGAATGCCAAAAGGCGCAAAAGAGAGAACGGTACTTACAAGGTATACAGCACAAGACTTAGTAATTATATCGGTCAGCAGAAAACAAAACTGCCTGCCGAGGTGCTTGATGATCCTGCACTTGTGGAGAAGTATGACCAGCAGCGCAAGGTGTTCACGAAGCAGATGCAGGATAAGCTCGATGAGTATGAAGCCGAGAACCGCCTGCCCGATGAGGAGCTGAGTGCTTTCTATGAGAAGATGAAGCAGGACGTTATGAGTTTTGTGTACGGTCTGGAAGCTGAGGCGGAGTGAGAGGGACTTTGGCTCCGGTGGCGTCAAAGTTGGATTCATTGGTCGGTTTTACTAATTATTCTGCTTCGATTTTTAGCATCAGCCGTCACTTTTTATAGAAAAGCTATTGAATAATTCGTCAAAATGTGGTATAATTAGTTTAATTATATCATACGAAAGGACAATTCTGGATGAGTGAACCTATTACTTCTATCCCAAGTGCCAATATCCTGCTTTCTTCGCTTCGTTCCGTGGGATATACTCCTGAAACTGCAATAGCAGATATTGTTGATAACAGCCTGTCTGCTAACGCTTCAGCTATTACCATAGAATTTGACTGGCAAGAGCAAGTCATTATCATTTCAGATAACGGCGATGGTATGTCTGAGCAAGAATTATTGAAATCTATGAATATAGGTTCCTCCGATCCGCTTGATTCGAGGAGCATTCATGACCTTGGCCGATTTGGTATGGGAATGAAAACTGCCTCCTTTTCTCTTGGAAAGAAACTGACTGTTCTTGCAAAGACCGGTGGCATCTTCAATAATGCGAGCTGGGATTTAGACTATGTCGGAAAAGAGGATAAATGGCAGATACTTGTTGAAGACAGTTCTTCCTCGTTTATCCAGCAGTTGTCAGATAGGCTTTCAGAGTATGACAATGGAACAGCTGTATGCATTTCCAACATTGATAAGGTTATATCATCTGATTCTGCCAATGAGAAGAAAAAATTCTATAAAATGATAGATAACGTAAAAAATCATCTTTCGCTTGTGTTCCATAGGTTTATGGAATCAGGAAAAATATCTATTATTGTAAACGGAACGACGCTAACTCCATGGAATCCCTTTATACCAGACAATAATGCTCGTCAGGAATTAGAGCCTGAAGAAGTAAACGAAAATGGGCATAAGGTTGTAATACGTCCTTACGTCCTTCCGCATAAAACAAAATTTGCAAACGACGATGAAGTTAAGGCTGCCGGAGGATATAAAGGCTGGCTGCATCATCAGGGATTCTATGTTTATCGAAACGAACGACTAATCATATATGGAACCTGGTTCGGCTTATTCAAGAAAGAAATGTCATTTAACCTGGCAAGGATTCAGCTGGACATATATTCAGACAGTGACTTTGACTGGCAGATAGACATAAAAAAATCAAAAGCCATTCCACCTGCCTATACCGATGATATTATTCGACTTGCTGCTGAAAAGGTAACAAAGCAGTCGGTAAAGGTATATAATTCAAGAGGTACATATTCTGACCGAAAAGGTAACGCAAACGCTCCTCAGCTTAGTTATGTTTGGGAGCAACGGAAGGATTCGAGAAGATCATATTCTTTTGTCCTTAATAAGAAGCACACTCTGCTGAATAAACTTAAAACAACACTTGCTCCTGAGCAAAAAAAACTATTAAACGCTTATCTGAACCTTGTTGAAAAATGTTCTCCCATGGAACTTTCAGGAGTTAATGATATGTCAGTAAACAAAGGCAGTCTGCCTGAAAATGAATACAATGAACTCACATTCCAAGCTAAACGGTTAATTTCAACCTTAATAAAAAACGGCAGCTCAAAAGAAGAAATACGAAGTCTTTTACAGCAGCTGCCCGACTATACCGTCTTGATAGACGATTTTGATAATATATATACGGAGGCCTGCAATGAAACAAGATGAACTTAGATTTTACGAAGCAGCTTTTACTTTATGCCTTGGCGATAAAGAAAAAGGTCTTGAAACAATCGATGCCATTAATAATGCTGTTAAAACAATGGGGCCTCTTGTTTCTGATGCCGAGGATTTAAGAGAATACCTTTACAGAGAGGTTAGTTTTTCGAGCAATGACATAGCGTCAATGCTTAGCGCCGATGATCGTAAAGGCAAGGATAAAGAATGGTGGAATAATTTAAGGCAAACTTTCGGTTTTAAAGGAACTTACTGAAACCGGTATAAGGCATATTTATCCGGAACAAAGAAGTGGAGCCAAAAAACCATCGAAAAAAGTATTAACGAACCTACTGACTTTGTCATGAACTGTATCTCAAATCCAAACTCCGGCGTTCCTGAAAAATCATACGGTGCTGTATTCGGATATGTTCAGTCAGGTAAAACGGCTAACTATATCGGACTTATAAACAAAGCTGTTGACGCAGGATATAAAATTATAATCGTTCTCGCCGGAATGCATAATAATCTGAGAAGTCAGACACAGATGCGTATCGATGAGGAAGTCCTTGGATTTGAAACCAGCATTGAATATTTGCGTCAGAAAGCTGGACTGGTTCCTTCTATAATAGGTGTTGGAACCTTAAACTTCAAAATGGATAAGTCAATTGAAGCACTTACATCAAGAGACGAAAAAGGTGATTTTACTAAAGGCAGAGCCGGTGTCAGCAGACAATATGATCAGCCTAAAATATTCATTGTAAAGAAGCAGAGCAAGGTATTGCAGTATGTCTATGATAATTTATCAAAAAATCACGCTGCCGTTCAAAGTCCTGACGGCACAAGTCTGTTTCCTTGCGAATATTCTCTGCTTGTAATAGATGATGAGGCGGATCAGGCATCAGTTAATACAAAATATAAGACTGACCGCAGCGGAGAAATCAGTGATGATTCAGAAGTATCTAAGATCAACGAGCTGATACGCCGCATACTATCCTTGTTCTCATGCCGTTCCTATGTTGGATATACGGCTACTCCTTATGCTAATGTATTTATTCCTCCGCAGATCAGCGATGCTGAACTGGAAGACGACTTATTCCCAAAAGATTTTATAGTATGTCTTCCGAAGCCGGCAGGTTATGTTGGAGCGATGGAGTTTTTCGGAGAAGATGAAAACAGCGAAACAATGCCTCTACGCAGAAGAATTACCACCGAACTCGATAATTTCATTGATTCTAAGACCAAGCAGATTATCTCACCGCTTCCTGACAAATTGAAGAAAGCAATTCTTTGCTTTATAATAATAACAGCTGCGAGAAATGTTAGAGGTCAGGTCTTGGAGCCTAACTCTATGCTGATTCATGTAAACAGGCTGAATGACGTTCAGAATTCACTGAAATCAATGGTTGACGATTATTTCAGCGAAGTACAGTCATATATTAACGGCGGTGACACAGAAATAATTGATACCCTGCATGAATTGTGGGACGAAGACTTTGTTCCTACAACAAAGAAAATGCAACAGGACTTTTCTGCTTACATGGAGGGCGTAGACTGCTCTGATTGGAGCGATGTTGAAAAAGAGATTAAGCGTCTTATCGGCAATCACCAGATTAGAGTGTTTGAAATTAACGGAAAAAGCGATGATGTTCTCTGCTATAAGGAATTCAAAGATGAAGGCCGTCAGCTGAATGTTATTGCGATTGGCGGAGACAAGCTTTCACGAGGATTAACGCTTGAGGGATTGACCGTAAGCTTCTTTATGCGTTCTTCTCAGATGTATGATACCCTTATGCAGATGGGAAGATGGTTCGGCTTTAGACCGAAATATACTGACCTTTGCCGTCTTTTTGTTTCAGATGAGCTGTTTCGCTGGTTCATGGTCGTTTCTTTTGCAACAGAAAACCTGCGCAACCAGATTCATTATATGAACGAATATAACCGTACACCTATGGATTTCGGTTTAAGAATTGCTTCCCACCCTGATATGCTTATTTCTTCAAGGAACAAAATAAAAACGGGACAAGAGAGGACGCTGACATTTAATAATACAGTAAGCCAAACAAGATCTATTGATATAAACGCAAGCACCTATAACCGAAATTTTGAAGCGGTAGAAAGCTTCATATCCAAACTTGGCGCTGAGAGTACTGATCACTGGGAAAAACTTGGCAGAACTTCTGGTACGGATCATATCTTTTGGGACAATGTTGACGGTAGTCTTGTTGCTGATTTTCTTTCTGAATATCGTACATCTGAAAAAGCAAACAAGGTTAATTCGCTGTATATGGCTGAATATATCAAAGATCAGATGAAGCTTGGCGGACTTGTCACCTGGACCGTATGCTTAAAGAACACCGGTCGTACTGATCCGCCGATTTCTATCGGAAGATATACTATAGGACAAGGCCTAAAAAGAAGCGAAGGTCAATATGCTTGTGATTCATCCGTATGCTCAATAAAATCACTTAAATCTAAAGATGAGGAGTATATCGATTTTACAAAAGAGCAGCTCCAAGAAAAGGATAAGATGAAAGCAAACGACGAAAGCGATGATAGTATAAGAAAGGAACTTAGGACAAGAGAACGAGGCTTGTTGATTCTCTGTCCTCTTGACACCGAAGAGATTAAAGGACTAAAAATTGAAGGTCAGAACTACAAGACACCTTTCGGATTTATTGCAGTATTTCCCGATAATGAAGGTCAAGGAAATGATATAACTTATCGTTTTAATCCTATCGCAATTGAAAATGGTGATGAATTTTGAGTAATGCTATAAAAATATATCAGGAGATCATTGCTGACTTTAAAAAAGCAGAGAATTCCAGTTTAACTGTATTGAATAGAAGTATTCTCCTGAAAAATAAAATACGAATTGTCTATATTGTTGCTGCGAAGGATCACCAGAGAATTATTGCAGTAATGCTGCCCAAAGACTGTACTAAGGAGCCGCTGAGCCGTTTCCCCAAGTGGCACGGAATAGAATTTGCATATGATCATATCACTGAATATCAAAATCCGAACAGCGAGAACGAGTACATAATCGTTTCTCAGTCAAAGGACTACGACAGCGGCATTTTTGAAATAATAGCCAACGACATCACCTCTCAGCTTACAGACAGCTATGTTAAACTCTGCACGCCGCATAGTCAAGGCAAAAGCTAAGCCCCTGCGGAAATTTCACGCAGAGGCTTAATCTTCTTCTCTATTTCGGGGTTTTTCGGCTTATTTGCCGAGCAGGTGCGCGGAGGCGGCCATGACGGTTTCAAAGGCCTCGTCCATGCGCTTTTTCGTCTTGCGCAGGAAGCGGTAGGGCGCTTCGGAGGCCCAGTCGCTGCCGATGGCGCAGACAAGTCCGCTGCCGATAAGCGGAAGATAGGCGCGCAGCTGCTTTTTGTGGTGAAGCTCGTCGAGGTCGAGCATGACGTGAACGCCCAGCTGCCGGAGCTTTTCGCTGTTTTTGAGCACTGTCTCGCCCGCGTCGGTGAGGATGACGTTCATGCCGAGCTTGCCCGTCAGCCGTCTGAGCACGGCCTCGGTCGTATCGTTCCATTCTATGCCCTTCATGTTAAGCAGAAAGCAATTGTTGCCGAAGCAGAGCTCCGGGAGATTCTCCTCGGTCAGGAGTCTTTCGCTGAATTTGGTCATCGCGGCCGGCATGACCTCCGGCAGCTCGTCGTTCATGAGGCTGCCGAGTATATCCTCGGACTGCCGGCGGCGATCGAGAAATTCCTCGACGCCGCACTCATCGGGATCGTAGACCGGTGCTGCGACGATGAGATCGACGCCGGCTTCCTTCGCCGCCATAAGGCGGCGAATGGTGTCGATCCTGTTTTTGCAGGCTTTGTCCATGCCCGGCATGACATGCGCTTTAAAATCAATTATCATTGCATGATCTCACTCTTTCTTTTACTTGATTCTATTAAGCGATTCAGGCCAAGACAGGGATAGTACAGCGCAAGGCCGAAAATTATCGAACCGAGCGCGATGCACAGAAGAACGACAATGTCATGCGTATAATTGCTGCCGTACATTCCCGCGATGGTCTCTCGCATTGCGTTCATTGAGTATTTGAAGGGCATGTAGTCGTAAAGCTTTTGGAATATATCCGGAAGCACCTCGACGGGATATGTGCCGCCGGAGCCCGCGACCTGCATGACCATGACGATGACGGAGAGCGCCATGCCTATATTATCAAGTGCGAAAACAAGCGCGTAATTTATAAGTGAGAAGCAAAGGCCGGTGACGGCGGCCGCGAGCACGAAGTGCCACGGATACAGGCACTGGATCTGCACATAGAACAGATCGCCGAGCGAAACTATCAGCGCCTGACCTATCGCAACGAGGAAGAACAGACCGTAGCGGCCGAAAAATCTCTCGTGCAGACGCAGCTTCAGGGGCTCATCCTCGGCGCGGAGCCTGACCTTGAGAAACACGGCGTTGAGCAGCGCGCCGACCCACTGGGCAAGCACCGTGTAAAACGGAGCCATTGCCGAGCCGTAGGTCGCAATCTCGTATTTTATGACGGTGTCCATGCTGATGGGAGAGGCGAGATATCCGCCGACGAGCTCGCCGTCGTTTTCAAGCGTATCACTAACCTCGGCAAGCAGCTTGCTGCCGGCAAGCGCCGAGACAAACTCCGAGATGACCTTGAGCTCGGCCTGTGCGCCCTCGATAGCCTTCTGCGTGTCGGCAAAGCCGGACTGCATGGTGCCTATCGAGCCGAGATAGGAGTTCAATGTCCCGCTCAGCGCGCTCGTTGAGCTCTGAAGACTGCCGAGCACGGAGGCGACGTTGGACGACGCGCCCTGCGCCTGATTAAGCGCCGCGTGCAGCTTCGGTGCAAGATCGCTGCTGACGGTAGCCGAGAGGCTGCTTATCGTCTCGCGTGCGGAGGTAATGGATTCCATGATCGAGGCCTGTTGCGCACGGACGCCCTCCCAGCTTTCGTCGTTTGCTTCCTTCAGGCTGCCGAGAGCCTCCAGACAGCGGTCATCCGTCTCGTCGTAGTCGAAGGTGACGCTGTAGAGGGCGGAGGCGTTGTTGTGGTGGTCAGTGGTGTCGTCTAAGCTCACGCTCTGCACGCCCTTGACGCCGGACACCGTGTTTTTCAGCAGCGCCGCCGCGTCGAGCGCGGGGCGAACCGTTTCGCCGCAGGCGCAACACAAACGTAAAGCTTGTGGGCATTTCCGGCGGCATCACGGGCGTGTCCGACATCGGGCGCGTCTCCATCGGCGAAAATAACTGGTTCATGGACTACGAGAAGGAGGTGGACCCTCAGCTCGT
>OQVL01002749.1_pt1 | contig 10742 bp, 13 predicted proteins | sample 1691501 | NCBI WGS metagenome assembly OQVL01 (sample SAMN03418253, study PRJEB22391) | human gut metagenome | biome: human-gut; feature: organic feature; material: feces | host: Homo sapiens | place: Tanzania | collected 2013-01
GCGAGGATGTCAAAGACTGCATTCGCATTGGGCTGCCCGCCATATTGAATACCTTAGAGAATGTAAAGATCTCCACGCCAACGTCCTTTGCACCCTCTGCCTGCAAAAAGCTGACCGGATTCCTGCCGTCGAACAGGATCTCGCCGTAGGCGTTGTCGTGGCAGACCAGATAGCCGTTTTTCTTTGCCATGGCGACTGTGTTTTCAAATACAGACAGGTCGGCACAGGCGCAGGTGGGATTGTGGGGGTAGTTGATATACAGCAGGTCGCAGTCGTCCCGATCCATATCGGCATAAACCGGAGCAAAGTTGTTGTCGGGATCCAGCCGGTACTCATGCTGCACCGCGTGGGCCAGCTGTGCGCCGATCCGATAGGTAGGATAGCAGATATTGGGCAGGAGAATGCCGCGTCCGGCACTGCAGAAGTCTACCGCCAGATCCAGCAGTGCCCGCTTGGCGCCGGGAATGGCGATCACCTCGGTAAGCGGATCAAGAGTGACGTTGTAGCGCTTCTGATAGAACTCCGCCACCGCTTTCCGGAAATCAATGTTGCCGGACAGCGAGGCATAGGTGTGATTTCCAGGTTCGCGCACCTGCTGCACCATGGTCTCGACGATCTCGTCCTCCGGCATGCCATCGGGAGAGCCCACCGTCAGATTGTACATCTTTTCATCGGAAGAGACATTGCGTTTGATCTCCTCCAACCATGTAAAAGCCCGCGATTCCATGCCGAAGCTTTTCAGCAGGTCAGAGCGAATATCCTTCTTTTCCATCGTCTTGCCTCCTCAGATATTGATAATGTTATTCAAAAAGGCCTGCGTACGCTCAGAACCGTCACCGCGGAAAAATTCCTCGGGACTGCGTGTTTCCACAATGTTGCCATCCTCAAAAAAGCTGATGTGGCTGGCAACTTCCTTGGCAAAGCCCAACTCATGGGTCACAACGATCATTGTCATACCGCTGCGGGCCAGATCTTTCATGACCGCCAGCACGTCCTTTATCATTTCCGGATCCAGAGCGGAGGTGGGCTCGTCAAAGAGAATGATGTCCGGCTCCATTGCCAGGACACGGATAATGGCCACACGCTGCTTTTGACCACCGGAGAGCTGATACGGATAAAAGTCCATGCGGTCCGCCAGCCCGACGCGCTCAAAAAGCTCCTCCGCCCGCTTACGAACGGCTTCCTTGTTCATCTTTTTGATCTTCACGGGAGCCAGCAGAACGTTTTCCATGGCGGTCAGATGGGGAAACAGCTCAAAATGCTGAAATACCATACCAATGTGCGTGCGGATCTGCCGGAGGTTTTTATGGGTGATCAGTTCATCCTTGAACCAGATCTTTCCCTCGGTGGGCTTCTCCAATCCGTTGATACAGTAGAGAGTGGTGCTTTTGCCGCTGCCGGAGGGCCCGCAGATAACGTGGGTCTCGCCCTGGCGGATGTTTAAGTTCACACCCTTCAGTATTTCGGTATCGCCAAATCTTTTGTGCAGCCCCTCGATACGAAGGATGTATTCCTGTTGGTTGTTCTGTTCCATTGGCGCACTCCTTAATTTTTGCCCATCATCTTTTGCTTTCCGCGTGCCTCAAACTTTTTGGCAAACCGGGCAAGAAAATGGCAGATCACAAAGTACAAAAGTAAAATGTAGATAAAGATAATGTGGGGATTTCCAAACTCCTGCATGGCGACATATCCGGTCCTGGTCACCTCTGCGTAGCCGATGGCGCTGCAGGCAGCGGTTCCCTTGATGAGAATGACCAGCTGTCCGATCAGCGCCGGCATCGTCAGGTTCAGCACCTGCGGCAGGATCACATACCAGATCGTCTGTATAACGCCCATGCCCATGGAGTAGGCGGCCTTGATCTGTCCGGTGCCCAACCCGACGATACCGCCGTAGATGATCTCGCAGATATAGGTGGAATTGTAAATGGTCAGCGCCACAAGACTCGCCCAGTATTTATCCTTGATAGGGGTGCAGAAAAAGATCAGCAAGAGCAGCAGAAGGAAGGGAACACCCCGGATAATGGCCAGCCACGCGTCCAGGATCACCCGAACCACCGGGATTTTATAGCTGCGGATCACCCCTAAAAGCACCCCCAGCACAAACGCGGTCACAAGAGCCAGCACCGCCAGAAGCAGCGTCATAGGCAAGCCTTTTGTCAGCAGCAGTCTGATCGTCAAAAGTTGCTTATCTAGTTCCATTTCCGTCTCCTTTGCAGTGCGTTAGACAGTAGCTGAATGACCCAGAAGGTGGCAACATAGAAAATCGCGGCGCCGATATAGGAGGTACCCGGAATCAGGTATTTACTGTTTAACGCGCGGGCAACTGTTGTAAGCTCCGGGATCGTGATCAAAGTAAATAGTGCGGTATCCTGCAAGATATAGGATACCTGATTGGTCAGCGAAGGGATGATGGCACGAAAAGCCTGAGGAAGCTCGATGCGCAAAAGACTGTGCAGTTCCGTGAAGCCAAGGGACAGCGCCGCCTTGCGCTGCCCAGCGGGAAGGGCCTCAATGCCGCCACGGATGATCTCCGCGATAAATGCGCCCTCGTTCAGCACGATGCCCAGCAGACCAGCTACAGGCGCCGAGATCATGACCCCGATGTAGGGCAGACCGTAGTACAGCAGATACATTTGCACCAGCAGAGGTGTCTCACGGAAAAACGTGATATAGCCGCGCAGGATCGGCGTTGCCACAGCCGGGCGGAGGCATAATGTCAGACCAATCACCAGCCCGGCGATTAGCGAAAGAATAATACCGACAACGGCGTACTGGATCGTAACGCCGTAGCCTTCAAGAAAATTGGAGAAAAAACGTATAAAAAGCCGAATGTTGAATTCCATGAATCTTACTCCACAGGCGCACTGCGGCTTTACCGCAGTGCGCCCAATTCGTTATAAGTGATTCGGTTACCAGAAAGAATGATCAGATGCCGAAGTTGCCGGGCACCCAGGGCTGACCCGTCCACTTCTCATACAGGGCGGCATACTCACCGCTGATCATGATCTCCTGCAGGAACATATTCAAAGAGTACTGCAGGCCGGTCTCACCATACTGCACGGCAAAGCCGTAGGTCTCGGTGGCCAGATAGTCGTCGGGGAACAGCTTGAAGTCGCCGGGGTAGACCTCCATGCGATCCAGCAGCGTGCACTCTTCCTCAACAACGCAATCAATGCGACCGGCCTTGAGCGCCTCGGACCACTCCGTCTTGGACTGGAAGGTGAGGATCTCGGCTTCGGGGAACAGTTCGGCGCAGGTGTCGGCGTAAACGGTGCCTTCGGTAATGCCCAGCTTCACATCAGGGCTGTTCAGATCTTCCCAGGTCTTGAGGTTTTCCTCGTCCGCACGCAGCAGCGCGGTGGTACCCGTCAGGAAGAAGGGATTGCTCAGGTTCAAAGACGCACTGCGGGGAACGGTGCGAGTCAGGGAGTCGGCCACCACATCCGTGTCGCCGCTGGTCAGGCCGGGGATCAGGGCGGCCCACTCGACCTGCTTGAACTCCACTTCAACACCCAGCTTCTGTGCGTACAGATTGATCAGATCCACCGAAAGACCGGAGATCTCACCAGTGGCGGGATCCGTGTTGGAAATGGGGGGATGGGCAGCTTCGATACCGACAACGATCTTTCCGGATTCCACGATCCGCTGCAGGGCATCCTTTTCACTGCCGACGCTTTCGCCGCCGCAGGCAACAAGGCAGAGCACCATGGCGATTGCAAGCAGCAGAGCCGCGATCTTCTTTGCTGTTTTCATCTTTTTTCCTCCTGTAATTTGAATTGTTTTTGGGGCCTCGCTGTGAGTCTACTGTAAAAGAAATCGACAAATTTGTCAATCTAATATTTCAGCTAAAATATTTTTTCTACAACACGGCCAAACGCCTAGCTGAAATTTTGTCTAATATATCAGTTGAAATACGGAGAAAATGTGCTATGATTTTAACTGCACCTTACACCTTTCAATATGCGGGGGACATCTTTATGAAAAAAATGTATGGAGTTACCACTCCGGTCGTCACGCCCTTCACTGCTGACAACGCAGTTGACACAGCCGCCCTGCGTCAGCTGACAGACTTCCTGATCAGCCGCGGCGTTCACGGGCTATATCCCAATGGTTCTACCGGTGAAATGAATAAAATGAGCGTGGAAGAGCGTATGCTCGTGGCGGAAACGGTACAGGATCAGGCTGCCGGCCGTATACCCGTTTTCGTACAGGTAGGCGCTCAGACCACCGCGGATACCCTTAAGCTGGCAAAGCACGCGGTACAGATCGGCGCGGCAGGTATCGGCGTTCTGACACCGCAGTATATGGGTGTTACCGATGATGAGTTGGTTTACTACTATACGACGGTGTCCGCCAGCATACCGGATGACTTCCCGGTGTACCTGTACAACATTCCGCAGTGCTCCGGCAATGATATCACACCGGCAGTGGTGGACCGAATCCTGCGCGAAACGAAAAACGTCGTGGGCATCAAATACAGCTTCTCCGACATGGAGCGCTTTCGGCAGTACCTGCAGTGCGGCGATGGCAATTTTGATGTGATCGTCGGCCCGGATCGGCTGATGCTGGTAGGGCTTATGATGGGGTGCAAGGGCACCGTCGCTGGCTGTTCCCAGTGTGATCCTACGCCGTTTGTTAATTGCTATCAGGCTTTTCTGGAAGGAAATCTGTCCGCCGCCCAGCAGGCTTCCGCCGAGATCAATGAGCTCTGTGATATTGTCAAGGCGGGCTCCAACATCGCATATACCAAGGCCGCCCTGGAGAGCGAGGGTCTTGGCCGCACTCATGTGCGTGCCCCGGCTCTGGATCTGGATGACGCGCATCGAGATGTACTTTTGACCCAGCTGAAGGAATATCGCCGGAAGTATTCACGTGTATAAACACGGCAAGGGAGATCGCAATGAACGGTCTCCCTTGTCTGTACTTTTTCACTTGACACGTTAATGGAAATTGTTTACTATAATTACGGTAATGTAAAAAGATGAAGATGCGCGGGAGGAATTGCGGATCCGTGAACAGAAAGAATAGCAAAGATTCTGCAAAAGAATCGCTGACGCAGGCGATCTATGATGATATGCTGCGTAAGTTTATGACGAATGACCTTATTCCCGGCACAATAATTGACCGAAAGACCTTGGCGGAAGAATACCAGGTCAGCATGGCGCCGATCCGTGATGCGCTGCAGCGGCTGACGCTGGAGGGATTCATTGAAACAAAGTCCCGCAGCGCCACAGTAGTAAAAGCAATTCAGAAAGAGGATATATACGGTACATTGATCATGCGCGAAGCGCTGGAATCCGAGGCGGTGCGCTTGATCTGCGGCGAGACGGTACGCAGTCATTATGAGGCGTTGATGGAGAGCGCCCGGAACGTGGACGCCACAGCGGATGTTATGGAATATTGGCAGGCTGACGTGGATTTTCACTGTCAGCTGGTTTCTCTGAGTAATTGTGAGTTGTTGATCGAGACCCATAAAAAGGTAATGAACGTAGGCCGGTTTTACCAGGTCAACAGCTTTTTCATGAACCGTGACCCGCAGAAAAGAGAGAGTCATTGCCAGCTGGTGCAGGATCTGATAACGGACGATGCGAACCTGGCCGAACAGCTCATGCGGCACCACCTGCAGGCCGGCAAGAATGAATTGCGCGAGCAAAAGGGCCACAGATAACAGCCGCAGTTTCAGTGATCGGACTGTACTCTATTCCGGCTTACCGCGGCCACAGAATTTGAACGTAACCGTCAAACGTAACCGCGAATAAAAGGCCTCCATCTGAAAGTGAGCAGCAGCTCACCGAGATGGCGGTCAATTATTTTTTACGGCATATAGCATTCTTTTGGGGCATTTGCGGGAAGCAGCTTTTCAGCCTATGCGGCATTCTCTTCGCTCAGTTGCGGTGCGTTTTGCAGGACCCACAGCAAATAGCGGTACGGATCTAAGCTGTTTTCCTTCGCCGTTTCAATCAGGCTGTAGATCACGGCGCTGGCCTGCGCGCCGCCCGGCGTATTGGCAAAGAGCCAGTTCTTCCTGCCCATCACAAAGGGCTTAATGCTGCGCTCGGCACGGTTGTTGCTCAGCTCCAGACGGCCATCCTCCAGATACCTTGCCAGGTATGGCCACTGCTCCAGCAGATAGTGAATGGCCCTGCCCAACGCGGATTTCGGCGCTGTTTTCGCCTGCATCTCATTTGCCCATGACAACAACGCGTCTAAAACAGGCTTTGCCTGCTCCAGCCGCTTTTCATATCGTTCCTCCGGCGCCAGTTCCGCAAACGCCTGCTCCAGCTTGAAAAGTCGGGAGCAATAGCATTCGCCAATCGCTGCCGGCGAGTCCTTTTGCATCTCCTTGGGCAGCGTTTGCAACGCCTCATCAAATTTTCGCCTCGCATGTGCCCAGCAGCCCACCACACGGATGTTGCCCGGCAGCTTGTGGTATCCCTGGTATCCGTCTGCGTGCAGCCATCCTGAGAAGCCTTGCAGGAAGGGCTCCGCATGCTCCGCTTTTCGGGTGGGCTGGTACTCATACAGCACAATGGCCTGCTTTGTGCAGCCGCTGGTGCGGTACAGCCACATGTAGGACTTGCTGGTGGAGGAACGTCCCGGCTCTTTCAGCACCTGCAAGGTCGTCTCGTCGGCGTGCAGCACCGGCTCCCTGCAAAGCTGCTCATGCAGCACATCATAGACCGGCCGCAGCCAAAGTCATCGACGCCGCCGGCAAGTACGCGATGCCCGGTGTGGTGGACGAGCATGTCCATATCATCGACATGGGCCAGCCGGAACTGGGCAAATACGAGCTGGACTCCGGCGGTGCTGCCGTGGGCGGCATCACCACCGTGCTGGAGATGCCCCTGTCCATGCCGCCCTCCACTACGCTGGAAAACTTCAAGAAGAAGGAAGAGCGGGCCGGCAGTGCCTTCATGGTGGACTACGGCCTGTATGGCGGCGCGGTGCCCGGCAATCTTGAAGAGATGTACAAGATCAACGACGCCGGCTGCATCGGCTTCAAGGCCATGATGGCAGGCTCCGTCCCCGACATGTTCGATGTGGCGGACGACGGCTCCCTGCTGGAGATCTTCCGGGCCATCAAGGAGATGGATTCCACCATCGGCGTCCACGCCGAGAACGACGCGCTGATCCATATCGAGGAGCAGCACCTGAAGGCCCAGGGCCGGAAAGACATCACCGCGTATCTGGATTCCCGCTCCGAGTTCCTGGAGAACGAGGCCGTCCGCAGAGCCATCTACCTCAACAGCGACCCCGAATGCTGCCTGATCATCGTCCACGCCAGCAACCCCGGCGCGGTGGACATCATCAACCAGGCCAAGGCAGAAGGCCACAACGTCCACTGTGAGACCGGCCCCCACTACCTGGCTCTCTGCAAGGAGGATGGCCCCAAGATCGGCCCCTATATGAAATTTGCGCCTCCCGCCCGTGAAAAGGCGCGGACGGATATCCTGTGGCAGCAGCTGGCCGAGAGTAAGATCGACACCATCGGCTCCGATCACGGCGGCCATACCAAGGAAAACAAGGAAAAGGGCTGGGCCGATATCTGGCAGGCCGGCAACGGCGCGCTGGGCCTGGAGACCTCTCTGCCCGTCATGCTGACCGAGGGCGTCAACAAGGGCCGGATCACCATGCAGAAGCTGGTGGAGGTCATGTGCGAGAATCCCGCCAAACTGTTCCGCAGCTTCCCAAAGAAGGGCACGCTGCACGTGGGCGCCGATGCCGATGTGGTGCTGGTGGATCTGGACAAGGAATACACCGTCGACGCGGCCAAGTTCCACTCTGTGGTGAAGCACAGCCCCTTCAACGGCTTTGCCATCAAGGGTGCGCCTGTGCTGACCATGGTGCGCGGCACCGTCGTGGCCGAAAACGGCGAGGTCGTGGGCCAGCCGGGCTACGGCAAGATGGTGCGGCCCATCAAGTAAGGAAGTGATACCATGACTTTTGCAAATCGATCCCGTATTGAGCAGACGGTCGAAGCGCTGGCGCAGTTCAACGCAACGCCCGGCGCAGGCATTACCCGCCTGGATCCCATGGGAAACCTGATCGGCCGGAAGGAGGGCGCAGACCGTTCCTTGGCGGCCATCGCTGTGGGCTCTCACCTGGACTCCGTCCGCAATGGCGGCAAATATGACGGCGCCATGGGCATTATCTGCGGCCTGGAGCTGGCCCGGATGATGCAGGAGAACAACCTTTCTCTGCGGCATCCCTTTGAGGTGATCGCCATTGTGGAGGAAGAGGGAAACTCCTTCGGCTCCGGTATCCTGGGCGGAAAAGCACTGTCCGGCCTGCTGGAGACGGACTATCTGAAGCAGCTGACGAACAACGACGGCGTCACCGCCTATGATGTCATGAAGACCTACGGCCTGACGCCGGATGACCTGCCCCAGGTAAAACGCGATAAGACCAGCTGGGCCTATTTCATCGAGCCCCATATTGAGCAGGGCCCGGTGCTGGAAAGCGAAAACCTGTCCGTCGGCATCGTGGACACCATCGTGGGCATCCGCACCAAGAAGCTCATCCTCACAGGCCGGCCCGACCACGGCGGAACGACCCCCATGCACCTGCGTCTTGACGCTGTTGTGGCGGCTATGAAGATCGTGCATCTTGTGGATGAAATGGCCCGGGAGCTGAATGATGGCACCGTGACCACCTGCGGCTCCCTCCACGTGGAGCCGGGCGCACCCAATGTGATCCCCGGTAAGGTAGAAATGTCGGTGGAGTGCCGCTCTCCCCACCAGGCGTCCATCGACACCGTTTTTGGCGCGGTGGAAAAGCTGCTGGCGCAGCTGCAGACGGAGGGTTATCAGACCGAGAACGTCGGCCTGATGGAAGTGGCTCCCGTCCACCTGTCCGAAAAAGTCACCGCCGCATTGTCCCAAGGACTGCGTGAAAACGGACTGCCGCTGAAGACGCTGCCCAGCGGCGCCGGACATGATTCCATGTTCATCTCTCAGGTAACGGATGTGGGTATGCTTTTGCCCCCAGCAAAAGCGGCCGCAGCCATTGCCCGGAAGAGTTTACCCCCTCCGGCGATATTGCCAGGTGCTGCGACGTGGCATATACCGCCCTGAAAGAGCTGGATCGCGACTGAGTCATCCACTCTCCTATAAAAAGCCAGGCCTCCGGGTAATTCCCAGAGGCCTGACTTTTTTGCTGTTATACCACGCTGACCTTGCTGACGGTGGGCAGGGTGGTGATGACGCCATCCTCCCACTGGTGTCCGGTGGCCTTGTCCACCACGTTGATGCGGCTCACCTCGGCCATGCGGATGGTGCAGTAGACCACATCGTCGTGGGAACCGTCCTTGGTTCAGGTAGCGGAGACTTCGTTTTCACGGACAGCCGCGCCGGGAGTGTGGGCGTGGCAGGCTTCGGACACTTGCCACGCCAGTCCGGGATAACCATTGTTAATGTATCACAGTATCACATCTGCAATGGAAATTGCAGGGGGGATACCTTTACAAAACGCTTCCCTTTTCCGCTTCCCCGTGGTATACTAAAGTCACAGAGGGCGAGGTATATGAGTGACTTCAACAGAGCCGATTACTGGTTCGACGGCGCGGAGTACGATTTGCAGGCTGCACATGCCATGCTGGATACCCGGCGTATGCTCTATGTGGGCTTCATGTGCCATCAGGCCATCTGAAAAGGCGCTGAAAGGCTGCTTTGTCACTCGCAAGCAGGAGGAAGAACTGCCCTATATCCATAAGCTGATGCGCCTTGCCAATCTGTGCGGTCTGTCCGCCGAAATGAACGAAGAGCAGTTGAATCTGTTGGATATGCTCAGTCCCTTAAACATTGAAGCGCGTTACCCGCTGCAAAAGGATCGTCTACTGGCTTCACTGACGGTTTCGCGCTGCGAGCAGATGATTCAAGAAACGGAGGTGCTGTATCAATGGATCAGGAAAAAGTGCTGAATATCGCCAGAGATTACGCCGCCTCTGTGCGGAAGGTAATCGACGTCGCAGACGTGTTCCTTTACGGCTCCTATGCCCGTGGCACCGCCACCAAGGACAGCGACATTGATATTGCCATCATCGTACAGCAGCTGCCCGATGACTATCTGCGTACCATGGCAACGCTCTGGAAGTTGACCCGCAGCGTAAGCGACGACATCGAACCCGTTCTGCTGACTGCCGACGACGACAAGAACGGTTTTCTCAATACAGTGCGTAAGACCGGCATTGCGGTTTGAGTGCAGAGTCAAGACCACCCCTCTAAGGGGTGGTCTTGACTTATTGCTCCATGCCGTCCTTGACCCGCAGCCGCGCAATGGCGCGGGCCAGTGAGGTCTGGACCATGTGGTATTCCCGGATGCTCTGCTATACTTCGATCAAAGGCTTTGGCTTGGTGAAGGGGCATCCCGAACTGACGGTGGAGGGATTGTCTGAGGAAGTAGGCAAGATCCGAGCACATGGCGCAACCTCGCTGAAGGTGGGGGATATCATTGAGATCATTCCGAATCACTCGTGTGCTGCCGCCAATCTTACGGGGTATTATATCGGCGTGCGCGGCGATGAGGTCGACCATCTGATCAAAGTAGATGCCCGCGGTAATTCCTGTCAAAAAGTACCCATCGAAAAGCAAGGGTGATCCGCGATGTGAGGCCACCTGACCATTCATAACAGCAAGCAGTACCTTATAAAAAGTATTCCCCGCCGCCTTCACGCGGCCACTTAATCCGATCCTCTCCCATCCTCCGAATATATACTATAACAGTGAAGGCCTCCGGGTAATTCC
>OQVL01002750.1_pt1 | contig 10741 bp, 8 predicted proteins | sample 1691501 | NCBI WGS metagenome assembly OQVL01 (sample SAMN03418253, study PRJEB22391) | human gut metagenome | biome: human-gut; feature: organic feature; material: feces | host: Homo sapiens | place: Tanzania | collected 2013-01
ATTCACAGGAAGAAGATGAATTTGATTTGAGCGATATTTCCGCACAGCCTAAGATACAGAGCCGTGAGGATATCATCGCTGCCGCCGAAGCCGCTGCATTTGCAGAGGAGTAGGGCAGGAAAGAAGAATATATTGATGAAGCCTCGGATGAAAATGGAAGCATTGTATCCGAGGCTTTATATTACATGTATCTTTGGTGCAGAAATATATAAATGTTATGGAAAAAAGTATTATTTTTATTTTATTATCAATGCTATTGTCATGTACTGGTAATAAAGTCTATGATCACCAGCTGAGTAAGGCTGATAGTATCATGGATATAGCAGACGATTCTGCCCAGATAGCTATAAAAATGCTGGATGCTTTAAAACCTGAATGGTCTAAATTTACTAAAGCTCAAAGAATGCGTTATGATTTACTTTATCATAAGGCAATGAATAAGGCATATATAGATTTTACTTCAGATAGTACTATGCTGGCTGTTGTAGATTATTATGAGCATCATGGAACTGCTAATGAAAGGATGTTGGCATATTACATTTTGGGGTGCGTATATAGGGATATGCATGAGGCACCCATGGCATTGGAATATTATAATAAAGCAACGGAGCAGGCTGATACTGCAGCCCAGGATTGCGATTATGCAACGCTATGTAGAGTGTATAGTCAAATGGGGGTATTGTTTTCACAGCAATATTTACCATATCAAGAGTTATTTTCATTTGAAAAAGCTACCCATTATGCTTATAAAGCTCATGATACTTTAAATGCCATTCGATATTATTATAATAAAACTGATGCTTATACGTATTTAGATAATGAAGATTCTGCTATAATTGTAAATACAAGAGCTGCAGAATTATTTAGAAAGCATGGGTATGATAGAGATGCGGATATTGCTTTTGGATGTAACTATGTTTACTATTTAAAAAGGAATAATATAGATAAAGCTAAGAAAGCTTTTGAAGCGTATAATAGAGTAAATTTTGCAGGAAATCAAAATTATGAAGATTCTTATGCTTTTTTGCTTTATGAGAAAGGTTTGTTTTTTTTACAGACAAACCAGTTAGATTCTGCTTATTGTAAACTCAATGAAAGTTTAAAATTATCAAAATCATTTAATAATAAGGCAATAACTACAAAAACTTTGGCTCAATACTACTTAAAACGTAATAATCCAATCTTGGCAACAAAGTATGCTTTGAAAAGTACTGAATATAATGATTCTGATTTAGTTCGAGTAAGAAAAACACAATTGCATCAGCTACAAGCTATGTATGATTATAGCAGAAACAAAAATTTAGCTATCATTTCTGAGAAGAAAGCTGAAATGAGGACAAATATGATATATATAATCATAATAGGTAGTATTATAATACTATTTATTATCATTTCTCTTTATAAGAGGCAGTTATCTCTCAAGAGTAAAAAGATAATAATAGCGCAGCAATTATATAATGATTGTTTGCATAAACTACAACTATTGCAAGAGGAGAACAAAAAAATAATAGAACATAGAGATGCTGCTGATGCTGAAAAATTAAGAAAAAGCGATGAAGCTATCAATAAATTAAAAAATACAATTAAAGATATTCGTGAAAAATTCTCTACGTCTTTGATGACAGATGTTGATGTTATTTTACAGAATTCTACCATATTTAGAAAAATTCAGTTTATATCATTACATCCTAAAGAACGAATGGAAAAAGAGGATTGGGATGAATTAGAAGAAACTGTAGGTGAACTTATGCCTTATTTTTCCCAAATATTAAAAAATCAATTGACTATCAAAGAATATCGTATTTGTTTATTAATCCGCCTTAAGTTTTCACCTACAATTATTGGTAATATCGTAGGATTATCAAATTCAGGAGTTTCACTTTCCAGAAAAAGAATGTTGGAAAAAGTGTGTGGAAAAGATGGATCGGCTAAAGATTTCGATAAATTTATTCTTTCTTTATCTTAAAAAGGTGATGTAAAATTTTAGTAAAATTAAATATAAGGTATTGATAATAAGTAAGTTATATTTGGTTGTAAAATATGAGTAAATTTTTATTGAGGTATTTTATATGAAGTTTGTGTGGTTATTTGTAATTTTGTACCCAATCAAAATAATTAATAAGATGAATAAATTTAAAATTATGGTCATTGGGGGGGGCAATGTTTTTGTGTTCTTTACCAATTATGTCTAAAAAGTACTTTTTATATAGTACTATTATTAATAATGGCAAACATACACAAAATGGTAGCAGAGCTCCTAAACGACCATTGTGTGTTGATTGTACCAATAATGTTCTTACTGTTCCTGAGCAATTATTAGGTTATACTTTAACAGTAACTGATGAAGAAGAAAATGTATTTTCTTGTTTCTTGACAAGTAATGTAATATATTTACCATCAAATATTGTTGGAGAATTAAATATTCTTTTTACAGATGGAAATCAGACCTTTTATGGTATTATTGATGCTGAATAATTATATTTTATAAATCTGAATATAGCTAGGATTTTCCTAGTTTTCAAATACAATATGGCTACATTGTGTAATGTGGACACCCGACGAGGCGGTCAAAATTCCTCCTGTGTAAGAGCTAAATCCTGCACTCTCCCCGAAAAAGAAAAGTTACAAGTAGGGGTGACCCCGAATTGTGTCCATGAAAAAACAAAGGCTTGGTATGTAATGCGAGCTGCTTATGGGCAAGAAATCAAAGCAAAAGAGTATTTGGATGCTAAAGGTTTGGAAACCTTTTTACCAATAATTGATAGAATGCGTTTAGTAAAAGGTAAGCGAGTTCGAAAAAAGGAATCCTTGATTCCTAACTTTTTGTTTGTCCTATCTACAGAGGTTGAGCTACAAAAATATGTTGGAAGTAAAGATCTAAGTTTTTTTCATTATTATTATGTACCTAATATGGATGAAAAAGGACAGCCTATTGGTAAAAATGGTACCAAGCCTCTCATTGTTCCTAATAATCAAATGCAACAGTTTCGTCGTTGGCATGAAATCGAAGATGATAACAAAATGTTTGTAAATGCTGATGAAAAAACTTTTTCTAAAAATGAGTTAGTTCGTATAAATAGAGGGCGATTTGAGGGATTATGCGGTTTTGTTTGTCGATATAAAGGACAAAGCAGAGTTGGTATAAGCATAGAAGGCTTAGGTACAATTGTAACAGCTTTTATTCCAAAACAATTTTTAGAAAAAATCTAAAATGGCACAACAATCTTCTTCTTGGAGTCTTGAAAAAGTTATATTGAAAGTAATCAACAGATATTTTGATGTTTCTCTTATCATGGGCATAATGCTTACAGGTAGTAGAGTAACAAATAAGCATCGTGAGGATTCTGATGTGGATGTCATGCTTATTTCAAAGTTGTCAAATCGGCAAACTATTTCAATGATGAGAGAACGCAATTATACATTTCAGTTTATAATTGTCCCTTTCAATAAGTTACCTTCAATGATAGCGGATGATTATATCTCTGGAAGTTTTGTTTTTCATTCGATGATAAATAAAGGAATAATACTCAAGGATACTTTTGGAATTTTAGCTACCTATAAAGAGAAATTATCTAAAGTGTCAGTGCAACTATCAGAGAGGGTATTGATGCGAACAGTTTATTCCATAAATGAGTCGTGTCGTTATATAGAGTCTCGTCATAAATTGTCTCTAACGTCAGTTATGGGAATCATAAAGAACTTGGAGCAATTGATAATAAAAAAGATGGCAACTTCGGATAAATATGTGGATCAAGAAATGGAAAATTATCCCAAAGAGCATGATGCTATCAGAAATATGTTGTATAACTATTTGAGGTATGGAAAGACAAAACCTTTTGTGTCAGCTGTTCAACAGATGGTTTCAAATATGGGCTGTCCTTCTGTAGAGAATGCTTCCTCTACATTATACCTTCAGAAGTCAGTTTCTTCAAGAGAATGTATGATTCTTATATCAGGTAAAGATAGTATTGATGAGGATATAAGCTTATTCTTTATATCGTTACGAAAGCAGTTGAAAGGAGTAAAAAGTTTTTCTCTTGTTATAGGGAATAATCAATATTTACAAGCTGGTATTTATCTTTCGCTTTATTCAAGTCGTCCCTTTACGAAAGAGGTTTACGATACAATACATCAAGCAATTTATGATTCTTGGCAACAGCATAAATTGCTTGTTATTAGTCCATTCAATACTTTCTTTTTCCAAGTAAACTTATTTGGAGATGGGAGAGCAAAAATATTGGTTTATGACTTTTTTTGTACCTTAACACGGTGTTCGGAAAGGTATAATATGCGGGCAAGAAACATTCTTGTGGCTTATATAATGATGGTTTATTTATTTGAAAAAGAGCCTTCTATTTGGGAAAAATTAGTTATTGATTTGTTTCAATTTTATTTACCTGAAGTAATTGATATAAATGACTCATTGAGTCATAAACTGCTATTACAGAGAAAAAAGCAGGTGATTCAAAGCTATCATGATTTGTATAGATTGAATAAACAGAGAATATTGAGCGCAGTCAAGTTGTCGTATAGGCAAAAGCAATATGGTACGATAAAATTGAAATTTGCAAAAGTGATTGAAACTACATGTGGTGTTTCGGCATATAATTCGAGCATTTGTCTCCATTCTGAGAATAGTGCCCTTCTCAATGTCTGTGATTATGCCTTGTCTTCATTAGGTTTTCTGCCACATGAGAAGTTTGCTATCGTATTTAATACCAGTAAAATGATAAAAGATGGTGATGTTCAGCTCATTTTATCATAGTCAGCAATTAGATAGTAAAGACTGCGGAGCAGCTTGCTTACAGATGATTTGTAGGTATTATGGTCGTTTCTTTGATTTGGAATATCTACGACAAATTTGTGGTGTCAAGAAAGAAGGTATATCGGTTTTTGATTTTATTAAGGCATCTGAGCGATTGAATTTAAGAAGTCTTCCTTTTAAACTTTCTTTTTGGAAATTTAGAAATGAAGTACCTTTGCCGTGTGTTGCGTATTGGAGAAATCATCATTTTGTTGTAGTTTATAAAATTAAAGGTGATAAGATTTATGTTTCTGACCCTCGTGATGGTTTGAGAAAATATAATTTGACAGAGTTTGCTAATGGTTGGTTGAATGAAGAAATCGGTTTCTCTGGAAGAATACGGAAAAGAGGTGTTTGTATTGCGGTGGAGCCTACTTGTGATTTTAAGGTCAATCAAGTGGATACATCTTATAATGGTGTAGGAATATTGTCTGCGTTAAAATTCTTATGGGATTATATTCTTCCTTATAAAGGATGTATCTTGAAAATATTCATTCTGATGTCCGTTATGACGGTTATGAATGTAATCATACCCATTATAACACAGTCTATTATTGATGTCGGAATTCCGACAAGAGATTTTGCATTTATTACTCTAATGTTGGTTTCTAGTATAGTTTTGACATTGAGTACATCATTTGGTTCGTGGTTTAAACAATTAATAAATACGCATTTTGCAGCACGAGTGAAACTATCAATGCAAACCGATTTTATCTACAAGCTATTGAAGTTACCGATGTCTTTCTTTGAGACAAGATTGATGGGGGATGTCATACAACGAAACAATGATTATGACCGTCTTGAATCCTTTATAATGGGAAGTTGCTTTAACTTTGTTATGGCAATATTTCAGGTTTCTGTATTGGGTATAGTCCTGTTTTATTACAATTCTACGATATTTGCAATTTTCTTGATTTGTAATTTTGTGTATTGTGTATGGGTGTTGTTTTTCTGGACGATAAGAAAGAAAATGGACATTAGGTATTTCTCTCATTTGGCAAACAATCAAAGTCAGTGGATAGAAATGCTTTCTAATATTTCGGATATTAAGAGTTATAACTATGCTACTAATAAGAGATGGCAATGGGAAAAAATCCAAATCAAGCTATTTAAAACGAGAATCAAACTGCTGAATGTGGACCAATTGCAGGCTGTAGGTTCTTCTCTTATAACAACAATAGAAAATATGCTCCTAATATATGTTTCAGCTTTAGCTGTAACTCATGGAGAAATGACAATGGGAATGTTAATTGCGATACAATATATATTAGGACAATTGGCGATGCCTATGGAAAGTCTTATCCAATTTATCGTTTCAATTCAATTGACAAATATTAGCTTTATGAGAGTAAAAGAAATTATAGGAAAGAAGACAGAGGACGAATTATATACTAAAAACACGAATAGTGACTTAATGGATTTGACAAATGATATTTCTTTGAAAAATATATATTTTAAATATAGTATCAATGAAGAGTACGTGTTGAAGAACATAACATGTACATTACCAAAAGGTAAATTTATAGCATTGGTTGGAGAAAGTGGTTGTGGAAAATCTACACTATTAAAAATTCTCATAGGATTATACATGCCACAAGGAGGTAAGATAAAGATAGGTAGTACATTATTAAATTCGATTCCTGTTGAAGAATGGAGAAGTAGAATAGGAGTATTGACACAAGATAGTGCTCTTCTTAATGAGACAATACTTGACAATATAGTTTTTGGAAGACAGTATAATTCTGAACAAGTTATAAAAGCAATGGACTTGGCTCATATAAGAAAAGATGTCGAATCTAAACCAATGTCATACGAAACAATGATACAAGAAAACGGCAAGGGAATGAGTGAAGGTCAAAAGCAGAGAATTTTATTCGCACGTGCTATCTATGGCAATCCAGAGTATTTGTTTTTGGATGAGTTGACAAGTTCTTTAGATTCAAAAAATGAACTGTCAGTTTTGCAAGCTGTTAGAGGTATGGAAAAGCAGCCAACGATAATTTTAGTAGCGCATCGTCTTTCTTCTGTAAGAAAGGCAGATTTAATTCTTGTCATGAAAAATGGAGAAATTGTAGAAATGGGAAATCATGAATTGTTGATGAAGAAGCAGAGGTATTATTATAATTTGTTCAAGGAGCAGATTTCTGTGAATACTGTTGATTGAAATGGAAAACTTAAGGAAGATAAAACATACAGAGGAGTTTTATGATGTAGCTCAACGAATGCCTTCTAAGTATTCTAATTACATTATAGGAAGTTTATTGGCATTTGTCGGGTTAATATTTGTATTTGGCTTTTTGGTAGAAGTACCAGATACTTTGATAACGGAAGCAAAAATTATCTCTACGAATCCACCTGTTGTACTTAAGGCGCAAGTGAATGGAAAAATACATTTCCTTCATCCTAAATTAAAATCAAGCTTTGACCAGGGAGAATATTTGGCAGTGATTGAAAATTCTGCAAACTATGAGGATGTTCTTACATTGAAAAAATGGATACAAAAAACAGATATTTGGAAAAACTTTATACCACGAGAATTGTTTTCAAGAAATTTAGTCTTGGGTGATATAAGTAGTTCTTTTTATAGTTTTAAGTCTGCGTATATTAAGTATCAACAATTGATAGGTGAAGATAATACTTTCCGAAATGCAATAAACTATTTAGAAAAAGAAAATGTAGGTTGTAAAAACCTATTGCGAGATAAAAATAAGTTGTTGGCTATATACCAGCGAGAAAAGAATATAAGAACAAAACATCTGACGGAAGATTCTTTGTTGGCAAAAAACGGTTCTATTACAAGTTTAGAAGTAGAGCAGAGTTTATTAAATTCGTTTGCAAATGAGAATCATATTGTAACAATAAACTCTGACATAACACAACTGGAACAAACTGTGTTATTGAATGAAGAAAAAAAATCTCAGCAAAAGTCCAACCTGGAGCAATCAAAGATAGAAATAATCAATACTTTAAATGATGCTCTTAATCAGTTACAGGTTCAAATAAAAAATTGGGAAAAGTTATATGCTATTATTGTACCTCAAAAATGTTCTGTAGAATTAGCCAATATAATACCAGAGGGGGATTTCGTTTCAATAGGAGAGCCTGTTTATAATGTAATATACCAACGTAGCCATTATTATGGTATTACGATGTTACCATCAGAAGGAGCAGGAAAAGTTAAAAACGGAGATTCTGTCTTTATTAAATTAAGTCCATTTCCTTATCAAGATTATGGTGTGTTGAAAGGTACTATTAAGAATGTTTCCCAAAATATAGTAGAAAAATACTATTTGGCCTACATAGATTTACCACAAGATCTACTAAGTGATACCAAGGTGCATTTGAACTTTGCTGAAACAATGTATGGGGAGGCTCAAATTATTACAGGAACAAGAAAACTTATTTTAAAGATATTAAATCAGTTACGAGGGTTGACTTCTCTGAATAGAAATGAGAAGCTATTGGAAGAAAATAATATGCAAAAAGAAAATCAAAATGAAGGTAAATGATATAAAATATAATCAATTTTCTAATTTTACAGAGTTGATTACCACATGTTTGGAAAAGGATTGCTTCGGAAGCGATACCTTTCTAATAAGTCCTAACGGTATCTTGATTGCAATCACCGAAAAGAATGTTTGTTCAAAGAAAACGGTCGTAAGCATAAATGGTCGAATTTATCAAATGTTTCAATTAAATTTAAACATTTGCTTATCATTGATATTGGAACGTTCTCCATTGTTGACACTTTTGTTTTCGGGAGTAATTTGCGTAAGAGATGATTTGGACATTTGTCGAAAAATATATTTGGCAATAAAACCAATTGAAGAGATTTATGGCAAATTGTCAACAGAAAATTTAGATTTTCTTTGGGACAAAATGCTTTCTAATGTAGAAAATAAGGATGAGTTGAGTATTCGATTTGATAGTATAGGTAATGATATTAAGACTTATCATCAGATTATATTACCGATATTATCATTGATGAGCCAGTATTTGAAGAATAATCAAGGGATTGTGCAGTTCTATAAGCATAATTATAATTGTTATGCAGTATATACATTATATATAAAGGCGGTATACGACAACGATGGCAAGGAGATCATGTCAGACAAGTCGGGAGAGATAACCATGAACGTACCACTGTCGTACGAGATGCCGCTGAAGGAAGACTTCGAGGCTGCAACGCTTACCGAGAACTGCTGGACCCAGGAACTCACTGAGGGCAGCAACGGAGAGGTGCTTACATGGAACGTATCGGGCGGCGACTTCGAGAACAACACTTACTTCGCCAACGTAGCAAACACGGCATACAAGCCTTACCGCGCTGTTCTTACCTCCAGATTCTTCAAGGCAGCTGAGGACGGAAAGGCTCCGTTCCTTACCTTCTACGCTAAACGTCTGGACATCAACGAGGTGCAGAGCAATCTCAATACGGAATTCCTCGACGTGGAGGCAAGCACAGACGGAGAAAACTGGACCAAGATGTCGTCCATAAAGGCTGCCGATACGGACAAGTATAACTGGTCTTACTATAACATAGACCTCGCAAGTCTGGCAGGAAAGGACTTCCAGCTGCGCTTCGTGGCTCACGGAGAAGGTCAGACCACGATGAAGTGGTGTCTCGACTACGTCACTGTAGCCACCAGCCATGACGGAAAGGCTCCTAAGGGTGTACGCTGCATTAAGAACGGCAATGATGCCAAGATAGAATGGAAGAACAATGTCGGAGCCTATGAGGTGACAAGCCTTACCAATTCGGCTGTAATCACCGACTATAACACCGGTAACGAGGGCAAGCCGATGATTACGGCTGTTGACTTCGGAGCAGATAAGTTCAAGGATTACGTAGGAATGTATATCACATCCGTGGCAGACTTCCTCTACGACTCGCCTTATGGCTCGAACACTCAGTAGCTCCTCTTGACAAGCCCGTAAAGATTGAGGCTGGCAAGGGTTATCGCATTGCCGTGCGCATTTACGACTATGCTTCAGACCAGACTCCTCTCTACTATCAGTCTGACAAGGCAAGCCCCGAATGGAAGGCTGGCGTAACCGACCTCTACTCTGAAGACGAAGGCAAGACATGGAACAGCATCTATGACTTCAACAAGAACGACGAAGAATCGGGACGTGCATACTGCATCTGGCCTATCCGCGCCTGCATAACAGAGACGCAGGACGCTCCTTCCGCCACATTGCTAGAGAGCAAGCTCATCGCTTGCAATGTATTCAAGAACGGAGAGCGCATCAATACCACACCTGTATATGCCGCTTCACGCAGCTTCACTGACAACGAATACACTGACGGTGCTGAATATCGCGTACAGGCTTACTATAACAACTGCAATGTTTCGCCAATGTCGGACGCTGCCACAATCGTCTTGACTGCCATTAACGGTACGCTTGCCGATAACGACAACAGAATGATAGCCGACGGCAAGACTCTCGTAGCTGCGAACGGAGCCGAAAGCATAACAATCTTTGATGCAGCCGGCAACATCGTAAGAAAGTCAACAGGCAACAGCATAAGCACGGACAACCTCAACCGTGGCGTGTATATCCTTAAAGTAACGAAAGCCAACAAGACATACACATACAAGGCTGTGATAAAGTAACGACATTCATTAATATATGAATAACGCAATAAGGGCTGGATTCCTAAGATTGGAACCCAGCCCTTATTCTATATATGTGATATATCGCTTACAGCTTGTTGGTAATCTCCTTACCCATCTGCATTACGTAGGTGAGGTTGATATCCGGATCGAACACGATGATGTCGGCATCCTTGCCTTCCTCGATTGATCCCTTACGGTCGAAGACGCCCATAATCTTTGCGGGAGTCTCGCTCGCCATGCGGAATACGTCAATCATCGGGATGCCTGCCTTCTGTATGCAGGTGCGGATGAGCACGTCCATTGTGGCTATTGATCC
>OQVL01002751.1_pt1 | contig 10737 bp, 7 predicted proteins | sample 1691501 | NCBI WGS metagenome assembly OQVL01 (sample SAMN03418253, study PRJEB22391) | human gut metagenome | biome: human-gut; feature: organic feature; material: feces | host: Homo sapiens | place: Tanzania | collected 2013-01
CTTTACATTGAATTCTTTCAATATTTTTTTAACACAAACAGGAGCGAATGAGCAGCGTGGTATAGATTTTTATAATCAGTTGATTGGCGGTGTAAAACAGCAGAATATCCAGATAAAAGGAATTAATCAATGTATTAACGAATACTGGCAGCAGCATCCAGAGTTTGCAAAAGAAAACCGTCGTGTAAAAATGGTGCCGTTGTATAAACAGATTTTAAGTGACCGTTCAACACTTTCCTTTGTAATTGAATCAATCGAAAATGATAAAGAACTTTTTGATGCAGTGACAAAATTCAACGAATCAATTACTTTAATAAAAGACACTGAAACAGAGAAAACTTCTGTTCTTGAAAATATTTCAACTCTCATAAAAAACATTTCAGATTTTGATGCGAATCATGTTTTTGTAAATGCAAAAGATTTGGCTGGAATTTCTCTTGTGTTGTTTGGAAAATGGGATGCTTTGCAAATCCGCATGAATGAATTTGCTAAAGCAACATTTTCAACTAAACAAGAGCGTTCCCGCTGGGTAAAAAATTTAGAAGAGAACTCTACGACTAAGCGAAAAGGTGTATTTAGTTTTGCGGAGCTTGATAGAGTTCTTGCTTTTTCCTCCGAAGAAATAAATGCGACTGAAATCAGTATTAAAGATTATTTTGACACACAATACAAGAAATTCTTTGATGCAGAAAAAAATGAGGTTGTTGTTACAAAAGAAGTTACTGTTTTGTCTGTTGATGATTTATTAATCAGTATTCAGTCAAAATGGAATTCTTTGCAAAAAGTAGTAAATAACTCTACTACCGAAAATCAATTAAAAGAAAATACAGAAAATGTTGCCATATTAAAAGATTATCTGGACTGCGTAAATGAATTGTTCACCAGGTTGAAAGTTTTGAACGTTGATAAGTCCGAAGCGCGTGATACAAGTTTTTATTCTGTTTATGACGAAGTTATGGAAACTTTGAGCGAAATTATGCCGTTATACAATAAAGTTCGCAATTACATAACAAAAAAGTCGTTTGACATTGGTAAATACAAACTGAATTTTGACAATCCAACTCTTGCATCCGGGTGGGATTTAAACAAAGAAGATGCAAATACCTGCGTTATTCTAGAAAAAGACGGAAATTATTATTTAGGAGTAATGAACGCAAAGAATAAGCCGAAGTTTTCCGCAATTCAACCTGATGATTCTGTTCCTTGTTACAAAAAAATGGTTTATAAACTTTTGCCTGGTCCAAATAAAATGCTTCCAAAAGTATTTTTCTCAACAAAAGGAATTGCAACATTTAATCCACCAAAAGAAATCCTTGAAGGTTATAATGCTGGAAAACACAAGAAGGGCGACACCTTTGATTTGAATTTCTGTCATAAGTTGATTGATTATTTTAAGTCGGCAATCAATCAGCATCCTGACTGGAAAAACTTTAATTTTAAGTTTTCCGATACTTCAACTTACAAAGATACAAGTGATTTTTATAAAGAAATTTCAGAACAGGGATATAAGCTTTCTTTTGTGAATGTTCCTGTTTCAATAATTGATTCTTGGGTAGATGAAGGGAAGCTATATCTTTTCCAAATTTACAATAAGGATTTTTCTCCGAATTCAACCGGCACACCGAATATGCATACATTGTATTGGAGAAATCTTTTTAGTAAAGAAAATCTTGATGATGTTGTATTAAAACTTAATGGAGAAGCTGAGCTTTTTTACCGTGGTGTTGGAATAAAGAATCCTGTTGTTCATTCAGTCGGTTCAAAAGTTGTGAACAGAACAACTAAAGATGGAAAAACTATTCCAGAAGCGATACACGATGAAATTTATAAATATGTAAATAGAAAAATTCCTGAACTATCACAAGAGACAAAAAAACTTTATGAAAATGGTTTAGTGGTTGTAAAAACAATACAGAAAAATCACGAACTTATAAAAGACAAACATTACACACAAGAAAAATTCTTGTTTCATGTACCGATAACAATCAATTACAAAGCATCAGGAAATTCTTATATAAACGAAAATGTTCGTCAGTTCCTTAAGAATAATCCTGATGTAAATATAATCGGACTTGACCGTGGCGAGCGACACTTGATTTATATGTCACTTATCGATCAAAAAGGCAACATTATTCAACAGAAAACTTTCAACACTGTAGAGCGAAAAAAAAACGGCGCAACTGTTTCTGTTGATTATCACGAAAAACTTGACCAGAAGGAAAAAGAACGAGATGCCGCACGCAAGAACTGGCAGACGATCGGGAAAATTGCAGAACTAAAAGAAGGTTACCTTTCTGCGGTAATTCACGAACTGGTAACGCTGATGATTGAACACAATGCAATTATTGTAATGGAAGATTTGAACTTCGGCTTTAAGCGCGGTCGCTTTCATGTTGAAAAGCAAGTTTACCAGAAATTTGAACACATGCTTATTGATAAACTGAATTATCTTGTATTCAAAGATAGAGGATTAAAAGAGTCAGGCGGCGTTCTGAATGGTTACCAACTTGCAGGAATTTTTGAAAGTTTCCAGAAACTTGGAAAACAGAGCGGTTTTCTGTTCTATGTTCCGGCAGGCTATACTTCAAAAATTGATCCAGCTACAGGTTTTGCAAATCTTCTTGATATGACAAACCTTACAAATGTTCAGAAAAAGCGGGATTTCTTTGCTAAGTTTGACAGCATTTGCTTTGATGAAGAAAAACAGATGTTTGCTTTTACTTTTGATTACAAGAATTTCAACAGGAAAGACGCTCAAGAAATGAGCAGAACAAAGTGGACTGTTTATTCAAATGGAAAGCGTATTCAATTCTGCGGAAAAGGAAAAGCTTCTAAGCATATCGAAAACCTTACAGAAGAATTCAAAACTCTTTTTAGAGAATTTGATTATCAGAATGGCAACAATATTCTTGATTCAATTTTGGAAGTTGGAGCAGCTTTAAAAGCTGGCGAAAAACCTGCAAAAGAAATTGCAGATTTCTGGGATAAACTGCTTGTATTATTCAAACTGGTTTTGCAGATACGTAACAGCGACGCAAAAACTGGTGATGATTATATTATTTCTCCGGTTATGTCAGAAGATGGTATATTCTTTGACAGTCGCGAGCAGGAAAAACTAGGCAATAATGCAAAACTTCCCAAAGATGCAGATGCAAACGGCGCATATCACATTGCGTTAAAAGGTTTGTATTTGCTAAAAGTTTTTGACAAAACTCCTGAAGACCAGTTGAAAAAGGTAGATATGAAAATCTCCAATGCCGACTGGTTCCGTTTTGCACAGGAAAAGGAATATAGCAAGTAAAAGAACCGAAGCAAGCGGAACACGGAAATATAATCAGCGACCATGTTCCGCTTGTATGGGATATTACTTATAATTAAATGGAGATATGTATGCAGAAATCAGAAATTACACCTTCTCAAAATAAATCAAAAATTCTCATGTACACCACTTCTGATGGTGTAACAAAAATAGAAGTTACTTTTGATAATGATACAGTTTGGCTTTCTATTGATCAGATGGCAGAACTCTTTGGTCGAGACAGAAGCGTTATCGGAAAACATATTCGTAATGTGTTAAAAGAAGGTGAACTGGATAAGAACTCAGTATGGGCAAATTTTGCCTACACTGCCAAAGATGGCAAAAATTATAATGTGGACTTTTATAATCTGGATATGATTATTTCTGTTGGTTACAGGGTTAATTCCTTGCGTGGCACTCAATTCAGAATATGGGCCACAAACATATTAAAAGAATATATGAAAAAAGGTTTTGCCATGGATGATGAACGGCTCAAAAATTTGGGCGGAGGGAACTATTTTGAAGAACTTCTTGCGCGTATTCGCGATATTCGTTCTTCCGAAAAAGTTTTTTGGCGCAAAGTCCTTGATATTTATTCAACAAGCATTGATTACAACCCTAAATCTGAACTTTCACAAACTTTTTTTAAGCAGGTGCAAAACAAAATGCATTGGGCAGCTCACAAACACACTGCGGCAGAAATCATTTATCAGCGTGCAGATGGTGAACAACAGAATATGGGGCTTACATCATGGAGCGGAACTCACATAAAGCAGAGTGATACAGAGATTGCAAAGAACTATCTTTCCGAACCAGAACTTGATGCTTTGAATAAGATTGTTACTGCATACCTGGATATTGCAGAAGTTATGGCTTTGAATCAGGAGCCTATGTACATGAAAGACTGGCTTGTAACAATTGACGATTATTTGAAAATGACGCGAAAAGAGATTCTTTCTACAAGTGGAAAAGTTTCTCATGGTCAGGCTATTGAAAAAGCTCATCAAGAATATAAAAAATATCAGAAGCGCCTTGAAATTGAAGCATCTCCAGTTGAAAAAGATTTTTTAGAATCAATTGGTAAACTGGAGAAGTTGGAAGCCCCAAAGAAAACAATAAAGAAACAATCTTAACCGGGAGGTTGTATTGGAATCCTACTTACGCATAACTTACCTGAACGATTTTATTTTTTGTCCGCTTTCCATTTATTTTCATCAGCTGTACGGGGGACTTTCTGAGCGACTTTATTACGATGATGTGCAGATGAATGGCCGGGCGGTACATGAGGCTGTAGACGAAAAGCGGTATTCCACCCACAAAAATATTCTGCAGGCAATCGATGTATATTCTGATGAATACAAACTTTGCGGTAAGATTGATATCTTTGATATTGATAAGGGATTGCTGACAGAACGTAAAAAATCAATCAAGACAATTTATGACGGTTACGTTTTTCAGCTTTATGCGCAATATTTTTGTTTGCGCGAGATGGGGTACAATGTAAAGCAAATTCGCTTTTATTCCAGCGATGACAACAAAGTGTATCCTGTTGAACTTCCAGAAAAAAATCCTCAAATGTTTGCGAAATTTAAGGAAACAATAAAAGAAATACAGAATTTTAATCCTGACGACTTTATTCCGCAGAATGAAAAGAAATGCGCTTTTTGCATTTACAGTAATTTTTGTGACAGACCGCTTGCATAAGGAGTTGCGTTTATGATTAGTACAAAAGATTTTGAGCATAAGCAGATTTTGTTTGTATTGCTGGAAGAGGGTGAAAAAGTCAGTTTTAAAAATGACAATATTATTATTCTGAATAAAGAAGGTAAGATAAAACACCAGTCAACCTGCTATCTTCTTTTTGCGCTGTTTGTTTCAGGTCATATTTGTGTTACAAGCGGACTTTTGGAACGTGCAAAAAAATTCGGTTTTTCAATAATTTTTATGTCTTACACTTTGCGACCGTATGCTATGTTGCCAGCAAGAGCAGAAGGAAATGTAATTCTTCGCAGAAAACAATATGAATATCAATCGTTTGAACTTGGTGCCCATATTATTTCAAATAAAATACATAATCAGAATGCTGTACTAAAAAAAATACGGGAAAAATCTTCTGAGCTGAAAAAAGTGATAGCTACACTTGAAGTAAATGAGAAAAAAGTTCTTTTACCTGATTTAAAACTTGAAGAAATAATGGGGTTGGAAGGTACTTCTGCCAGAATTTATTTTGGGCAGTTATTTAAAGACTATGACTGGAAAGCGAGACGTCCCCGAGTAAAGCAGGATATGATAAATTGTCTTTTAGATATTGGATATTCTCTTTTATTTAATTTGATTGATGGTCTTTTGGAAATGTACGGATTTGATACTAATGTTGGAATTTTACACCGTGAGTTCTTTAACAGAAAGTCTCTGGTATGTGATATGGTCGAACCGTTTCGTGCAATAATTGATAATGCGTTAATTAAAGCCTTAAATCTTGGACAATGTAATGAAAAAGATTTCTTTAAATCACAGAATCAGTGGATGATTGGGGGAAAGAAGGCCGCACCTTACATAACTATTTTTATTCATGCTTTGCTTGAAAGAAAAAATGAGATTTTTTTATATATTCAAACCTATTACCGCTCTTTTATGAGGAATAAACCTGTGGAAGAATATCCTGTTTTTTTATTTGAAGGAAAGAAAGTCGTTAGTTTTCCTTCCGTGGCAAACTAACTTATGCAGGTTTTCTCTGAAAAACTGCGATTAGACCGCCCATCCATGGCGAAAAAAGGAGAAGAAAATGTTGATTGTCAGTTATGATATTGCAGATGATAAAGTCCGTACACGGTTTTCAAAGTTTTTGCAAAAGTTTGGATTTAGATTACAGTATTCAGTATTTGAAATTCATAATTCAGAACATATTTTAAAAATCATTATGAATGAAATTGCAAATGTATATGAAAAGTCCTTTACAGAAGAGGATAGTATTGTTATATTTAAGTTGAGTGAAACATGTGAGAAAATTTCGTATGGATATGCAAAAAATAATTCCGAAGATTTCATCTTGGTTTCATCATAATTGCAGACCCCAGGTCTTACTGGAGTTTTTACCGGAATCAGTAATAAATTTGTTGTTTTTCTCGGTAATATATGCGAAAAACCGTTCTAAACAGTACTGTTGTACAAAGACTAGAGTTTAGAACCCAAATAAAATTTCTACTGTTGTAGATGTGGTTCTCCACACAGTCATACGTTCGTTTAGAACCCAAATAAAATTTCTACTGTTGTAGATAGGGTATGCTTATGTACACCGTCATAAGGTTTAGAACCCAAATAAAATTTCTACTGTTGTAGATTAACGATTTTAAGAAAGCACCTGAAAGTTTAGAACCCAAATAAAATTTCTACTGTTGTAGATAAGGCGTACTCCTGTAGCACGTACGTGTTTAGAACCCAAATAAAATTTCTACTGTTGTAGATCGGAATAGCACACAATCATTCTTTCTCGTTTAGAACCCAAATAAAATTTCTACTGTTGTAGATTATGTAAAACGGTGCAGGATATTTTTAAGTTTAGAACCCAAATAAAATTTCTACTGTTGTAGATCTGAATGGTGGATTGCTCACAGCAATGTTTAGAACCCAAATAAAATTTCTACTGTTGTAGATGGAATTCATAGTCGACTGAATATCCAGTTTAGAACCCAAATAAAATTTCTACTGTTGTAGATTAAAACTTCCAAGCGACATAGAAGTTGTTTAGAACCCAAATAAAATTTCTACTGTTGTAGATATTAAAGCATTTAAGACAATGCTGGAAGTTTAGAACCCAAATAAAATTTCTACTGTTGTAGATGTTTATCAGCTTCGGCGCGTTTTTCAGTTTAGAACCCAAATAAAATTTCTACTGTTGTAGATCGATTTCGATATGGGTGACATAATTGTTTAGAACCCAAATAAAATTTCTACTGTTGTAGATAATCTGCCACATTGCTTTCATTTGAAGTTTAGAACCCAAATAAAATTTCTACTGTTGTAGATGTAGTATTGTTCCTCGCTCATTCCGCGTTTAGAACCCAAATAAAAGTTTCTTCTGCTTCGGTAGTATAAGAACGAGCTTCCCGAAAGAAGCCCGCTCTTATACTGCTTACTCCATCGTGTAAATAACAAAGCCCTTTGCTTCGACACTTGCGCCGTTAAAGTACCGTTTGCTCAGAACCGTGTCTTTTTGTGAAAGTGAAGCCGCGCACGCTTTGTTTCCAAAGTTAAAGATTCCGGCTACGCGTTCACCTGTTTTTTCATCAGTTTTTATGATTCTTACAACGCGTGACTCTCCGGCATTTGCGCTATGACTGGTTCGCTTCGCTTTGCCGCAGGCATGGGTATTATGCCGTGTCGGTGGCCCACAATTCAAATGACAATGCAGAGACATTGATCCTGAATCTCCTTCGCGGGACAGGTCTTAAGGGCATTTCAGGCATGAAGGAAGTTGCAGAAGTCCCGGTGTCCCGGCAAGAGCTTGAGGGGGTGCGGCTTATCCGTCCGTTGCTGCAATTCTCCAGAACCGATATCGATAATTTCGTGCAGAAAAGCGGCGTACGTTACCACGATGACCGTACGAATGCTGAGACGCTGTATAAGCGTAACTGTATCAGGCACAAGGTGTTGCCTGTGTTTGAGAGTATGAATCCGTCGTTCCTCTCCACCTTCGCGCGCGAAATGCGGATATTCGCCCAGGAGAATGCTGTCGCGGACGAGTTCTTCGCTGCCGCCAGGGTTCGGGTCAATGCCGTTGTTCATCCGGGTGAGTGTCTGCGTATAAACCTGGATGCCTTGCGCGAAGAAAAACATTGTGAATATATATTGTTCCGTCTTCTGGAACCATATGGTTTCAAGGGTCGTCTACTTGATCCTGTAGTGCGCTATGTCTCTGATGATGAAGTAGTTCCAGGCAGAGTGTTCGAGGCTCCAGGCTATCGCGTGATTACCGCCCCAGGCAGACTGTCTGTGATCCCTGTCAATGTCGATGTTCCGTATGATGAGTCGGTTCAAGTGACGGGGGAGTCCACATATAACATAGGTATTGACGAGATAACTGTTTCCTGCAGCCCTGTCTGCGGCAATGCTGTGAAGGAAGCCATCAGGCTCGCTTCAGAAGGCGTATTGGTCACCGACTCATCGGCATTGACCTTCCCCTTTATCGTAAGACGTTGGTGTGAAGGCGATTGGATGCGCCCGATAGGCGTGCATGGGCGGAAGAAACTCAGCGATATGTTCGGCGATTTGAAGGTCGGTATCGATGAGAAACGTAGGGCCTTGGTCATAGTCCGTGAGGAGGACGAAAAAACTGCCGGAAGTCATGTGGCGGCGGTTTGCGGCTATGCTTCCGGCAGGTTCTATTGTCGTGTGGATGAGGCTGTTGCGCTCTCATCCAAGTCTTGTTCTATGATAAAGATATCGCTTCTTAACGGATAGTCATCACGTATGGCATGCGGGCGAATACTTCGGCGTTCGCGTGACGGCTCCAGTCTTTGTAGACTTTTCCGATGCTTTCGAATGGTGTGCCTGCGAGGACTACGTCTTCAGTGGTGGTCGAGAACATTTCCATGACCATTTCCAATGTGGTCTGTGGGCGTGGGTAGGTGTCGATATTCCATGATTCAGTTTCAGGGTCTCCTGCGCTCGTGGCTGCGTATCTTACTGCATCATAGAGAGTACCGATTTCGTCTACGAGTCCAATCTTGATGGCGTCGGAACCTGTCCATACGCGGCCTTGAGCTATTTCATCTACTTTCTCGGCAGGCATGTCGCGTCCTTCTGACACGTTCTGGATGAAGGCCTCGTAGATGTTGTCCACGGATTCCTGCATGTAGGCGTTTTCGCGTGCGTCGAATGGTCTCATGAGTGAGTACATGTCGCTGTGCTTGTGTGAGCCTACGGTGGTTACATTCACGTGGAAAAGTTTTTTAGTGGTGGTTCCGAATTCAGGAATCATGCTGAAAACTCCGATGGAGCCTGTAAGTGTGGACGGGTCGGAGAAAATCTTGTCGCAACTGTTTGATATCCAGTATCCGCCGGAGGCTGCATAGTCTCCGTATGATGCGATGACTGGTTTGTCTTTTCTGAGAAGGTCGATTTCTGTCTTTATTTTTTCAGATGCGAGTACGCTTCCGCCAGGGGATGCGACGCGTAGTACGACTGCTTTCACTGTGGAGTCGGCGCGTACGTTTGCGATGACCGATGAGAAGCGGTCACCTGCAACTTGTTGCTTTTCATAGCCGTCTACGATTTCGCCTTCTGCGAAGATGATGGCGATTTTTTCCTTGGATGAAGGTTTTACTGTAGACAATACTGTGATATAATCAGGCAGGCTGATGAAGTTTACGTTGCTGAAACTTTCCTGCACGGCAAGATTTGTCAGCTGGCTCTTAAGCTCTTCTTTTGTGAGAAGTTCGTCTACGAGGGAGTGGCTGAGGAAATCTGCCGGGGTGTTAAGCTCCAGATTGTCAATGGCTTTGTCGAGCTGTTCCATGGTGATTTCCCTGCTCTCGCAAATTTTTTCAGCGAGGTTTTTCCAGATGGATTTTACCATTTCGGTGTTCTGCTCCAAGTTCTCGTCGCTGGCTTTGTTCTTGACGAACATTTCACCGGCTGACTTGTATTTTCCGTGGCGGATGAGCTGGACGTTTACTCCGAGTTTGTCGAGCAGGTCTTTCAGGAAGATGAGCTGGGTGCCGACACCTGTCATCATGTTGTTTCCTCCTTTATAGTTGCCCATATAGACTTTATCGGCTACGGAAGCCAAATAGTAGCTGCCGGTTGTAGGGTTTTCTATGTATGAGATTACGGCTTTTCCGCTTTTTCTGAATTCTGCCAATGCCTGACGGAGTTCTTCTGTCTGTGCGAGTCCAGCCATGAGTCCGTCTGATTTTAGGAAAATATATTTTATCGCAGGGTCGGATTCGGCTGATTTGATGGCTTTTACGGCGTCCCAAAGACCGATGGTCTGGGTGGCGTTGCCCTGTATTACCTGCATAGGATCTGCCTCGGTAGTCTGTTCTGCCAATGCTGCTTTCGACATGTCCATTAGCAGGACGCCGTCACGTGGCATTACCGGTGCGCTGCTTCCGAGGGATGCAACTGCGCCTATCATGCTGAAAAACAAGAAGAATCCGATGATTCCCATGATGAAGAGGCCGCACATCACGGCCAATGTCATTTTTATAAATTCTTTCATCTTTGTCGTTTTGTTTTATGTTTCATGACCAAAGGTAGAAAAATTATCTCAAATTAATTATATGTCGAACGGTTCCAGGCAAAGATTTGAATACGATTTGGAACCGATGCTTTGCCTTGCATAGGAATCTCCGGTCGCTTTCTCGGATGTGAACAGCAGGAATTGATAACTGCTGATTGCCGCATCTGAGTAAGGGCTTGGCGTCATTCTTATAACT
>OQVL01002753.1_pt1 | contig 10735 bp, 9 predicted proteins | sample 1691501 | NCBI WGS metagenome assembly OQVL01 (sample SAMN03418253, study PRJEB22391) | human gut metagenome | biome: human-gut; feature: organic feature; material: feces | host: Homo sapiens | place: Tanzania | collected 2013-01
CCCGCTGGATGCAGTGGGGAACCTTCATGCCATTGATGCGCAACCACTGTTCTTCACCGATGGTAAGCGAACTGTATGAATTCGGAAAACAGGGCGACTGGGCTTATGATGCTATGATTAAGGCCATCAAGCTGCGCTATCGCCTTTTGCCTTATATCTACAGTACGGCTGGCGACTGTGTACAGAATAGCGGAAGCATGATGCGTGCTCTGGTAATGGATTATGCGGCAGACAAGAAGGCTTCCCGCCTGAACGATGAGTATCTCTTCGGCCGCAACATTCTGGTGAAGCCGGTAACCGATCCTTTATATACCTGGAAGGATAAGGAGAAGAAGGGCCATACCATCTATCCTGATGTAAGGAAGGCAGCTGCGCCTGTGAATGTTTACTTGCCAAAAGGTAATAAATGGTATGATTTCTGGAGCAATGCCCAGTATGAGGGCGGTCAGGATATCCAGCGTCTTTGTCCTATCGACATCATGCCTGTGTTCATCAAGGCTGGTACCATCCTGCCATTCGGTCCTGAAGTTCAGTATAGTTCAGAGAAACCTTGGAATGAGCTGGAAATCCGTGTTTATCCAGGTGCAGACGGCTCATTTACTCTCTATGAGGACGAGGGTGACAACTACAACTATGAGAAGGGAAAATTCTCAGAAATCCAGTTTGTATGGAATGAAGCAGCCAGAACCCTGAACATCGCGCCACGTAAGGGCAGTTATAAGGGTATGCTCCTGCATCGCAGATTCCACATCGTGCTGGTGGGTGCTGATAGCGGAATAGGCGATCAGCCTATGCAGGCAAGCAAGAGCGTGGAATATGAAGGAAAGGCAGTAAAGATACAGCTGTAAAGTAGAAAATACAAAGCACCATTGGCTATGAATGTATAACCAATGGTGCTTCAAGAATCGTTATAGAATTTTAGTTTCAAAGAAATTCTTTATCCAGTATATATCAATATCATGCTTATAGCGTCCGAACTAATGATGTGATATTTCAATTAATTCTACTTCGGTAATGATAGGATAATTTGTTCAAGATACTCAATTAGCATCCTGAACAAAAATATCCTTTTCACAAGTTTAATTAAAAATGAAGGAAAAGCCAATGCTACTCCTTTATGAAATGCGAGAACAACTTCCTTTGATGTTCTTCAACTATTCCTCTACAATATGTTTGAATTTCTCCCATCCATCAGGTAACCAATAGTTATCTTTAGCACCTTTAGGAACGTAAAGAGTACAAGCAGCAAGATTTATTCCGTCGAATGTATCCTGTTTTGCTACAGGAGGAACAGAAGATGCTATGTGTATCGCACTCAACTGACGGCATCCATTGAACACTTTGCTACCCATTGTCTTGAGAGATGCAGGGAAACTGATAGATGTGAGTGAAGAACCGGCAAACGCCATATCACCGATATCCTGCAGGGCAGAACCGAAATTCACGGACAATAACGACGGACAATCATTAAAAGCAAGTTCCTCGATGTTGACTACGGATTCACACAGAATTGTTTTCAATGATTTGCAATGGCCAAATGCACCAATCCCAATTGTTTTAAGAGCAGGCGGAAAACTGACCTGCTTCAAGGAATCACAATATGAAAAAGCCCGGTCTTCTATTTTCTCCAACACTGGCGAAAATACCACCTCCGACAATGCCGAACAGCGGCGGAAAGCCATCGGTCTGACAGCAACAACTCCCTTAGGAAAAATGATTGATTTCAACTTATCTTTGTGATGGAACATATGCAATCCCATCATATTTTCTTCGTTCTGGCAATACCAGGCATCGATGTAATAGCTGCCGCCTGTAACGATTCGCGCATCCGACAAATCCAACATCTCCAGTCTAGGCATTTTTCGCAAGCATTTTACATCGCTGCTATCCAATGCTCCTTTCACTTTCATTCGAGGTCGGAGAAATATCGACCGGACATGAATATGTTGATTTAAGCGCAGGCGGTACTGCAAACTGCTACCTTGTAACTGCTCCGGGATTCTATAAGTTCAAGGCGGATGTAAAAGGAAATGGTGTCGTCCCAAGTCAGCTTGAATCAGTGGCAGGCGAGACGGCGATAGCTCCCAAATCTGCTTTGGTACTTTGGTACAACACTCTTCAGAAAAGCAATAATTGGGTGGATGAGAGTCCTGTATATGTAAGTTCTGTTTCTCTTGATTCAGATGGATATATAAGATTTTATACACCATCGGTCTTTGTCCCTGGTAATGTGGTCATCGCAGCCTTTGCAGAGGAAGGTGTAACTTACGATAGCATCACTACTGACGAGAACAAATGCATCAACAACGCCACTCTGCTCTGGAGCTGGAACATCTGGGCAGCAGAGGGTTATGACCCTACGGCTACAGCAATCATTGCGGATGGCAATATGTTCATGGATCGTAATCTCGGCGCTCCTATTTCAGGTTTGGGAACAGCCGGCATTTATGAACCTGCCGGAGCGGTAGGTAACTATTACCAGTGGGGCCGCAAGGATCCGTTCCCTGCAATATCTGATTATGGTAATTGTTGGCCTTGTCAGTATTCTAATGTCTTGTTCGGTACTCCGACATATACTCCTGTTAAAGCACTGCAGATAAATGGTCAGAGTTCCCAAAAGAACTTGGATGGACAGATGTTTGGTTATAAGACAAATGGTGCAAATCTCGATTCTGGCAATGCCTGGAACCTTATTGCAAGAAACGATATTTCTTCCGACAAGACTACGAAGAATGGTGTGTATGTGTCTTATGCCGTAGAACATCCGTACAAATATATTATCAACAAAGGCGATTCATTCGGCGGTTGGCGTACTTGGATCAATGGCGATGATGCTTCGTATAAAAGTTTCTGGGGAGACGCTGACCGCCAGAAGACATTGTTTGATCCATGTCCTGCAGGATGGCGTGTCAGTTCCAAGGACGAGGCGGAGAAATTCCTCGTAGTGGCGGTAAATGCTACAATGGCTGACAATAAGGTGGGTTATGAATATCAGGGACATTATTTTCCATTGACTAGCACAAGAAGCTCTGATAATGCTCGTGTTGGTTATGTGACATCGGTTGGTGTTAATGTGAAATCCGTTTTCTGGACCTCTACTCCTGGAAATGATGCATATAAATATATATATTCTGCGGAACTGAATACTCCGAAGAATTATTCCGAAGAATTCCAAAAAGGTAATAAGGCTCCTGAAGGCTATAATCTGAATCAAAATAGCCACAGTGCTGATGCTTGCCCGGTCCGCTGCGTAAAAGAATAATCTAATCAACAACAATTCATACATACAACAAAAAAAAACTCCCGGAAGCTGTGAAGTCTCCGGGAGTTTCATTTCTTGCTTTGCCCTTTAGGCGCGCAGCCGATTAAAACCTGACGCCGAATGTCGCTACGACTTTAACAAGATTGCGGCGGTAGCGTATCACTGGAGACTCTGTCGTAAGACTGCGGTGAGTGTCCTTCTCGTAACGATAGTCACCATAAGGCATGATGTACTGTGTCGGGTAGAAATAACCGACAGCGGCCAAGTCAGCGAAGAATGCTCCGGCGCTGAAGCCGAAACCGCATGATGCCGTGTGGAGGTTCTGTGCCGGGGCTTTCACGAGCTTTCCGCTGCCGTCTGCCTCGTATGTCTGTCCGGTGGTCTTGAGGTTGTAGCCGAGGCGTATGGAGAAGAAATCCGCCGGCTTGAACTCGGCTCCGAACCTGAGATAGTGCTGAACCCCGCAGTAGTCGAGTATGCCGTTGTTTGCGCTGTCAAACTCGCTGTTGTCGGATGTTCCCGGGACGCTGAAATGCATTCTGCGATAGTTGCTCAACTCATAGTCAGCACTCACGGCACCATATTTCCCGAATGTGTAGGCCACTCCGAAGTTTGCCCGGAGCGGAGCCTTGAAGTTGTATTCGAACTTTCCTTCAGGAGCCGTGTCGCTGCCGCTGAACTTAGAGTCCTCGAACTTTGTCTCGCATGAATAGCTGATTCTTTCCTTTATTGCGAATGTTGTCGGGGTCTGGATGGCCGCACCGACTCTGAGTCCTTTCCACGGCGTGAGGATGAATCCGAATTTTCCATAAATTCCGGTGCCTTCAGCCCGGTAGCTATATGTTTTTTTCGCGGATGAGAAATAAGTCTTGCCGCTCGCCCCAAAGTCAGCTGTCACATCCTCTATGTCCACAGCGTCTTCCTTGAGAAACTCGTTGGAGCGGTAGTTTATTCTCGCGACTCCGATGTTCGCTCCGAAGAAAAAAATGTCTGAAATGTTGAGCGCAAGATTATAGACAAAGTCGGACTTCGCGCCGGATATTGTCTGCCCGAAATGTTGGTTCAGGCCGTGTGCGCCGATGCCGATTCTTCCGTCTGCCGTACTGTTCTCCGTGGCGCCGACAAAAGCGTCCTCTGTCTTTCCGCCTGTAGTGAAAGATGTCCCTGCAATCGCTCCGGCGCGGAATGCGTTCACGAGGTCGTAGTCAGAGAAATTGATTTTGTCATAGGCATCGTTACCATTGAAGTCATCCGGTTTGTAACCATAGAGATACTGCGCCCTTGCCGCCATTTCCCCGAATGCCGAAGTTCTCGTGTTCAATCCGCGGGCAACGATCTCTTCGCTGTAACTGCGGGTGTTGTTTACCACGAATCCCATTGACCAATTCTTCAGTCCACGTGACCTGCCGGTGTTGAAATTTATCATTCCACCGAGGTTCGGCATGCTGAATCGGCTTTTGTCGTTCTGAAGCTTGTTTCCGAATGCAACCGAGCCGTCATTGAGGACTTCCCCCTGAACACGCGCGATGGAAATGTTCATTCCCGGCGTCACGGTGAACTGTGAGCGTCTTGCCACAGCCGAGCCTGCCGGGTTTATTCCGAGCGAACCCATGTCTCCGCCAAGGGCAGTAAAGGCATTTCCCATAGCCATTGTCCTTGCTGTTCCCTCATATTCGTTTTCACTGAAGCGCAGTCCGTCCTCCCAATTCTGGGCTGTCGCCGAGAACCCGATGGCGAGAATCGCTGCCGTCAATACAATCTTTTTCATATATATCTGATGTTTAATTCTTTAATGTCTTATCGTCTCGAAGAGCGGCTGCTGCTTGAGCCACGGCTTCCTGAATAGCTTGAAGATGATGAGCGGCTTCCTCCGCTGTAGGAAGAGCTTGAACTGCGGTAGGTCGAGCCGGATGACCGGTAGTTTGAACCGGAGCTGCTGCGACTGCCGGAGTAGCTTGAACTGCTTGATGATGAACTGCTCCTGTAGCTGTTGGAAGAAGGCCTGCTGTAGGTCGTGCTTCTTGAAGACGAACTGGAAGAGCGGCTGTAGCTGCTTGAAGATGAGCTGGAAGGACGGCTGTAGCTGCTGGAAGAACTTCCGCGTGAGGCAGACGTAGACGGGCGTGTCCCAGTTGATGAGCTGCGCACTCCTGAAGTCGTGTTCCGCACTGCCGAATCCGTGTTTCTTACTGTCGAAGATGATGTCCCGCGTGATGAAGAAGGTCTTGCAACGCTCACGACTCCCGAATTCCTTGACGCTGCCCGCACTGCGCTACCATTTCTGGCAACTGACGAAGAACGGGTGGCGGATGAGGCTGAGCGCACTGCAGATGTTGCCGAAGCTGTGCGTACTGCCGCAGAGCGTGAACTCCTCGTCAGCCCGCTCGAAGAGCCGCCCCTCGCAGAGGTCGCTTGCCTTGTGGCAGAAGAACTGCGCATTGCTGCGGAGCCGCCGCGTACAGAAGGGCTTGTCCCATATCTCCTTGACATTCCGCCTTCACTTCCTCTTGATCCGAAATGAACAGGCTCGCCTCTGTGAGCATAACCCGGTCCATCGAAGAACGGATCGTGGTGGTGATGATGGTGGTAGTAGTGATGATGGTGGTGATACCAATAGTGATCATAGTACCACGGATCTCTCCACGGGCCGTACCACGGGTCATACCATCCTGCCCAATATGGACCGCTATACCATCCTCCATACCAATACGAATCATAAACCCATGGGTCATAGAACCTTCCTCCATAGAACCACGGATCATACCATCCGGCATAATAGGCCGGGCTGTAGATTCCCCAATTATATCTGTATGGCGCCCAAGCATATCTGTAGCCGAAGCCCATGAACGGGTCCACGTAGACTGTCGTGACGTTCGCGTTCTCAAGGTTGAGAGTGAGCGTCTTCGGTGCCTGCGCGATTTCTGTCTGGGTGGCCGTTGCGCTGTCACGCGCATCGAGTATCGTTGTTTTTGTCAGATCCGTGAGCGCGTCGGTCTCCTCCTTGCTCTTCGCGAGGTCCACAGCGGACGTTGTTTTTTCCGGCCTCGTGTAATATATTCCGTCATACTGACTTGTAGTCTGTGCCACAGTTCCACAGGAAGACATCATGACGCTAAAATCAAAAATAATTAAATTTCGTTTGCAAATTCTTTATAGGGAGGAAACAATGAAACAGAGTTTAGCAAAATTAGTCTTTATCCTGCTTGGGATATTTATCGCAAATTCAGCCTTTGCGGAGGTAAAGGTTCTCAAAGATGTCTTGGGGCGCGAAGTTAAGGTAAATTTACCCGCTAAACGCATAGCTTTGGGCTTTTACTATACTGATTTCATCGCTGTTGGCGGTGTAAAGGCACTTGACAATGTCGTAGGCTTTTCAAAAGCCGTTTGGACGGACTGGACGCCCGCAAGCTGGGAAGTGTATAGCAAGGCTGTGCCTCGTCTTAACAAGCTTGCAGACTTTGGCGAGGCTGAGGTTGGCACTTTTTCGGTAGAAAAGGTGCTTGCTTTAAAGCCTGATTTGCTGATTTTAGCGGCGTGGCAGTGGCAGCTTTTGGAATTTGACCTTGAACCTGTCATTGAGGCGAACATTCCTATAATCATTTTGGATTATAACCGCGAAACGCTTGAAAGGCACTTGCTTTCAACCAAACTTTTGGGCGAAATCACAGGCGAAAAAAAGAAAGCCGCAGAGCTTGCCAAATGGTATGAAGGCATAGCAAATGAAGTGCAAAACCGCATAGCAAAGGCAAAGCGCAAAAAGCCTAAAATTTACATAGAATTTGGCAACAAAGGACCAAATGAAGCGGGCATTACTTATGGCAAGGATATGTGGGGTTCTCTTATTGATTTAGCGGGCGGAGAAAACATAGCAGCACCCTTTGTAACGCAATGGGCGCCGATAAATCCCGAGCAAATCATCGTTTCAAAGCCAGAGGTTATAATGATAGCAGGGCGCGAAACAGAGCTGAAAAAGAACAAAGAAGCTATGGTGATGGGCATAGGAATTGACAAAAAAGAAGCCCTAAAAAGACTAGCAGCTTACAAAAAACGCCCAGCGTGGAATTCGCTCCCAGCCATTCAGCAAAACCGCCTTTATGGGCTTTATATGGGCGCTTCACGCAACCTAGCCGATGCAAGTATGATACAATACCTTGCAAAAGCCTTGTATCCTGACTTGTTTGAGGACATTGACCCGATTAAAACCTATGTGGATTTTCACAAAAAATATCTACCGATAATCCCGCAAGGCACTTTTGGCATTCGTGCTGAGTAGATTGAGGACAAATGATGAGCGAGCAAGTTCAAAGCGCACTCAAAGCACACAGAAAGCGTGAATTTAAACGCTTTGTTATCATCCTCAGCTTTTTGGCTGTGGCTTTTGTCTCGCTCATTTTTGACATAGCCACAGGTCCATCGCTTTTGCCCCCACGAGAAGTTTTAGACGCGCTTTTAAGCCCTTTTTTTGACGACATAAGTGTCGATGAAACGACTTTGGCGATAGTTTTTGATTTGCGTTTGCCTATCGCGCTTATGGCGTTAGTGGTTGGCGGTGCTTTGGGCGTGGGCGGGGCTGAAATTCAAACCCTGCTTAACAATCCTATGGCAAGCCCTTATACTTTGGGACTTGCAGCAGCAGCTGGCTTTGGGGCAAGCCTTGTCATCGCCTTTGGGAGCTTTGGTTTGCCATTGCTTTTTGCTGTGCCTGTTGGAGCTTTTGTGATGACTATGCTTAGCGCGGCGGTGCTTTTTTCCTTTGCGGCTATGCGCCGTTTTAGCTCAGCCACACTTGTGCTAGTAGGCATTGCGCTTTTGTTTTTGTTTCAAAGCCTACTTTCGCTCGTGCAGTTTTTATCAAGCCCTGAAATTTCGCAGCTCATTTTGTTTTGGCTTTTCGGGTCTTTGCAAAAGGCAAATTGGATAAATTTAGCCGTGATTTTTGCGGTAAGCACACTTTGTATCGCCTTGCTTTTAAAGGACTCGTGGAAGCTCACGGCTTTAAGGCTTGGTGAGGCAAGGGCAAAAAGTATGGGCGTGAATTTAAACGCCTTGCGCTTTCGCACCTTGCTTATCGTCTCCATAATGACAGCCACAGCCATTTCTTTTGTCGGCGTTATCGGCTTTATCGGACTTGTCGCCCCGCATATCGCTCGCACTCTTGTTGGAGAAGACCAAAGGTTTTTCTTGCCAAGTGCTATGTTTTGCGGTGCAGCCTTTTTGTCCATAGCCTCAGTGCTTTCTAAAATCATAATCCCCGGCGCACTCTTTCCTGTGGGTATCGTTACTTCTTTTGTCGGTGTGCCGTTTTTCTTTTGGATAATTTTATCAAAAAGGAAAAGCGTATGTTAAGGCTTGAAAATTTAAGCATTTATCGCAATGAACTTTGCGTGGCAAATGCCATAAACAGCGAATTTGAAGCGGGCAAAATTTATGCCATACTTGGTCCAAATGGAGCGGGCAAAACCTCGCTTATCTCGGCAATGTTTGGGGATTTAGCCTTTAAGGGCAGCATAGCGCACAAGCAAATGGAGTTAAGTCTCAAAAATCATTTCGCGTGGAAAAAACGCATAGCCTATATGCCACAAGATAGTAGCGTAGATGCGAGTTTAAGCGCGCTTGAAGTGGTGCTTTTGGGGCTGATTGACCAGCTTGGAATGTATGTGAGCGACACGCAAATTTCGCAGGCATTAAGCCTTATGGAAGAACTTGGCATTTTGCATTTAGCCAGCAGAGACATTTTAAATTTAAGTGGCGGGCAAAGGCAAATGGTGCTTTTTGCCTCCGTGCTTATCAAAGCGCCTGAAATTTTGTTGCTTGATGAGCCTGTAAGTGCGCTTGATATGCACCATCAATGTGTCTTGCTTGAATGCGTGCGTTCATACACGCGCAAAGAAAAGCTCATCACTGTCATCATCTTGCACGATTTATCGCTTGCTTCGCAGTTTGCTGATGAACTTGTGGTGTTAAGTGATGCTAAAATTTGGGCGCAAGGCGAGGCAAAGGGCGTTTTAACGAAAGATTTAATCGAAAATTTATACAAAATCAAAGCCGATATTTTCTATGATGAGAGCGACAAGCCCGTCATCGTGGCAAAATCAGCACTTAAAACAAACATCTTAACAAAGGAGGAGAAATGAAAAAAATAGTTAAGATTATGTCAGCAACAGCGTTGCTTTGTGCCTTTGCTTATGCAAAGGATTACGAAGTCAAAATGCTTGATGTTAATGATGAAGGCACTATGGTCTTTGAACCCGGTTTCATTCACATACAAAAGGGCGACAGCATTACCTTTGTGCCGACACACAAAACGCACTGGGCTAAAAGCGTGATTGTCCCAGAGGGCGCAAGCAAATTTGAAAGCAAGCTAGATGAAAGAGCCACTTTCAAATTTGACACAGAGGGCGTTTATATCTACGAATGCCCGCCGCACAAGATGATGAATATGCTAGGCATTATCCAAGTAGGCAAGGCGACAAATGCAGCCAAAGCAAAAGCTGCCGTGCCAAAACTTGAAAGAAGAGCTAGCGAAAACAAGGGTCGCCTTGAAAAGTATGCCACACAAATCAAAGAATGAGTTTGTCATACTCTCGTGCAAGGACTATCCGCAGGGCAACTCAGCCTTGCAAGGACTTTGCGCGCACTTAAAGGCGTTTTGGGCTGAAAGGGGCGTTGAATGCGAGGCAAAAATCGCCCCTTGGCGCGAGCTTGATTTAAAAAATTTAAGCTCAAATTCAGTGCTTTTGCCCTTAGCGGTGTGGGATTATAGTCAGCATTATGATGAATTTTTACGCTTTTTAGACGAAATCAAGCGTTTAAATCTTGCTGTTTTCAACCCCTTGCCCCTTTTGCGCTGGAATTTATCTAAACTTTATCTTAAAGAGTTAGAAAATTTAGGCTTTGACATAGTCCCAAGCCTTTTTGTGCGCCCAAGTCAAAATTCCATTGACGAAGCACTCAAATGCGCAAAAATGTGGCAAAATCCCATCATCAAGCCCCTTGTCTCACAAAGTGGCAACGGAGTTTTTAGGCTTGATGGGCTAAATTTAAACTCACTTTTTAAGGACAAACTCTTTAAAAACGGCTTTGTTTTGCAAGAATTTATGAGCGAGATTTTAGACAAGGGCGAGCTTTGCCTTGTGTTTTTTAACGCAAAATTTCACTATGCTATCACACGAAAGGTTGCTTGTGGCGAGTTTCGCGCAAATTCGCAATTTGGCGCAAGCGTTCATAGCTGCGAAGTCGTGGAAAAAAGCTGCCTTGACACAGCAAGGCAAATTTTAGCGCATTTGCCCCAAAAGCCGCTTTACGCAAGAATCGATTTCATCACACACAAAGGAAAGGCCCTTATAAACGAGGTCGAACTCATAGAACAAATGCGGTGTTTAAGGCTTGCAAAAACAGCTTCACAAAAATTTTGCAAGGCGCCTTTGTCATAATCAAAATAAAGACTTGGTTCTATGAGTTCGACCTCGATTT
>OQVL01002755.1_pt1 | contig 10733 bp, 8 predicted proteins | sample 1691501 | NCBI WGS metagenome assembly OQVL01 (sample SAMN03418253, study PRJEB22391) | human gut metagenome | biome: human-gut; feature: organic feature; material: feces | host: Homo sapiens | place: Tanzania | collected 2013-01
AGTATCGTCAACTTTCTAGGCATAGCAACCGCAAAGTTATTTAATTTCAGTATTTATATCCAGTCCCGCGGGATTTTAATCGTTTTATACCAGCCCGGCCCGTAAAGAATCCGCACGAGAAAAGACGGTCAGGGAAGACACACGCATCAGAACCTGAACTCAAGTCCCAAGGTGACGACGAAGCGGTTGTCGTGAGGGACTTTAACACCGTCCTTAACCTCGTAGCGGTGAGTCATACGCCAGAAGGCGTCGATGCGGAGGAACCTGAATATGTTCGTGATGCCGGCTCCCATCTCCACGTACGGGCGGTTCAGTTTGCCCATCTTCTCGGGGAAGAGCATCACGGAGCCGAAATTGTCATCGTCACGGATGCCGTTGTTCTCGCTCCGGACCGTACCGTAGGCCGCCTTCAAAGAAGCCACCTCCCTCCATTGTAGACGCTTCAGGAGAGGGATCTTACCCAGGAAGAAACCCTTGAAGTTATGCTCCCAGAAGAAAGTCGCCCAAAGGTCGGAGGCGAACTCATAGTAGTCCATGCAGTTGAAGGCATACCTTGAGAATGTGTAGGTTCCGTTGCCCTCATGAATCTTCAGCATCGGATAGGGAACCTTGCCCACGATCGTCCCGACATTCAGATCGAACTTGGATAGTCCGACCGGAGGGATCGTCAGCGTGTAGTGCAGGGAAAGCTCGGGGCGGAAGTAGGAATATTCATTCTTCCCTATTCCCTTGATCGAACCGATGAGATCGATCGTCGCGACAGGGTATTTCGAGTACACGTAATGCTTCTCGAAAGTCCCTCTTGTGACAATCTCCTCCTTGGAGAATCGAAGCTGAAGGTGGGCCTGGTTGTAGCCTACGGAGTTGAAGACGGAACCTTCCGGCGTGACCATCGGCACAAAATGATTCGAGAATATCCTTCGGCTTTCCACGGCGATGATCATGTTGAAGTTCTGCGACCATTCCTTCTGCCAGGAGAGGGAATAGTCGTTCACCATGCTCATCTTCTGGCTGTTGGCCTTGGCCAGGACGGATGACATGAGGCTTCCGCTGCCGTAGATCGACGGCCCTTTGCCCAACTGCATCGCGTCGTGCTTGTACGAAGCCATCAACTTGCTCGTGGGCTGGTTGTTGAACATGTACTCAAACGTGCCGCCACCCTTGAAAGTCCTGTCCTTGAAGCCGTAGGCGGCATAGCCCATAAGACGGAACCTGCGGCTCAAATCCTTGGTGGTACGGATGCCGAGCTGCACCCTGTCTCCCTCCAACTCATTGAAGCTGTAGACTGAGGAATATGGTCCGAATCCGACGTACTTCGTGTTCAGGAAACCATTCACGATCATGTCGGCAAGAGCATAGACATCCTTGTAGAGCGGTACATTCTTGATCGAATCGACCATGTTGTAGATTCCCTGTTCCTTCTCGCTCAATGGGAACGGACGGACAGCCTGCCAGTAGGCCTCATCGTTGTTGATGACGTCCTTGCCGGCCTGGACCTGGGAATTGATGTCCCCCTTGTCCTCCCTGTAGGTCGTGACAAAATCCGGATTCGAATAGTCTATCTGCCTGTTGCCCAGGAATGTCACCATCTTAGAGGAATCCCGCATCGTCAGCGAGAAATCCACATACATCCTGTCCTGCTTGTAGAACCACGTGGAGTCAGGCAGGCGCTGGTTCGTCACCTCGATGGTCATGTCCCTGACCCAGTTGACATTGGAGCCTTTCTTAAGCCTGACATGAATGTCCCTGAGGGCATATTCCTCTGCGTCGACCGACATCTCCCCGTCAAAGGTAGGAGAGGACACCCACTTGGACGGATGGAAACGGATCTTGTAGGTCTTGCGTCCCTCGACATTCAGGCTGTCAACGAGGTAGTAGTTGTAGTAGGTTGTGCCGACCGATGAGAGAGGAGACGGAATCTCGACCTGGAATATGTTGATGAAGTTGTCGTAGAAGTTGGTCTTCACGTACATGTTGCCGGTGAACTGCGCCAGGACAGGGTTCTTGTCTATTCCGGAAATCCTGGTCGCCTTGATGACCTCCCTGTTCGAAGGGGGATCCTTGCGATGGTAGTACTTGGATGTGGACTCGGAGATCAGCACTGGCAGGAATGGCATGCCGGACACCACGGAAGTGTCCATGTAGTCGTAGACAAACCTGAAGTCCTTCGGCAGGAAACTGCTGATCAGCGGGCTTTCGGGATTGGTGACATCCAGCTCCATCTTGGTGTAGACATCGCAGTTGTACCTTGGGCGCTTCTCCGGATTGTTCCTCGACTTGGCCTCATCGATCTTCCTGAGGATGGAACGGATGTAGCGGTCGTCCGGCTTCACGACGGATGCCGCCAACTCGTTCACAACCGGTTTGAGCGAGAAGTTTATCTCGTTGAAACTATGACGGTTGACCTTGACCACCTGCTCCTCGTAGCCCAGAATGGATGCTGAAAGCAGGGACAACGTGTCACGGGTCTCCAAGAAGAAATAGCCGTCGATGTCCGCCGAGACTCCGACCGTGGAGTTCTTGAAATACACTCCGGCGAAAGGTATCCCCTCCCCTGTCGATGAATCCACAACCCTGCCCTTCACCTTTGTGGCCTGCGCTGATGCGTCGGGGCTTAAAAGGCTGGTCGTCAGCAGGATGATAGTCACAGATAGGAGTTGGTATATGTGTCTTGAGGGAAATGTCATTATCAGGAATAAAGAATCAGGTCATCGGATCCGGTCTATCTTCAGTTGCTGGATCTTGTAGGCGCCTCCGCAGTCGCTGACGAAAATGGTGACCTCGAAGACCTCTCCCCCCGCGTTCAGGAAACCCAAGGCGTACTTGGAATTGGATCTCGACGCCGTGTGGCTTATCTCAAACGAGCGGGGAGTGTGTTTGCTGAAGAAGGCCTTGAGGATCTGCTTCGCCTGATTCTTGCTTGAGTCATTGGTCGTGGACATTATCGTAATCTCCAGATTGTCGTCGAACCAGGCGGAGAGTTTCTCGGCATCTCCCTGCCCCAGATACTTGGCGATCGGGACAAAAACATCGTAGCTGTCGGAGGCGGCATAGCCGCTGACACCCGACACGAAGAGGGACAGCACCGTGAATATCTTTGTAAAAACCTTCATAGCGGACGGTTTTAGTTGCAAATACCGAGCCACTTTCTTATTTTTGTAACAATGAAAATCTGCTTGCTCACAGTCGGCAAGACCGACATCGGCTGGGTCCGTGAAGGCCTGGAGACCTATTCCTCCAGGCTCTCGCACTACGTGCCTTTCTCTGTCTGCGAGATTCCGGAGCTGAAGAACACCTCCGCGCTGACAAGAACACAGATCAAGGAGAGGGAGGGTGAACTCATCCTGAAAGCCATCAAGCCCACGGACAGGGTAATCCTTCTTGACGAGCGCGGCAAGGAGTACCGCTCCGTCGAATTCGCCGAGGAGATACGCAGGCTTTCACTTGCCGGTGGCAAGGATATTGTGTTCGTGATCGGCGGAGCCTACGGGTTTTCGGAGGCTGTCTACGCGAGATCCGTCGGAAAGATCTCCTTGTCCAGGATGACTTTCTCGCACCAGATGGTCAGGACAATCTTCGCGGAGCAGCTTTACAGGGCATTCACTATAATCAAGGGAGAACCTTACCACCACGAATGAGATTCAGAAGGATTGGCATAAAGAACTACCTGGAAGGAGGATTTCTGGCATTGGCCATGATTCTCCTTGCCTTCTCGCTTTCCGTAGGCAAGTTCCCCGGTAATACCGGGCGGGAGGCCGAAAGGATCAGCAGAGCCATCGGCAAGCGGATGCACATCCTCGACAAGCACATCAGCTCGGCCCTGGTGGCCGGCCAGAGGACTTGGGCGGGGCACCACGACCTGCCATCCGACATGGTCATCTACAGGTACATTGACGACACACTGCAATCCTGGAGCAACCAGTTCCCCGTCAAGGATGACAACATAGCCTCAAGGATCGTGTTCCCGAGGCTGTCAAAGCCGGGAGAGAGCATCTCATCTCCGCTGGCGGACGTCACGGAGACCCCTACCTTCGTCAACTACGGGCAGAAATGGTTCCTGGTGAAGTCCGAGAGGCTGGGGAGCCGGAAAGTGATCGCCGGACTTGAGATCGTGGATTCCATGTCCGACGAGAGTCCCAACGGGGTGAACAGGAATCTCCGGGCCAGGCGCAACTATGCCATTGTCCCTCTGTCCGAAAGCAGCGGATCCGCGGTGACGCTGGACGACAGACCCGTGTTCAAGGTGACGGCGGCCTCTATTCCTGGCCAGTCATCCACCACGCATTCCACGATGATCTGGTTCGCGATCGGATGCTTCGTCATCGCGTCCCTGTTCCATCTGGCGGAGAAAAAGAATCTGAAACGGCTTCTACTCGTCCTTGCGGGACTCTTCGCGGTGATCCTCGCCACCTACATCTGGGGAGAGAGCATGAAGAACAGCTCGAAACTGTTCTCGCCGACAGTCTACGCCGACGGGCAGCTGTTCAACTCCCTCGGAGCTGTGATGGTCACCTCGCTGCTGATCATCTTCTTCGTCGGGTGCTCGTTCGTGACCAGAAACGACATATTCAGAAAGATCCTCAGGACAAGGCACACAAGACACACGCTCTGGCTGTACGCCGGAGCCATTTTACTGATGATCGCCGGGGTGTTCCTGTACGTCCACGTGATTTTCAGAAGCATCATTCTGAACTCGAACATATCGCTTGAGCTGTATCGGCTGAACGACCTGAGCATGTTCAGTTTCCTTGTCTATCTGACGCTGACAGGGCTTCTGATGATGATTCCGCTTCTGGCGCAGATGCTCATGCCCGCGCTGAAGCATCTGTTCGGATTCCGCCACAACATCTTCTCGGCCAGGAGCAGGACGGTCACGGCATCCGTCTTCGCCGTCTACATGGTGGCGATGGCAGGGACGCTCGGATTCAAGAAGGAGCAGGACAGGGTGACCGTGTGGGCGAACAGGCTGTCCATCGACAGGGACATCAGCCTTGAGCTTGAGCTACGGCGGACGGAGGACAAGATAGCCTCCGACCAGCTGATCGCCACACTTTCGGCCATAAGCAACAGCAACAGCATCATCCTGAACAGGGTCATTGAGAGCTACATGCCAAGAGTCTCCCAGAACTACGACATCATGGTGGAGATCTTCCCCGAGAACGAGAAAGACCGTAGGACGATCGCCTACATCACCGACATCATGACACGGGGAGTCCCTATATCGGAAGGATCCAGATTCAGGTACATGAGGGATCCAGGTGAGCGCAGCCTGTACATCGGCGGATTCGCCTACTACAACCAAGGCAGCGGCGTGACGATGATGATCCTCAGGGTGTCGCCGAAATCCAACCGGGAGAACAAGGGCTACGCCCACCTGCTGGGCTATTCGGCTCCGGGAGACGTGCTGATACCGGCAAGATATTCCTACGCCAAGTATTCGGGAAAGGTGCTCACCTCCTACAAAGGCAACTACTCCTACCCGACAATCGTGGACGATGATCTTCAACGCACGATCGACGAGGCCACAAGCGGCGTGGTCCGGGCCAACGGCTACACCCACTTTGTCAACAGGATCGCGGATGACGACCTGATCCTCATCTCAAGGCCGAAGACAGAGGATTTCTCCTACATCGTCACCTTTCTCTTCCTGACACTGATCTTCTACTTCTGCCTTTCGCTCCTGACGCTCACCAGGACGCATCCGAGGAAACGCGAGCGCAATTACTACAAGTCCAAGATCAACTCGGCGATGATGATGGCGCTGATCATGACGCTCATCACGCTCGCCACCGTCAGCGTGCTGTTCGTCTACAGAAGGAACAACGCCAACCTCAGATCGTCAATGGCGGACAAGATCAACTCCCTCCAGACCTTGCTTCAGTCAAGGTGCCGGTACGTCAAGGACTTCACGGACTTCAACACTCAGGAGGCATCAGGAATATTGGAGGACGTAAGCACCACCATGAAATCCGACATCACGCTCTACACGACCGGCGGCAAGGAACTGCGATCGACGACCCCGGAGGTGTTCGACCTGATGCTCATGGGGTCAAGGATGAACCCTGACGCTTTCGAGAACATCATCTACAAGAACAAGAGGTACTACATCGGCAAGGAGACAATAGGTTCCAAGGATACCTATTTCCTCTACGCGCCTGTGTTCAACATCCAGGGCAGGATGATAGCGATCATGTGCTCGCCTTTCACCGACGAGAGCTTTGACTTCCGGTCCGAGGCGGTGCTGCACTCCATCACCGTCATCACCGTGTTCATGATCCTTCTCATCCTGGCAAGGTTCATCACCGCCACGGCGGTGGACAAGATGTTCAAGCCGCTCACGGAAATGGGGCGGAAGATGAACGAGGCAAGCATCAACAACCTTGAATATATCGTCTACGAGCAGGAGGACGAGGTCGCCCGCCTCGTCAGGGCCTACAACCTGATGGTACACGACCTCTACAACTCCACAAAAAAGCTCACACAGGCCGAAAGAGACAAGGCCTGGGCGACGATGGCGCGTCAGGTGGCCCATGAGATCAAGAACCCGCTGACACCTATCAAGCTTCAGATTCAAAGGCTCATCAGGATGAAGAAGAACGGCAATCCGGCATGGACGGAGAGGTTCGACGAGATCTCCGCCGAGGTTCTCAGGCAGATTGACATGCTTGCCGACACAGCCAACGAATTCTCCACTTTCGCGAAACTCTACACGGAAGAGCCGGTGGAGATCGATCTGGACCGTCTGCTAAAGGAGGAGATCGACCTGTTCGACAGCAGGGACAACATCCGGTTCGCCTACATGGGGCTTGAGGGCGCCACGGTCATGGGGCCGAAACCACAGCTTACCCGTGTGTTCGTCAACTTGATAAACAATGCTGTCCAGGCTATAGAGAACGCTCAGACGGAGGCGGAAGAAAAAGGGCTGGAGCCGTTTACAGGTCGGATTGTGGTGTCATTACGTCTGTCCTCCAAGGATGGATTCTACGACATCGTGTTCGAGGACAACGGGCCCGGGGTCAGCGACGACAACCGCGCCAGGCTCTTCACGCCGAACTTCACGACAAAAAGCAACGGCACCGGTCTGGGTCTTTCCATCTGCAGGAATATCCTTGAGAAGTGCGACGCGGAGATCTTCTACTCCAAGTCATTCGCGCTTAAGGGAGCCTGCTTCACGGTACGGTTCCCGCGAAAGCGAAGCTAAAGAATCAGCATGACCGCGCAGAGGACAAGGGCGGCGGCAAGAATCCCATCGACAAGGCGGCCATGCCTCTCGGTCAGCCTGTTAAGCCCCGAACCAGCCAGCATCCACACAAGATTGGCGACAGGGCCGGCGAGAGTCAGGATGACCCCTACCTTGGCAAGATCCGCCAAAGAGCTTGAATATGGCAGCACAAATGTTCCCAAAGCAGTCAGACAGAACATCCAGACCTTGGCGTTGGTGACTTCTATGATGACACCGGCCCGTATCGTGCATGATTTAGCCATGTCCTCCTTCGGCTTGCCTGACCTGACAAGAATCATGACGGCGAGCGCGACCATGTAGAGCGCTCCCGCATAGGAGAGCCACTTGACGTAGGAGCCAAGGAAGTCACCGAGGAAGTGTGTCAGCAGAACAAGGGTCGTGTCTATGAAGGCGAAGCCGATCGCGAATCCCAACCATATCCTCATCGCGTTCCTGTGGCCGAAATGAATGCCCGAATGGAAGGCGCACAGATTGGACGGCCCCGGCGTGTAGCCCAGGGCGAGGATGTACAGAAGTAATGACGGAAGCATCTGTGACGGCATGGTCGGGAATATCTCACACGAAATTAAGAAGAATAATCAAATTCTCCAAAAAATGCAAAAGAGACCCGCCTGACAAGACGGATCTCCTTTGTAGTCCCAATAGGAATCGAACCTATATTTAAGGTTTAGGAAACCTTCGTTCTATCCGTTGAACTATGGGACCATTAGTTTTCTACCAAAGAGGCGGCTCTACTCAGCGCTCTTCTCGATGATCTGACGTCCCCTGTAATAACCGCACTCAGGACAAATGTGATGATACATCACAGTGGCGCCGCAGTTAGGGCAGGTAGCGAGCGTAGGAACCGGAGCGAAGTCATGGGTCCTTCTCTTGTCTCTTCTCTGCTTTGAGACTTTGTGTTTCGGATGTGCCATAGTTAATTATTCTTAAATTTTTATTATTTCACTTTATCAATCAGATCCTTCAATGACGCGAACGGCAATGAAGCATCCCTGCATTGGGAATCCCCACTCTGCTCATCCTCAGAACTCAGATACCGCATGGCCTCCGGATTGCATTCTCCCTCAGGATGCACCCTCTGCACCGGAAGTGACAGGCACACATAATCATAGACTATCTGCCCCAAATCGAGGTCGGCGTCAGATTCCGGAAGCCAGACTATCTCCCTTTCCCCTTCCGCGGCGTCACTGCTGTCAGCCGGTTCCTGACCGAACTTGACACTCAGGCGGAATCCGGTCTCGACCGGAAGCCTCAAATCCTCAAGGCATCTGTCGCAAGCCACGGTCACATCCCCGGTGACATCACAGTCAATCCCGATGAAATGTCCTGACTTCTCGGCGGAAACCTCAACATCCAGATCCGCGGCCAGAATCTCTGAATTCTCAAAATGATCAAAGAACGTCTTCCCTACCCTCCAACGGAATTCCTTCCGTCCTTGGGACAATCCATTTATAGGAACTGTTAAATTATCTTCCATCGATCCAGTAAACAGATTTAAGGGTTGCAAAGGTATAAAAAATTTTCCGAATATAAAATCTTTTCGCAAATAGTTTGCCTATTCATCATCTCCGGAGTTGCCGGAACGCTTCCTGTCCATCGGATCAAGAAGGATCTTGCGCATCCTAAGATGGTGCGGAGTCACCTCCACAAGCTCGTCCTCGCGGATATATTCAAGCATTTCCTCCAAAGACATCTTCACCGGCGGCACTGCCGGATCGTAAGCGGCCACAGCTTGCTCCAACCAGTCAAAAGGAAAGGCTTGGGCATTCATAAACCGCATCAGTTCTTTAATCAGCCCAAACAGATCCCTGTCCTTGTCCGGAGTTGTGAACGCCTCTGTCAGATGCAGAAAGTCCGGATCGGCCTCTTCGTAGAATTCCGTTAGCACGGTATCAATGGCTTCTTCAAACAGACGGTCATTTTCGTTCTCGTCCAGCAGGCGGAAGTCCGCCGCCAGATTCAGAGAAAAAAAGTTCTCACGCACCAGCTTTAGGCAAAATGCGTCTATGGTGCAAATATCCGCACCGCTGAGCAGGGACAGCTGGCGCTTAGCGTTGGCATTCCCAGGATCTGCCGCCAAAATTTGGCGCAGTCGTACGGAAAGACGAGAACGCATTTCTGCCGCAGCCGCATTGGTAAAGGTAACGATCAGCAGTCGGTCAATGTCTACCGGGTGCCCCGGGTCGGTAATACACTTGCTGACCCGCTCAATCAGCACAGCTGTTTTGCCGCTGCCGGCAGCGGCGCTCACTAAGATATTGCCGCCCCGTGCGTCGATAGCGTCCTGCTGGGCTTCTGTCCACTTAGGCATGGCTATCCCCCTCCTTTTCCAGTTCTGCCAGCACGGCGCTGTCTGTTTGGTCGTCATAGGTACGCGGGGTTACGCTCTTTTTGAACGCGCAGACCGAGGCAAAATCGCAGTATTCGCAGGTTTTGTCATGGTCCTTAGCCTGTACAGGGTGCTGGCCGATTTGACCGTTTTGCAGGGCGTTGCCCATATCTGCCACCAGCGCTTCGATCTTGCGCTGAAGCAGCCCCAGCTGTTCCAAGCTGGCAAGTGAGCCGCCCACGCCGCTTTTTTTCAGCCGTACAGGAATGTACTTGCCCGCCAGATCGTGCTCCATGGCCGCCGGAATGTCGCAATCCGGGTTGGTAATCACTATGCCGTTCATACCGAACGCCTTGTCCTCCTGACCGGCAATATCCTTTTCCGCGCTGCGTTTCGTCTCCACTGTCATCACACTGCGGGCAGCGTGCATATACAGTACCCCGGCAGGCACACCTGCATAGGGATTGCTGCCGTCGGCGCATACATTAAACAAATATAAGAACATTTGCAGGTTCAGCCCGTTAACAATATCTGCCAGACGAAAGGCCTTGGCGCCGGATTTGTAGTCCACCACGCGAACGAACTGCTGACCGTCCTGCTCCAATACATCCACTCGATCCACAGATCCGCGAATGCGCAGGCTGCCGCCATCCTGGAGGGGGATCACCCTGGAATGCACCGCTCCGTCCACATCAATGGGCAGTTCAAAAGCCTTGGCCTCAAAATCGCTCTCGGCAAACTCACCTGCCAAGCGGCACACCACATCCACCAGCATTTTGGACAGGCGGCGGAAGTTGTAGCGGAAGCGGGAGGGCATATCCGACGGATCGCCCATCTCCTCCTTAAAATACTGTTCAATATAGCCATCCACCAGCGCGGTAATCTGCTTTCTGTCATAGTCGGGCAGTTGCTTGGTGCCCACCTCGGACAGCAGCTTTTCCAGCACATAGTGAATCAGCGTGCCCCGCTCCATCGGATTGATCTCCGCCTTTTGGCGGGGCTGCGCGCCCAGACCGAATTTGCAGAAATAACGATAGGGGCAGTTATAATAATCCTCAATGCGAGAGGCGGACAGCACCATATCCTTGCCAAACAGTTTGCGTGCAGTGGCAGATTTGGAGGGCTGATAATCAACATTGTTTTTGATTTTGGAAAAATGCT
>OQVL01002756.1_pt1 | contig 10730 bp, 8 predicted proteins | sample 1691501 | NCBI WGS metagenome assembly OQVL01 (sample SAMN03418253, study PRJEB22391) | human gut metagenome | biome: human-gut; feature: organic feature; material: feces | host: Homo sapiens | place: Tanzania | collected 2013-01
AAAAGCTACGGTATCCAGGTGGCAAAGCTGGCAGGTGTGCCGGATATGGTCATCGACCGTGCCAAGGAGATCGTGGAACAACTGTCGGACAATGATATTACGGAAAAGGTGCAGAGCATCGCCATCGATAATAAAAATGATGGCAAGTCAAAAAAGCAGCCGAAATATGATGAAGTGGATCTGGCACAGATGTCTCTGTTTGACACTGTGACGGACGAGGATATTTTAAAAGAATTGATGGAGATTGAGGTGACGACACTGACTCCATTAGACGCACTGAATACCCTGTATCGTCTGCAGAATAAGTTGAAGAACCGTTGGAACGGCTAAAGCGCCTGAAATATTTGCAGGTTACAGAAAGGAACGGGTTATTGATATGGGAATACATGTACTGGACTCCCGGACGATCGACAGGATTGCTGCAGGTGAGGTGGTAGAGCGGCCGGCAAGCGTGGTGAAGGAGTTGGTGGAAAATGCCATAGATGCCGGTTCCACAGCGATTACGGTAGAGGCAAAAGAAGGCGGTATTGAGTTTATCCGTGTGACAGATAACGGCTGTGGAATTGAGCGGGAACAGCTGCCTACAGCGTTCCTGCGTCATGCCACCAGCAAGATCGAAGACGCAGATGATCTGAACCATATCGCAAGCCTTGGCTTCCGCGGTGAGGCTCTGTCCAGTATTGCGGCGGTGTCCCGTGTGGAGATCATCACCAAGAGAAAAGAGAACCTCACCGGAACCCGCATGGTGTTAGAGGGGGCAAGGGAACAGTCCATTGATGAGATCGGTGCGCCGGACGGTACCACCTTCCTCATGAGGAATCTGTTCTTCAATACGCCGGTACGCCGGAAATTTTTAAAACAGCCTGCTACGGAAGGCAGTTATATCACGGATCTGATGGAACATCTGGCACTGTCCAGACCGGATATCTCCTTTAAATTCGTACTGGGGAATCAGACCAGATTCCATACCTCCGGAAACGGTGACCTGCGGGAAGTCATCTACCGGATCTACGGCAGAGAGATCGCCGCGGAGCTGGTACCGATCCAGATGGAAGAAAACGGCATTAAGATTGAGGGGTATCTGGGCAAACCGGTACTGGTGCGTTCCAACCGCAATTTTGAGATCTATTTTATCAACGGTCGCTTTATCCGCAGCGGTATGATCGCCAAAGCCATTGAAGAAGGTTATAAGCAGTATCTGAGGAGCGTCAGGAGCCGTATACTTCAAATAAACATCCGATGTTTTATCATACGGCTTGAGGTGGCTCAACATGTAATCTTGCGAGAAATACTTTGAATACACATCATACGAGTATACTATCTCAAAATGCGCAGGCTGCCCTTTCTTCGCTTTTCGCTCCATATACACAGTGTTGTGCTTCTCGCTGTTGGAAAACCGCACCTTATCGCTCGACGAAATCAGCGTCACGTTTTTCTGGCGTTCCGTCGTTGTCGGGAAAGGCATCCACACACGTATTTTTTCACCGGCAGGAACCGAGTCAGCGTCAACATCAATTGTATATTTAATTGTTATGCGATGTCCGCCGTCATAACCGGTCTCCCTTGAGATGCCTTTCAGCACGCCACTGACCATTTCGGCTCTTGACACAGCATCAAATATTGCCTGCGTTTTTCTTCCCGCCGACAATTCCGGGACAAGCCTGTCTATGTTTGAAATCGCCTTACGAAACATCCGCTTCTCTCCGTTGATCATTTTCGTCTCAACAAAGTTGCGTGTTTCCCAGTCTTTCACATTGGCGACAGACACATGCGGAAAGCGTTCCTGTATCTTTTCCACCCCTTCTTCAAAAGTATAGCAGAAATCCCTCTCAATGCGACTCATTATGGCGCGCAACGAATCAGCCTCGACCGCCGTCAAGCTGACGCCACTCTTTCCAATCACACTGTCGGCCTTCGCGAACTCTCCATCTTTCATCAGCAATGAAATTTCCATCGGCACTTCACCGAAGCACGGCAAGGCGGCAAAAGACACCAAGCCTGCAAACAAATATTTCCTGTTCATGACATTACGTTTCGTACATTAATTTCCAAAGGTAGGAAATTTTCACGTAAAGACAACATCATTTCCGATTTTTTAATCCAAAATAATTCCATATTTACCCGTTCTTTCGTAATTTTGCAACACGACTATTATTAACGTAAAAAACATAACCTTGTAATTATGGCAAATCCAGAATTCAAGTACAGTCCGATGTTCCAACTTGGAAAGGACGACACCGAGTACTATTTACTTACCAAAGACCACGTTTCTGTTGGCGAATTTGAAGGTCATCCAATTTTGAAAGTGGAGAAGGAAGGCTTGACCACTATGGCAAACGCCGCTTTCCACGATGTTTCATTCATGCTTCGCCGTTCACACAACGAGCAAGTGGCAAAAATCCTTAACGACCCCGAGGCAAGCGAGAACGACAAGTATGTCGCATTGACATTCCTTCGCAACGCCGACGTTGCCACAAAAGGCGTATTGCCATTGTGCCAGGACACAGGCACCGCCATTATTCACGGAGAAAAAGGTCAACAAGTGTGGACTGGATTCAGCGATGAAGAGGCCCTTTCGTTAGGCGTATACAAAACATACACAGAAAACAACCTCCGCTATTCCCAAAACGCGCCATTGTCAATGTATGAGGAAGTAAATACGAAATGCAATCTTCCTGCACAAATCGACATTGAGGCAACAGAAGGCATGGAATACCATTTCTTGTGCGTAACCAAAGGTGGTGGCTCTGCAAACAAAACATATCTCTATCAAGAAACAAAAGCTATTCTGAATCCTGACACTTTGGTTCCGTTCCTTGTTGCCAAGATGAAGACCCTCGGCACAGCCGCTTGTCCACCATACCACATTGCATTCGTGATTGGCGGCACATCGGCAGAGAAGAACTTGCTGACAGTTAAATTGGCATCCACCCATTATTACGACACGCTTCCTACAACAGGCGATGAGACAGGCCGCGCTTTCCGCGACATTGAATTGGAGAAGAAAGTGCTTGAAGAGGCCCACAACATCGGTCTTGGCGCTCAATTCGGCGGCAAATACTATGCACACGACATCCGCATCGTGCGCCTGCCTCGACATGGAGCATCTTGTCCAATCGGTCTGGGAGTTTCCTGTTCAGCCGACCGCAACGTCAAGTGTAAAATCAATAAAGACGGTATTTGGATTGAAAAATTGGACAGCAACCCAGGCGAACTCATTCCAGAGGAATTGCGTAAAGCCGGCGAAGGCGATGTTATAAAAATCGACCTTGACCGTCCGATGTCGGAAGTGTTGAAGGAATTGACAAAATATCCAGTATCAACACGCTTGTCGTTGAACGGCACAATCATCGTGGCACGCGACATCGCTCATGCCAAGCTTAAAGAGCGTTTGGACAACGGCGAGGATCTCCCTGAATACATCAAGAACCATCCAGTATACTATGCTGGTCCGGCGAAAACTCCAGAAGGCATGCCGTGTGGATCGCTCGGTCCGACAACCGCAGGCCGTATGGACCCATATGTAGACTTGTTCCAGAGCCACGGCGGCAGCATGGTTATGTTGGCAAAGGGCAACCGTTCGCAGCAAGTGACAGACGCCTGCAAAAAGCATGGCGGATTCTACCTTGGAAGCATCGGCGGCGCGGCTGCAATTCTTGCCCAGAACAACATCAAGAGCATTGAATGTGTTGAATTCCCAGAACTCGGAATGGAAGCCGTGTGGAAAATCCGCGTAGAAGACTTCCCTGCATTCATTCTTGTTGACGACAAGGGTAACGACTTCTTCCAGCAAATCAAACCACGTTGCGCTGGTTGCAAATAATCCTTGATTTTCAAAGCGAACAAAGCGGTGTCCAGTTCTTCTGTTCACCGCTTTTTTAATACAAAGCGCTTTTGCCATTAGCAAAATTTGACAATCTGACTAAACCGCACATGCTTTAGCATTCAAAAAAACGATGTACCTTTGCAGTACAATTCTAACACATTATCACAAATGAATCTAAAAAACATTATTCTAAGCAGCGCACTTGCTCTGTTATTTATTTTCAACAGCAGCAATGCCCTTGCTCTCGACTTCACTCTGCTTACCGACATTCCTGTTCATGCGGAGCAGCATGATTGGCCAACGTACGAAAAGCATTTTGATGAATTTGATACGGTTGAACGTTTTACCTATCGTTTATATAAGCTATTTAGAATGTGTGGTTTAAAAGATAATACCTTGGCTCGTATAGATGATTATAAACGTAATTGGTATTATAGAAAAAAGTATGTTCAAATAGGAATATCTTTCCTTTCTCCTTATCACTCAATATACACAACTCGCTTGCATGTACTAATATTAGGAGTTTTGCTTGGTAAGGAAATATACTTAATAAATAATACATCCGGTAAGGTTATTAATTTTTATAATACATGGTTAAATGAACTTGATTCAATAAAAAAGTTTTAAAATGGAAAATAAAATAATAGTTGATAAAGTAATTGTTTCATCCAATAGGATAGAGGTATATTACACGATTGAGGGTGAAATAAATAAGTATTTCAATCAAGACGAGAAATGTTTTTGGGTAGAATATACGGAAGATATTAGTTCTGTACCCGAGAGCATAGCAGTTATCCCATTTGTATGCAATGTGCTGCCTATAGCATGGCTTTCAGATGCCGAGTTGGTTGTAGATGAATTGGATGAAGAATTCTATCACAGTTTGTTTGAGGTTAAGCATGGTTATATGCTTCTCTCCAGAATGTTGGAGTTCAAGGGAAAGGTAACAGTTAATCATATCATAAACAATCGTTATGAGACAACCAAGCAGTCTGCTGTACTGTTTAGTGGCGGAGTGGATGCCTTTACAACATTGTTCCGTCATTTGGATGAAAATCCTGTAATGATTACCCTGCGTGGCGCTGATGTGAAGTTGTCAGATGTAGAAGGTTGGAAGGTTGTAAGTGAACACGTAGAATCAACAGCCAAAACATTTAATTTGCCACAACCAGAGTTTGTAACATCAAATTTCCGTATGTTTATCAATGAAGGAGAATTGAGCGGATTATGTTCCAAATCAGGAGATGGGTGGTGGCATGGCTACCAGCATGGTATTGGAATTATTGGACATTCAGCACCATTAGCTTTCTTGAAACATTTGCGTGTAGTGTATATAGCAAGTAGTTTGACATGGAAATATCCTTCAGTTATAGCAAGTGATCCAGTTATAGATTCTCATTTAAATATAGCGACTACAAATGTAAGACATGATGGTTATTTTATGGAACGCACTGATAAAGTGAATTTTATAGTCAATACATGCGTAAGATTAAATAAGCATATAAAATTAAGGGTATGCTGGGTAACAGAGGGTGGACACAATTGCTGTGAATGTGAAAAATGTATTAGGACAATTTTTAATATTTTAATAGAAGGAGGTAACCCTAATCAGTATGGTTTTAATCCAACTTCAAGTCAAGAAAAAAAGTTTAAAGAAATAGTTCAACAAACTATTTGGGATATGCCGCATATAAAAAAACATTGGCATTTAATACAAGATTCTGCTGTTGTAAATCAGCGCTTTATTAAGAAAGAAGATCCTAATTACAACTGGATATATACAATAGATATTGATAAGTCTTGTCCTAAACCATCAATTTTTAAACGTATAATACGAAAGTTGAAGCGAATTGTAAGAAAAATCATAAAGTAATGGAACAAGAAAACTTAAAGCACAAAACCAAAGTAGGTTTATATTGGTCATTTTTCAATCAATTTGCCAATAATGGACTTCAGTTTGTCGTCGGTATTGTAATGGCGCGTTTGCTGTCGCCAGAGGATTATGGTATCACTGCGCTACCTGCTGTTTTTATGGCTGTGGCTGGAACATTGATAGATGCGGGATTCAGCAGCGCATTAGTGAGAAAGCCCGAGTTGACAGAAAAAGATTTATCGACTTCATTTTATTATAGCATACTTGTTGGTATTACATGTTATCTTGCGATATTCATTGCTGCCCCATGGATAGCAGCTTTCTACAATATCCAAGTATTGGAGCCTTTAATAAGGGTCACTGCTCTGACTTTCTTGTGGGGACCATTGAGCACTCCTCAGTCGGTAATATTGCAGAGACGTTTGGACTTTAAGACACCTGCTCGAATATCAGTGATAACTAAAATTGTAGGCTCTATTGTTGGAATTTCATTTGCCTATTTGGGTTATGGCTTATGGGCTTTAGTGATCATGGGTGTTGTTTCCAGTTTGTTGGGTTTAATTCAAACATGGCTTGTCGTAAGATGGCTTCCAAAAGAAGGATGGTCAAAAGATTCTTTTAAATACCTTTGGAATTTTGGTAACAAGATTATTGGTACTTATATTTTAGATCAGGTTTATCAGAATATCACTCCTATTGTAATAGGTAAATATTATAGTCCGGCACAATTGGGACAATATAATCGAGCTCAAGGATATGCAGATTTACCATCCAAACAAGTAACAGGAATGATTCAAGGAGTAACATTCCCAGTACTAAGCAAACTTCAAGGAGATCAAGAAAAGTTGGCAGAGAAATATCGAACGATGATAAAGACTCTATCGTTTGTCGTTATGCCCATCATGTTGGGGCTATCTGCTCTTGCTTATCCTGTGGTTGTAGTTCTTGTGGGTGAAAAATGGGCACCATGTGTTGCTTTTCTTCAAATTATGTGCTTTCAGAAATGCTTATATCCAATTCATTCCCTGAATGTGAACCTTTTGATGGTTAGTGGTAGATCAGATTTATACCTTAAATTAGAAATTCAGAAGAAAGTATTGGGTGTTATCATGCTTGCGGTTACATTGCCAATTAGTGTGATGGCTTTGGTTTGGGGAAATTTAGTGTATAGTATTATTCTTTTGGTTGTAAATACCCATTATACAAGCAAATTGATAAATGTTTCATTGTTGACCCAATTGAAAGATGTTATGCCTTCATTCTTGTTGTCTTCTATTATGTTCCTGTGTGTATGGGGATATACTCAATTTGTAGATAACAATTATGTCCAAATCTTAGGCGGTACTATAATCGGGATAATAGTTTACTTTTCTGGTGCTTATCTCTTCAAGTTTAAGGAGATAAGCGAAGTGAAGTATATGTTGAATAGAAAAAAATAGAGTGATGATGGAGTATATTAAACTAACATTTGTTGGAGATGTAATGTGTCAAAAGGAATTATTGGATGCTTTTAAAATAAAGGATGGCTTTTCCTTTGACAGTGCTTTCCATAAAGTTGTACCGATGTTAAAAGAATCGGATTTATCATGTGCTAATTTGGAAACTCCTATCTCGTTTGACGATAGTGATCTTTCTAATCGCCTTTATAATTTCTCTTCTCCAATAGAATTTGCTCATGCGGTCAAGAATGCGGGGTTTGGTTTTGTCGCCACGGCAAATAATCATTGTTTAGACCGAAATATTCCTGGAATTGCATCTACAGTAAGGAGTCTTGATTCTATAGGACTCGTGCATACTGGAGTGTTTTCTTCTAACAGTCGAGACAAATTCGTTTGTATGAATGTAAAAGGACTCAAGATAGGTTTCTTTTCTTATACATATGGTACGAATGCTTTTGCTAATAATAACTATTTGAAGCGAAGCGAGCGATGGATGGTTAATATGCTGCAAGCGCAAGAGTTGAGCAATCCAATCAGCCGTTACTGCTTTCATCACCAAGGAGGACGCGCTTCGCGAATATATAATAAGGTGAGGAAACTTCTTCACTTCAGGAACTATGGATGTCAAGTATATGAGCGTAAAGAGGCTGATTATTTCCAAAAACTTAGAATCAGCAAAGATATAAAGCAGCTTAAAAAGAAAGGTGCTGATATTATTGTCTTCTATATGCACGTGGGGGGGCAATACAATCCTAAAGAAACAGCAAGAACTTTGCAAATAGCGGATTTTTTAAGGAAGAAAGGGGTAAATATCATTGTTGGTTCTCATGAGCATGTTGTGCATGGATGTTCAAACAATTATCTTTCTGAAAATAGTGTTGAGACATATAGTCTTGGTAATTTCATTGATACGGCAGGTGTGACACGGGCTCCTTTTGATAAAATGTCAGAGTATTCAATTGCTTGGCATGTTTATGTGGATACGGAAACGAAGAGAATAGCAAAGACTTCCTATACCATTTGTAAGTCTGTTCTTCAAAAAGGAGAGAAACAAAAAATAGAGGTTGTGCCAGTTTATGATTTGATGCAGTCTGAAATGGATGCAGAAAAGCAAGAGGTGCTTTGGAAGGATATGCAGATTATAGCATACAAGTTTGCTAATCAAAAGATAGATAAACCTCAGTTGGAATATTACTATTAAAGAATATGGCAAGATAAAGGGGCAACTGGCCATAAACTATACAAAAATCCCCAGTTTGTAGCAATATGGAAAAATTTAATTTATCCAAGTTGTAGATCAAGCTCAAGAGGGCTTGGTCTAAGTAGACAGTTGTATGGAAAATGCAGCTTGTAGCTAATGTAGTAGCTCTTACTCTTGATATTGTATGCCTTTGTACTACTGGCGGCGTATCAAGTCTTGTTTCTGTTTGCTCTGATACCTATTTATTGGGATAGCAAGCAAGTGACTTTCTTTCAACTGTTACGGAGGCTACATGAGTCATCGAAAGAAAATGTTTTCTTCCCTGGGGTGAAAGTCCCCAGGCTTTTCAAGATATATTATTTCAAGAGACTCTAATAAAATACTTAAAGAATGAAGATATCTATTATCGTTCCCGTTTATAACGTAGAACCGTATTTACGACGTAGTCATAAGTGACGGTGCCAGAAAACTTGAGGACTAAGCTACCTCATTTTAGTGGAAAGCCATTCGGAATCTACTATAGCAAACCCCGGTGCAGGAATGACATCGGGGTTTCTTTTTATTATACCCCTGCAGTCCTCATAAGTGTTGAACCCGATTTTGACACCCTCCATCTTACCCTCTGAAGGATAGGTGAATGTGATATCATTGTCCGGTCCGTCTATCTTGTAGAACTTGAAAGACGCGTTCCTGATGGCCAGAGTAGACTCTTTGTCCTGAGATTTTTCGGCCAGCTCCATCTTGGTGACATATTTGCACATCTCCATGGCCACGTCATCCAGTCCTGCATCGAAAATGTTCACCTTCTCTATCAGAGAACCGGCATCCTTTACCCTCCTCAGAGTATAACCTTTAAGAAGCTCACCATTTTCGTCGGAAGAAAGCTGAGTGGAAATCGCAACCATATGCTGCTCAATCATTTGCTTCTCTACATCCGAAAGAGTATCCGGCATCAGCCATATCATGAGACTCTCATCGGGATCGTGATAAAGCGTCTGGAAAGCAGCCAAGTTTACCTTACCACAGTTCTTGCAACCCCACACGAACATTGACCCGTCCTTAACCTTTTCCTTCAGTTCCGGATGGTCTTTCACATTGATGATATTGTAAGCCGGGATTTCGCTGACAGCCCCGCATCCTGCGCATTTCGCCTCGATATATTGTGCCATAATACTCCATTTTTATGCAAAAATATCAAAAATTGCAGACTTATTGCTAACTTTGGACGATTTCTTTCCGGCAGGGATTTGTCAGAAGAAATAATGTGTAACTTATACCAAAACCAGTAAATGAAACAATGGATCAAACAATTCACCACTGAAGACTGGATTATCGTCTTCGTGGGAGCTGTCGTGCTCGCGCTTGCCTGCTTATTCCCGCAAGCCATGCCGACGATGCCTAAGTCGCTGACCACCAGTACGGATTGGGTCAATGCTGTCTATATGTTCGGCTTTGTCCTTCTCATGACTTATGTTACCTTGGCAGCGCTCAGGAAGCCTCTGAAGGGAACGTTCGCTTCGCTTCTGTTCATTTTCGCCATCACAGTGTTGGCCCAGATAACGGCCAATATCTCCATAATCAAGACATGGGGCTTCGAATCAGTCTTTTTCGCAGTCATCTACGGATTGATACTGAACAACTGCTTTACTCTTCCCGAGTGGCTTAAAAGGGCTGTAAACAGCGAATTCTACATTAAAGTGGGCATTATCTGCCTCGGTTCTACCATTCTCTTTGGTGAAATGATGAAATCAGGCGCTTATGGTATCGCCCAGTCATTTATCGTGGTGTTCACTGTATGGTACTTCTGCTTCTGGGTAGGAAAGAAGATGCATGTGGATCCTGAAATGGGCACAATGCTCTCCAGCGCTGTTTCCATTTGCGGTGTGTCTGCGGCTATCGCCACCTGCGGCGTGATTAAGGGTGACAATAAGAAACTTTCTTACGTAGTTTCTCTTGTGCTCATCGTGGCCATTCCTATGATGTACCTCCTTCCTTGGATTGCAGAACTCATGAATCTGCCTCCTGAAGTAGCTGGTGCATGGATTGGAGGAACTATCGATACTACAGGAGCTGTTGCTGCTGCCGGTTCTCTTATCGAAGATCCTGCTGCTGAGCAGACTGCGATTATCGTGAAATCATCACAGAACGTGCTTCTCGGTCTCGCTGCATTCTTTATTTCCATGATGTGGACATACCAGGGAACGAACAAGGATACCAAACCTTCTCTCAGCCTCATTTGGGACAGATTCCCTAAGTTTGTAGTCGGAATGGTACTTGCCTCTATTGTGTTCAGTTTCCTTCTTTCTCCTGAAATGGCCAAATCCGTAGGAAAAGTCACCAAAGGATTCCAGAATACATTACACTTCTTGATGAATTAAAGCGGGTATTCAA
>OQVL01002757.1_pt1 | contig 10728 bp, 9 predicted proteins | sample 1691501 | NCBI WGS metagenome assembly OQVL01 (sample SAMN03418253, study PRJEB22391) | human gut metagenome | biome: human-gut; feature: organic feature; material: feces | host: Homo sapiens | place: Tanzania | collected 2013-01
TGCGTCTGGCTGTCCAGCGCCGCCGGTGAGTCCGGTATCGTCTGCAGGATCGTAGGATCATCAATACCTGCGACACCCAGAATAATGAGCGACAGTATCCATGCCAGAACAAAGTTAAATAACGGACCGGCAAACACGATGGAGAATCTCTGCCAGACACTCTTTTTTCCAAATGCCCTGCCCGAATCACTCTCTTCATCTTCGCCTTCCATCATACAGGCTCCGCCAAAGGGCAGCAGCTTCAGTGAGTAAAATGTCTCCCCCTTGTGAAAGCCGATAATCGTCGGCCCGAGTCCCAGACAGAACTCATTTACCTGTACACCATTGATCTTCGCGAGCAGGAAATGTCCAAGCTCATGAAACAATATAATCAAACTAAATAATATAATCGCAATAATAATATTCAACTTATCACCTGCTCTCTATTCTTTCCCGCACCTCGGCCTCTGTCGCCAAGAATCTTATTTGTGGCTGCAATTTTTTCATCGCCATCGGTGACAAATCCGTCCATTTCCGCCGCAATCCTTGAACGAGAAACCGCATTTTCCTTAATCTGCTCAATTCCACGAATCATATTCGTTACCGCATCCGTGCTTTCGTTTATAGCGGAAACCTGCCTGTTATTATCCTGCACAAGAGTTTTTACCTGAATATTAATCTGGTTCACCGCTTCTACTGAACGTTCTATGGATTTGTTGATTTTTTCAAATTCATCCGTAATATTTTCAATATTAAGGTTAATTTCATTTGTCGCCGCCGCCGTGCCGGAAGAAGAATCGTTGATTGAGTAACCAGATGAAATCGCCTTTGCCGCAGTCTTTTTTACAACAATAAAGAAATCATTTATCTCTTTTACCATATTATTCATGTTGTTCATCAAATCGCGCATTTCATTGCTGCCCTGAGGAACTATTTTTGTTGTAAAATCTTTTTCAGAAAGCGCAAGCGACATTTCCCGCATGCTCCAGATATTCTGAATTACAATTGTTGTTCCGTAATGAATGCTTGCTATTACAATTCCAGAAAAAATTATTCCAAGCAGGAACACCCCGATTCTGTAAAGATTTGTGTAATGACTAAGCGACTGCCCGAGCATTACGTTAATCTTCGCCATAATATCGCGGAGGTCATTGCCGTTCTGAATAAGCGCCTTCATCTGATTTTCCACAAGAAGCGTGCTGTCGCATATTGTCTGGACCGCCTCTGAATCAACAAAATATTCAGCGCCCGCCTTTATTCCGTTCCGCGAAATATAGTTTTTTTCATCTTCTGTTATTGAAGCTTTCTGTATATTCTGAAAGTGCATGTTAAACGGATTCACCTGGGCTATGACTTTCATCCAGATGCTGTCCGCGTTCTCAACCTCAGCTTTAAGATCTTTTGAGAAATACTTTAATCCTTTATAACCTGTAAATTCATGGAATTTTTTATTTGTTTCCACAACCTTTGATTTCCACACGGAAGAAACCTGAGTCGTGTCAACTCCATAATATACAGTCTGATTCAGATAGTTAATCATGTCCGCAACATCAAACTGACATTCCTGCTCCAGAAACTTAAAATTCTGAAGCCGTTGAACAAAACCTGCCCCAAGCATTGTGAGCGTTGCAAGAATAAACATTTCTACGGCACAAATAAAAGCGATAATAGCAAAACGTCGTCTTAACTTCATTAAATCAAATCCTTTTACAAGAAGAATCTCTCTGTTCAAAAAGATATTATAAACCAAAACTACAGATATACAAAATAATTCTCTGTTAAAAACTGGAGATTACTGCTATATTCTTTATATGCTTAGTTTATTTTTTAAAAAGAATTTTTACGACGGCTGGGACAACGTTATGTTCTTTTTTGTTCCAAACCTTATGATTGACGCGCTGATTATTTTATGCACCGGAATTTCCAGTCTTGGAGTAACAGTTTTCAAAAACGCAGATTTTTTCCTTTACATCTGGATTTTTCTTGCGCTGGTTCTTGTCTGCGGCTCTTCAATTTTCACGCTTGCGTGGGCGGAATCCTCAAAGGGAATCGCCGACTACGAAACAGTTGAGTTCAAGGATTTCTTCAAATCTTTAAAAAGCTGCATAACAGACGGAATAAAATACGGACTTTCGCTAGTCGCGGTAACTTCAATAGCAGCAATCGGCGGAATTTATTTTCTTAAGCCGCAGAACGGCCAGATTTCTTTCGCAGGACTTTTAGCAGGCGTGTGCTATATCTGGGCGGCGCTGATAATCATCGCTTCCCTGCTCTGGTATCCGTCTATAAGGGCATACATGCACAATCCGTTCCTTAAGACTGTAAAAAAGTGCTTCATTGTTTTATTTGACAACCTTTTTGTCTCAATCGTGCTTGGCTTTTACAACCTGTTCCTTGCCGCAATTTCAATCATAATGCTCGGAATCGCTCCAGGAATGTGCGGAGAGGCGGCGTCTGTTCTCGTGTTCACACTTTGGGGGACTGCCGAAATGGGAGACCTTGTGAGAGGTGCGCTTGAAAGCATTCCGCGTCATCAGTACGAAAGTGCAAAATCAATCGGACTTAATGAAAAGCAGATTTACATTTATGTAATTATTCCCCAGACTTTGCGCCGGCTTATTCCGCTTGCCATGAATTTAATTACAAGAATGATAAAAACAACTTCAATTGTAGTTTTTGTCGGCGTAATCGAAGTTGTAAAAATCGGTCAGCAAATAATTGACGCGAACAGACTTACAGTTCCCACAGCCGCAATCGCAGTCTATGCTGTAATTTTTTTCATGTACTTTATAGTTTGCTGGCCTCTTTCAATTCTTGCAGGAAAACTTGAAAAACGTCAGAAAGACAATTAAAACTTTGGAGTAAAAAATGAGCTTGCTTGAAATAAAAGACATAAAAAAAGAATTTCCAAAAGTCGGAGGAATTCTAAACGGAGTTTCGCTTGAAGTTGAGCGCGGAGAAGTCGTAGTAATTCTAGGACCTTCCGGCTGCGGAAAAAGCACGCTCCTAAGATGCATAAACGGACTTGAAGAAATTCAGCAAGGCGAAATTCTTTTGGACGGAGAAATAATCAGCAACAGAAAAAAGAATATGCATTTAATCCGCCAAAAAATCGGAATGGTTTTTCAAAGCTATGATTTGTTTCCGCATTTAACTGTTGAAAAAAATATTTTGCTTGGACCTGTAAAAGCGCAGGGAAGAAATCATGATGAAGTAAAAAAAGAAGCAGTGCTTTGGCTTGAAAGAGTCGGGCTTATTGAAAAAAAAGATTCGTATCCAAGGGAACTTTCCGGCGGTCAAAAACAGAGAGTCGCTATTGTCCGCGCGCTCTGCATGCATCCAGAAGTTCTTTTGTTCGATGAAGTTACAGCGGCTCTTGATCCGGAAATGGTGCGGGAAGTTTTGGATGTAATGGTGAATCTTGCAAAAGAAGGGCGCACAATGGTGATTGTAACCCATCAGCTGGAATTTGCCCGTGCGGTTGCAGACAGAATTGTTTTCATTGATGAAGGAAAAATTGTAGAAATATCAAAGCCGGAACAGTTTTTCAACAATCCGAAAACTGAACGCGCCAGAAAATTCCTAAAAGCCTTCATGTTTGACAAAATAAAAAATAGTTGAAATTGCGCTTGACATTTTCCTATCAAATAAGTATGTTTATTCTATCTTAAACAAAAGAGGTAGAACTATGAAAACAAAAAACGGAATTATTCTTGCCGCCGGAATTGCAGCAATCCTTGCTTTATTTTCAGCCTGCGTAAAAGAAAACAAAACTTCCGCAAGAACTGTTGAGCAGATAAAGAAAAGCGGAGAAATAAAAATAGCAGTTTTCAGCGATAAAAAGCCATTTGGATATGTTGATGAATACGGCGAATACCAAGGCTATGATGTTTACTTTGGAAACCGCATTGCAAAAGACCTCGGTGTAAAAGTAAAATATGTTCCAGTTGAAGCCGCAAGTCGTGTTGAATTTCTTGTTACAGGAAAAGTTGACATTGTTCTTGCAAACTTCACTGTAACTCCAGAACGCGCAGAAAAAGTTGACTTTGCGCTTCCGTACATGAAAGTTGCTCTTGGTGTTGTTTCCCCGGAATCTGATCTTGTTACAAAGCCGGAAGACTTAATTGGAAAAAAACTTATAATCAGCAAAGGAACAACTGCTGAAACTTACTTTACAAAAAATTATCCAGAAGTCGAGCTTTTAAAATTCGATCAGTATGCAGAAGCCTACTCCGCCCTTCTTGACGGAAGAGGAGCTGGAATGTCAACAGACAACACAGAAGTTCTTGCCTGGGCTTTGGAAAATCCGGGATACAAAGTCGGAATCGAAAGTCTTGGAGAACTTGACACAATTGCCGCCGCAGTTCAAAAAGGAAACACAAGCCTTCTTGAATGGATCAATAATGAAATCGTAGAACTCGGAAAAGAAAATTTTTTCCATGCTGATTATGAAGCGACTCTTCGTTCAACTTATGGAGCAGAGTCTGACGCAGATGCTCTTGTAGTTGAAGGCGGAAAACTTTAATAAAACAAAAAGAAGCCGTAAAAGAGATTGCTTGCAAAAAGCAGTCTCTTTTTTTTTAATGAAAATTATGTGGTTAATTTTTGCAATTTTATCTTCCGTATTTGCCGCGTTAACTTCAATTCTTGCAAAAATAGGAATTGACGGCGTAAACTCAAATCTTGCAACAGCAATAAGAACTGCGGTTGTTCTTGCGCTGTCTTGGCTCATGGTTTTTGTAACAGGCGCGCAATCCGGCATTTCCGAAATAAACAAAAGAAACTGGATGTTTTTAATTCTTTCGGGACTTGCAACAGGAGCTTCATGGCTATGCTATTACAAGGCGCTTCAAATCGGGGAAGCTTCAAAAGTTATTCCAATCGACAAAATGAGCGTTGTACTCACATTGATTCTTGCTTTTATTTTTCTGCATGAACAGTTCACGGCAAAGACACTGGTAGGCATAATTTTTTTGACCACCGGAACAATTCTTATGATAAAATAAATTTCAAAATTTTTTCAGTCTTTCTGGCAATGTATAAAAGTCAGCTCGTGCTTGTTGTAATTCAAATGCACAACTTTACTGTCTGGAATTTCTTCAAACTTTGAAATCAAATTCCAGTCAGTTTTTCCTTGCATTTTTATTGTGCAAATCATTTTTTTTGTTTTTCCGCTTTCAAGCCACATTTTTATCCATTCAAGAAGACGCTCAGGATAGCAAATCACATCGCTAAAAACCCAGTCGAATTCTCCAAGCGATTCAGGCTTCAATGTAAAAGCGTCATGCGCCAAAAATTCCACGAGCGGATTTTTCATTAACGACGGAACAAGCTCGCTTCTGTCAACTGCAAAAACTTTTGCGCCTAAATTCACAAGAACATAAGTCCAGCCGCCGGGACACGCTCCAGCTTCAAAGCATCTTGAAGAATCAGAAGGAAGTCCGCAGCCAAAAATGCTGTCTGCAACAGAAAGGCTTTCCTGAATTTTTAAATATGCGCGGCTTGGAGGATTTTCGTGATCTTCTATAAATGAAATTTTTCCGGCAGGAAGCGGACTGGAAGTTTTTGCAGAAGCAATCATCATGTTTTTATCAAGCAAACAAAACAGCCCGATTTCTGATGCAGGAAGTTTTACAGGAAAAGTTTTGGGTTTGAAATTTATATACGGAAGTTTTTCTTGAATCAATGCGGATCTTCTAAAACAAGTTGAACTGCATGAAGCCCATGAACGCTGAATTTTTTTCAGTTCAACAGCGGCTTCTCCAATTGAATCAAATTTCAAAATGAAAGGCTCAAGCATCGCGCTTCTACAAAAATAAGGAACTTTAAAAGTTCCGTCAGAATTTTTTGCGTTGTAGTCAGGAATATATAGAAGTTCTCCGTAAGAAACAGCATTTTCCATAGAAAAAGAAAAACGTTCTTTCAACTCGTCCTTTAAAATTCCGTCCATTTCTGGAAAAGGAAGAAACGCCACGCCTGAATTTTTTTCTATTGAAATGCTCATTCTACAAATTCCGCTTCAGGAGAAATAATCATATCTGCAAGATCAGGATTTTCTTCAGAATTTTCCTGAAGGCTGTTTATAAAGGAAGCCAACGCAGGAGAATCTGGAGAACGCAAAATCTTAAATCCAATTTCAGTTTCACTTTCGTCTTCGTTTTTCCATTTTGGAACACAGACAAATTCAAGCGGACGTGAAAAATCCTGCCGAGAAAAAGTTATAAAAACCGTATACTCCTCTTCCGTATCTACAAAAACAGGATTTGGAAAATGCGCGCTGAATCCAGACATGCTAATATCTTCAAGGACTCCGGGCAAGGCGCAGATACGTTCGCAATCAATGCGCCCAATTTCATTAAAACGCTCTTCCCCTCTGAGTTCCTTTTTCATATCAGTTCATAACCTCTTCGCTGAGTTTCATAATCATGTCGTAAATCGGTTTTCCGCCCGGAACCATAGGGAGAACCATTTCGTCAATGTCAACTTCAGCATCGATTACGGCCGGCTTTTTTGCTTCAAAAGCTTCCTTGAAAACTTTTTCAAATTCCTTTGCATTGCTTGCCTTGTATCCTTTGATTCCGTAAGCATCGGCAAGCTTGCACCAGTCAGGTCCAAAGTCAAGAGTTGTCTGGCTGAATCTTTTTCCGTAGAAAAGACGCTGCCACATTCTTACATTTCCGAGCGCGTGATTGTCCACAACGATAATTACAATCGGAAGATTATAATGCTGAATCGTAGCAAGCTCGTTGCAGTTCATGCGGAATGAGCCATCGCCTGCAATATGCACAACACGGTTATTTTTGTCTGCAAATTGAACTCCCATCGCCGCGCCAGTTCCAAATCCCATTGTTCCAAGTCCGCCGGAAGTTATAAAAGTTCTAGGCTTTGTGAACGGATAAAACTGAGCAGTCCACATCTGATGCTGCCCAACTTCAGTTGTGATAAATGTATTTTCGCCTGCAATCTTGTTTATACATTCGCAGATAAATTTTGGATTTATAGAATGCTCTGGCTTTTTGTCGTAGCATTCAGGATATTCTTTTTTCCATGCCTGAATTTGCTCAATCCATTTCTTGCGTTCTTTCTTTTCAACGGAAGGAATAAGGCGATTAAGGATTTGCTTTAAATCTCCAACAAGAGATGTGTAAGCCGGAATATTTTTATTAATTTCCGCAGGGTCAATATCAATGTGAACAACTTTTGCATTCTGTGCAAATTTAGAAGAATCCAAGATAACACGGTCGCTGAATCTTGAGCCAAGAGAAATCAAAAGGTCGCATTCAGTAACACCCATGTTGCTTGCTTTTGTTCCGTGCATTCCAATCATCCAAGTGCATAACGGATGATTTGCCGGGAATGAAGAGCGAGCCATAAGACTTTCACTTACAGGAATATTTGCTTTTTCCGCAAGTTCCAGAAGCTCTTTTTCTGCGCCGCTTATTCCAATTCCTCCGCCAGCATAAATAAAAGGACGTTCAGAATTATTTATAAGCTCAGCAACTTTTTTTATATTTTCTTCTGAAGGAATATTTATTTCAGCAATTCTTTTTAAATTTGAATGATTTTCTATGAGAATACCGTTTCTTTCATTTTCTTTTGAAAGCGGCTCAAATTCAACTTCCGCAGCAGTAACATCTTTTAAAATATCAATCAGAACAGGACCAGGCCGACCAGTCTTTGCAATGAAAAAAGCTTCACGGATAGTTTTTGCCAAATCCTTTACATCGCGAACCATGAAGTTCTGCTTTGTAATCGGCATAGTCACGCCTGTAATGTCGATTTCCTGAAATGTATCTTTTCCCAAAAGATTGTTTGGAACATTGCAAGTTATTGCGACAATCGGGCTTGAATCCATGTATGCAGTTGCGATTCCTGTTACAAGATTTGTAGCACCCGGACCGCTTGTTGCCATGCACACTCCGACTCTTCCAGTTGCGCGCGCATACCCATCCGCGGCATGGGCAGCACCTTGTTCATGCGCAGTCAATATGTGGTTTATTCTACCTGAATTTTTATAAAGAGCATCATAAATGTTAAGAATGTTTCCACCCGGATAACCAAAAACAGTATCAACACCCTGCTCAATAAGGCATTCTATAACAACTTGTGAACCTGTAATTTTCATTTCTTAATATTTCCTTTTTATTTTTATTTACTGAAGAATCGCAACTTTGTCTGGTCGCAGCCTTCGGCTGCTTACCGAGTTTGCCATTCGGCAAACTCGCAGAAAATTAACTACTGTAGAATCGCACCTTTGTCTGCGCTGCTTACGAGCTTGGCGTAGCGGGCAAGGTAGCCGGTCTTTACTTTTGGCTCAGGGGCAACCCACTTCGCTTTTCGGGCGGCAAGCTCCTCGTCGCTTACTTCAAGATGGATTTTGTAGTTGTTTATGTCCAAAGTGATTTTGTCGCCTTCCTGAACAAGCGCAATCGGACCGCCAACAGCCGCTTCCGGGGAACAATGTCCTAAAGATGCGCCGCGTGTAGCACCGCTGAACCTTCCGTCGGTGATAAGAGCAACCTGCTTGTCCAGGCCCTGACCTGCAAGAGCCGCGGTAACCGCAAGCATTTCGCGCATTCCCGGACCGCCTTTCGGGCCTTCGTAGCGGATTACAACAACATCGCCCGCCTTAATCTGCGCCTTCTGGACAGCTTCCATGGCCTCGCTTTCGTCGTTGAAAACGCGCGCAGGTCCTGTGTGGTTCATAAGCTCAGGAGCGCAGGCTGAACGTTTTACAACAGTTCCGTCCGGTGCAAGGTTTCCGAACAAAACCGCAATTCCGCCGTTGTCGCTGAACGGATTTTCAATCGGGCGCAGGATTTCCGGATTTCTGTTTTTTACACCTTTGATGTTTTCCGCGATAGTCTTTCCTGTGGCGGTAATCAAAGATGTGTTTATAAGATTCTTTTTTGCAAGCTCAGCAAGAACAGCCTGCACACCGCCGGCATCATCCAGCTCGCACATAAAAGTGTGTCCAGCAGGAGCCAAGTGGCAAAGGTTCGGAGTCCTTTCTGAAATCTTATTCACCTCGTGCAGGTCAATGTCAATTCCGGCCTCATGCGCAATCGCCGGAACGTGCAGCATTGTGTTGGAAGAACAGCCGAGCGCCATGTCCGCTGTAAGCGCATTGCGGAAATTTTCAGCGGTCATCATCTGTCGGGCGGTAATTCCTTTTTTATACAAATTCATGACAGCCATACCTGCGTGCTTCGCAAGCGCGATTCTTTCGCCGGTAACAGCAGGAATTGTTCCGTTTCCAGGAAGCCCAAGACCAAGAACTTCAGTCAGGCAGTTCATTGAGTTCGCGGTGAACATTCCGGAGCATGCTCCGCAGCCCGGACAAGCGCGATGCTCCATTTCCTTAAGCTGCTCCTCAGTGATTTTTCCGACCGCAAGACCGCCTACAGCCTCGAACATATCAGTAAGAGAAAGATTCTTGCCGGAATAAGGATTTGAAGAATCATTTCCCGGAAGATGTCCCGGCATCATCGGACCGCCGGAAACAAATACAGTCGGCAAATCAAGGCGCGCGGCAGCCATAAGCATACCAGGAACAATCTTGTCGCAGTTAGGAATCATAACAAGAGCGTCAAACTGATGGGCCTTCGCAACACATTCAACGCTGTCGGCAATCAGCTCGCGGGTAACAAGCGAATATTTCATTCCCTCGTGCCCCATCGCGATTCCGTCGCAAACGCCAATCGCTGGGAATTCAATCGGAGTTCCGCCTGCCATTCTAACACCGGCCTTAACAGCCTCTGCAATCCGGTCAAGCTCAATGTGCCCCGGAATAAGTTCATTTTTTGCGCAAATAACGCCGACAAGCGGCTGATTCAATTCCTCATCAGTATAACCAGAAGCATAAAAAAGAGAACGGTGCGGCGCGCGTGCCGTACCTTTGCAGGCATTGTCAGATTTTTTTGTCATAGTCGAACCTCGGTATAAAAACTTCCTCTAACAAACAGAAGTTTTAAAATTCATTTTTTATATTAAATAACTTCAAAAGCCAGTCGATTTTTGAAACTATTTTCCATTATACAGAAATACATAGATTTGTAAAAGTCAGAGCTTTTTAAAAGACAAACTGAATTGCAGCGCAAAAATTATCTTCTTCCAAAAGCCTCAAGATTTGCAAGTCCTCTTTTAAACTGCGGAATTCTTGCGCAAGCTGTCGTATTCAGCGGACTTGTTTCGCCTCGCTTAAGAAAATGATATGCAACTCCAGCAATCATCGCACCATTGTCTCCACATAATTTTAAAGGAGGAAAAATGCAGTTGATTTCATTATGTTCTGCAAGCATTGCCCTAAGCCGTGAATTGGCAGCAACTCCGCCACCAGCAACAACAGTTTTCAGCCCGGTATCTTCCACTGCCCTAAGCAATCTTGAAACCAAAGTTCTGCAAGCAGTCTCCTGAAAAGATGCCGCAATATTTTCAACTGATTTTTCAAAGCCTGAATTTAAAAACATATCAGCCTGATGAATTACAGCAGTTTTCAATCCGCTGAAAGAAACATCATAACGATGATCACCCTTGTCAAGTTTTGGAAGAGGAAAACTGAACGCCTCTGGATTTCCGTTTTTAGCAAGCTTGTCAATTATAACTCCTCCCGGATAACCCAAGTCATAATATTTTGCAACCTTGTCAAACGCCTCGCCCACGCTGTCATCAATTGTAGTTCCTAAAATTTCCAAGTCGTCAAAGCCGTTCACTTTTGAAATAATGCTGTGGCCACCGGAAACCAAAAGT
>OQVL01002758.1_pt1 | contig 10725 bp, 10 predicted proteins | sample 1691501 | NCBI WGS metagenome assembly OQVL01 (sample SAMN03418253, study PRJEB22391) | human gut metagenome | biome: human-gut; feature: organic feature; material: feces | host: Homo sapiens | place: Tanzania | collected 2013-01
GACGCACGCGAACCTTCAACAACCCGTGCATCAGCGGGCGCGATTTTTCTAAGCCAGCACTTTGTCCAGAAAATAGGGCAACTGTTTTTGCCACCAGTCCCAATCGTGGTTGACGTCCTTGCCCCAGATATCGACAAACGCGGGAATGCGTTTTTCTTCCAAAATTTGTTTCAGGCGCAGGGTGTCTTTGATCATGGGATCTTCCCACGCGCCCTGACCGACGCAGAACACCAGCCGCGCGCGGCGCATCTGGTTCAGATACGATTCGTCCGTCACGTCGGGCAGGAAATAAATCGGGCAGTTGTGATAAACCGTTTCGTCCATGTAGTCGCCCAGAAAATATTCGGACGAATACAGTCCGCTGAGCGCGATCACCGAATCGATCAAATCGGGGCGGCGGAAAAACGTGTTCGCGCTGTGCGTCGCGCCCATCGAACACCCCGTCGCCAAAATGCCGATTTCCCGTCCGTTGTTGGCGTCGCGGCTGATTTCTTTGATTCGCGGAATGAATTCTTCAACCGTGTAATTGAAATAGCGTTCCTGCATCTGCATGTTGTCGTACGGGTCGCCGCCTTTGTTTTCCCAGCTTTCCCAGTCGATGCCGTCAATGCAGAACAGCTGAATCCGTCCGTCGTCGATGTAGGGGGCGCAGACGTTCACCATGCCGTGATGTTCATAGTGCCAGAACCGACCGCAACCGGGGGGGAAGACCAAAACGGGCTTGCCCGCGTGACCGTAGACCTTGAATTCCATGTCGCGATCCAGACAGGACGAGTATTCTTTAAAATATTCTTCTTTCATTTCCGGATTCCTTACACGCGCGCGTTGATCGCGTCGATGATTTCGTTGATTTCTTCCAGCGTGTCGGCGTACAGCAGATAGACATAATCGCCCATCGCCCGCGCGGTGATGCCTTCAATCGGCATGTGTTCCATGATATGGTCGCCGTATTTCGCCAGAATCGCCTCGTGCGTGTACAGGTAGTTGAAACGGAATTTACGGCTGGCGTACGCGGCAAAGCGTTTTTGCGACATGTCGCCTTCGGGCTTTCCTTTGACCAGCGTGTCCGCCCAGACCTTGTAGATATTGACGTCGTGGGACGCTTCGTACAGTTCCGTAATCATGCCGCCGGGCGGACGCATATTAACCTCCAAAGCCATGACTTTGGTCTTGCCGGTCTTTTTGTCCGTCGTGCGGAAAAATTCAAAGTGAAAGAACGTGTCCTTGATGCCGTAAGCCTTGACGATCGCCGTGCCGGCTTTGCGAATGTCCGCCGCCATTTCCGGTTCGGTGTGGTACATGATGCAGTCGTCGTTCACGACCGTGTCCATCAGGGACTGGTGATAGATCTGGCTGGCGCAGAAAACGATGTCGCCGTTGCGGTCGGTAATGCCGTCGAATGTTTCGACGTGACCGTTGATGAATGTTTCCATGATGTATTGCACGTTCGGCTTCTGCGCGAAAAAATCAGCCATTTCGCTTTCGTTGCGCAAAGTGTAGGTGTCGCACGCGCCGACGCCGTCGTCGGGTTTGACGACGACGGGAAAGCCGTGTTTGTCCGTAAAAGCTTTGCCGTCCGCGAATGTTTCGGGCAGACAGTATTCGGCGCAGTCGACCCCCGCCTTTTTGAAAAAGGCTTTCATTCTGGACTTTTGCTTGTGATCCATGATTTCGGGATACCTGATGCCGTCAATGTTGAAATCAACGCGCAGTCTGGCTTCGGTAATCAGCCAAAATTCGTTGTTGGAACGGATTTTGTCGATTTTGCCGTGGTGGTGGATCAGGCACGCCGTCGCGCGGTAGACCTGATCATAGTCCTGCAAATCGTCGACGCGGTAGTATTCGGTCAGCGCGTCCTTTAATTCAGGCTGCAGGGAATCGTAATCGGAATCGCCGATTCCCAAAACATTGACGCCGTTTTCCTTTAAATAACGGCAGAATTTCCACCCGTAGGTCGGAAAATTCGGGGAAAAGTAAAGAAAATTCATTTTCAAAGTGTCCTAAACGGATTTTATGTCAAGGGCTTGCCCTTCCGTAAAAAAGTGGCAAGCCCCGACCCCGTTGTCAATAGAAAAGTGTCGCGAACAACGTTCAATCATTCCAATCGTTGAAACGGATTTTCCGTTCGTCGAAACGGTCTTCCTCTTTCGCGGGGGCGGCGGGGTGTCCCGCGACGATCAACGACTGCACTTTGATATCCGCGGGAATGCCGCAAACGCTTTTCACGATGTCTTCGCGTTCGGCGTGCGGGTACATGCCGATCCACACCGCGCCCAACCCCTTCGCGTGACAAGCCAGCAAAATGTTCTGCGTCGCCGCCGCGCAGTCCTGAACCCAGTAATCGGGGGACGCCGCGCCGTTTAAATCGGCGCAGACAGCCACCGCGAACGCCGCCGTTTTCGCCATCGGCGCGGTTTTCAATTCCGTTCCCAGACGTTCCAACTTTTCGCGATCGGTGACGACGACGAATTTCCAAATCAGCTGGTGGCGCGCGCTGGGCGCGTACATGCCCGCCGTCACGATGTCGCGAATGTCCGAAACCGGAACGGCTTGATCCGTATATTGGCGCACGCTGCGGCGCGTCAGCAGTCCTTGCATCAATTCCATAAGCTTTTCCTTTCGAAAAAAATCCTCGCAAGTGATTTTATCAGCTTTCATCTTGTTCCGAAAGATGATAATAATCATGAAACACACATTACACATCGGCGAGTTTGCAAATGCTGTCCTGGTTTCTTGATTTTCTGCACTTTACGTTGGCGATGCTGGCGGTTTGCGCTCCGCAATCCGCGATTCCCGTTTTCTTGAATCTGACCGACGGCATGGGGACGCGCGAAAAGTCGGGAATCGCCCGTCAGGCAGGCATCGCCGTCGCCTGCATTTTGTTGTGTTCCGCCTTTTTCGGCAGCGCCCTGTTGGACATGTTCGGCATCAGTCTTAATTCATTCCGGATCGCCGGCGGAATTTTGCTGATCACCATCGCGTTCGGCATGATGAAAGCGTCCGAAAAACGCCACACCAAAGAGGAAGAAGCCGAAGCCGAATCCCGCGACGCCATCGGCGTCATGCCGCTGGCGATTCCCATTATTTCGGGACCCGGCGCCATTTCCGCCATGGTCATCGCCACCGAAGTCGATAAAAGCGTTTCCCATATTCTGGCTGTTTGCAGCGCCGCGGTCGCCGTCGCCGTCGTCGCTTGGCTGTTGTTGCGCGTCGCCGACAAAATCGCCTCTGTTCTGGGGCAGACGGGATTGAACATTTTGGGACGTTTGTGCGGTATGCTGTTGTCCGCGTTGGGAATCGAATTCATATATACTTCCCTGCGCGCGATGTTTCCCGCGTGGATCGGGTAAATCGCTTCTGACCGATTTTTTGTGCGCCGCGTCCGGTTCGCGGCTGTCGTTGGCGGGTTAAACGGCTTTTGTTTTTTTCTTGCGCCGGTCGATAACGCACCAGACGATCAACGCAAGCGTCATTAAAATGCTTGCGGCAATCTGTCCTTGTTCAAATTCGTTGAGTTCGGCTCTTCCGCTTTCATAGACGTAGATTTCCCGATTTGATTTCAGAAAGTGATTGATTTTTCCGATTTCACCAATCGCCCATTCCCTGATGTCGAATGTAATCGGAAATTGTTCCCTTGCGGCGGGCGTGACAAAAACGATGCGGTACACGTTTTTTCTGGAATATTTGCCGCTGCGGCGCGTTTCCGTTTTCAGTTCGATGTTTTGCAGGTTTTTGATGCTGAACGACCGTACCAGCCGCAATTCGGGATTGGCGACGGTGGAACGGTAATAAGAGCAAACCATGGCGTCTTTGCGGCATTCAAGGATTGTCAGTTTGTCGTCAAACAAACAAAACCAAGCCGAAGCGGCGATAAAAGCGCCTAAAAGCCCTTTTGCCAGCGTCAGGGTGGAAGCGTCGATTCTGCCTTTACGCAATTTTATGATCGTCAACGAAAGACCGATGATCATAACCGGAAACAATATGGGAAAAAGAAAAAAAAGCATTTCGATGACTGTCCCTTATTTCTTCGCACGCGGGTGGGCATGCGTGTATACGTCCATCATTCTGTCGGAATCCAAACCGGTGTACCGCTGTGTCGTCGACAGCGACGAATGCCCCAGCAGTTCCTGAATGGTGCGCAGATCGCCGCCGCCGGATAACAAATGCGTGGCGAAACTGTGGCGCAAGGCGTGCGGCGTCGCCGTTTCGGGCAGTCCCAGCATATCGCGGATTTTGCGCATCTGGCGCTGCATGACGCCGGGGTTGACCCGTTCGCCGCGCGCGCCGATGAAAAGGGGGGATTTCGCGGGCGCGCCGTCGGGACGCGATTTCAAATAATCGTCTATCATTTCACGCACGGCGGGCAGGACGGGGACGGCGCGTTCCTTTCTGCCTTTGCCGACAATGGTCATCATGTCGGATTTGGGGCGGTCGGCGACGTCCAGCGATACCGCTTCGCCGATACGCAGTCCGCAACCGTACAGCAACGTCACAAAAGCCATGTCGCGCTTTTTCAGCCATGTTTCCTCTTGCAGTTCGCCGGCTGTTTTAATGACGTTGATCGCCTGTTCGCGGCTGAGCGGTTTCGGCAGGGATTTTGACGACGACGGAGAATGAATGACGCCGATCGCGGGATTGGACAGAACGGCGTTGCGTTCCAAAAATTTAAAAAAGTTGCGCAAGGTCGACATGTTGCGCGCCAGCGACGTTCTGCCGATTCCTTCTTGCGTTCGCGCCGCCAGATAAGCGCGGAAATCGGTGACTTCCATCTTTTTTAAAACGTCGAAATCGGGGGTGCGCGCCGTATAGTTTTGCAAAAAATTCAAAAAAGCCGCCAAATCCCGCCCGTAAGCCGCCGCGGTGTTTCCCGAACAGCGGCGTTCCGTTTTCAGCCAGCGTTGCCATTCTTCAATCACGGCGGTCAAGCGACCGTCAGCGGCGTAATTGATGACGATGTTTTGCGGTTCGGACAGGTGCGCCATACTCTCCCCTTTGAAAAAATCCGAGGAAAAAATTTTTTCCTCGGATTTCGTAAAATCAAGACCGATTACAGAATCGACTGACCGGTTTTCGCCCAGTCTTCGGCAAACGTCTTCAAGCCCGCGTCCGTCAGCGGGTGGTGATACAGCTGGCGAATCACTTTGGGAGGAGCCGTGATGACGTCGGCGCCGATCTTGCCGGCGTTGATGACGTGTTCGGGCGAACGGACGGAAGCGACCAGAATCTGCGTTTTAAAGCCGTCATAGTTGTCATAGACCATGCGAATGTCGTCGATCAACTGCATGCCGTTGACGCCCAAATCGTCCAAACGACCGACGAACGGGGAAACGAACGTCGCGCCCGCTTTCGCTGCCAGAATTGCCTGACCGCAGGTGAAGCACAGCGTCACGTTGACCATCGTTCCTTCGGAAGACAGGGCGCGGCAGACTTTCAAACCGTCCTGCGTCAAGGGGACTTTGATCGTGACGTTGCGGGCGATTTTGCGCAGTACTTCCGCTTCTTTCATCATGGTTTCGTAATCCATGGCGGTGACTTCGGCGGAAACGGGACCGGAAACGACTTTGCAGACTTCGGCGATCAGTTCCTTGAAGTTCATGCCCTGTTTCGCGGCCAAAGACGGGTTCGTCGTGACCCCGTCGACCATTCCGGTCGCCGCCAAATCTTTGATTTCATTCAAATCGGCTGTATCGATAAAAAATTTCATTTGTGTATCTCACCCTGATGTTAGTAGATTGAAACTGATTAAAGAGTGTAAGGAAATGTCGGACAAGAATCAATCAAATAAAAACAGGCTGCGGGTTTTACTGCCCTTGCCGTTGTCGGGCGCGTTTGATTACGCCTGCCCCGAAAGCCTCGCGAAACCTGACGCGGGCGCGTTTGTCCGCGTGCCGTTCGGCAATCGGACGATGACGGGCGTCGTTTGGGATTCGGGCGCGCCGTCGGGGATTGACGAATCGAAAATCAAAAATATTTCCGGCGTGTGCGGCGTGTCGCCGATGACCGAATCGAACAGGCGGCTGATCGACTGGGTCGCCGGCTACACGCTGTCGGCTTCCGGCGCCGTTTTGAAAATGGCGATGAGCGTCGACGACGTTTTCACCGGCGTCGGGGAAACGACGGGATATGTTAAATCCGTCCGGATCCCCGATTTTAAGATGACCGACGCGCGGCGAAAGGTGTTGGACGTTTTGACGCAAACGCCGCAAACCGCCACCGAAATCGCGCGGCGGGCGGGCGTGTCCGTTCAGGTCGTGTCCGGGCTGGCGCAGGTCGGCGCTTTGACGCCCGAAAAAATCCGCCCCGTCGTTTTCGAACGCCCCCGTCCCGATTCGGGTGCCGTGACGTTGTCGGCGGGACAAAAGGCGGCGGCGAACGTCTTGTCCGATTCCGTCGGCGCCGGGTTTTCCGTGACGTTGCTGAACGGTGTGACGGGATCCGGAAAAACAGAAGTCTATTTCGATATGATTGCGCGGACGTTGGAACAAGGGCGGCAGGCTTTGATCCTGTTGCCGGAAATCGGGCTGACGGGGCAATGGCTGGAACGGTTCGAACGGCGTTTCGGCGTCGCGCCCGCCCTGTGGCATTCAGATCTGCCGCAACGTGTGCGGCGCGAAACGTGGAAAGCCGTTTTAAACGGGAACGTCCGCGTGCTGGCGGGGGCGAGGTCGGCTTTGTTTCTGCCTTTTCCCGAATTGGGCGCGATCATCGTCGACGAAGAACACGACCCGTCTTACAAGCAAGAGGACGGCGTGGTTTATCAGGCGCGGGACATGGCGGTCGTGCGCGCAAAGCTGGAAAACATTCCGGTCGTTTTGTCTTCGGCGACGCCGTCGCTGGAAACCCGCGTCAATGTGCAAAGCGGCAAATACCGCGAGGTCGTTCTGCCCGACCGTTTCGGCAAAGCCGTTCTGCCGACGATCGATCTGATCGACATGCGCCGCTTTCCGCCCGAAAACAAAGACGGCATGAAAAGCTTTCTGTCGCCGGTTCTGCTGAACGAAATCGAACGGACGTTCGAACGCGGCGAACAAAGTCTGCTGTTTTTAAACCGCAGGGGATACGCGCCGCTGGTGCTGTGCCGCAAATGCGGACATCGCTTTCAATGCCCGAACTGTTCGGCGTGGCTGGTCGAACATCGGGGCGGCAAGCGGTTGGAATGCCATCATTGCGGCTATCATATCCCCGTGCCGGACGTCTGTCCCGTCTGCGGCGAAGAAGGCGAGCTGACTTCGTGCGGTCCGGGGGTCGAACGCATCGGCGAAGAAATCGCCGCGCGTTTTCCGCAGGCGCGGCAGTTGGTCGTGTCGGGGGATTTGAACGCGACGGCGTCCGAAATGGCGGCGTTGATGCGCCGCATTCACGACCGCGAAGTGGATATTGTCATCGGCACGCAAATTCTGACCAAAGGACACAATTTTCCGGATTTGACGCTGGTCGGCGTCGTCGATGCCGACTTGGGGCTGGCGGGCGGTGATTTGCGCGCGGGGGAACGCACCTTTCAGATGTTGCATCAGGTCGCGGGACGCGCGGGACGCGCCGATAAAAAGGGCAGGGTGTTTTTACAGACGTTCGATCCCGACAACAATATCATGCAGGCGTTGAAATCGGGCGACGCGGACGATTTTCTGAATGCCGAAATCCAAACGCGCGAACTGTTGAAAATGCCGCCGTTCGGTCGTTTGGCGGGGGTCGTCGTCAGCGCGTCGTCGCCGGAAACGGCGCAACGGGCGGCAAACCTGCTCGGTCGGTGCGCGCCGTCGGGGGACGGGGTGCGCGTGCTGGGACCGACGCCCGCGCCGCTGGCTTTGTTGCGGGGAAAATACCGTTTCCGCCTGTTGTTGCAAACGGGACGGAACGTCAAAATCCAAGCCGTTTTGCAAAACTGGCTGTCCCGCGTTTCCCTGCCGTCGTCGGTGCGCGTGCAGACGGACGTCGACCCGTACAGCTTTTTTTAAAAAAAACTGTACGTCGGGCGATAAAATCCATATAGTGAAAGTCTGTTTTTTATGACGGAGCGCAATGTGGATAACGGTCGGAAAAGGGATAAAAGGTATAAGAAACGCCGCCCCGCCGCGGCAAAGGGCAAATCCCCCGTTTTCGCGGCGATCGATTTGGGGACGACGAATTGCCGCCTGTTGATCGCGACGCCGACGCCGACGGGCTTTTCCGTCAAGGAAACTTTTTCCCGCATCACCCGATTGGGCGAAGGACTGGTCGGCAACGGCGTTTTGTCGGAACGCGCGATCAAACGCACGTTGTCGGCGTTGAGGCTTTGCGTTAAAAAACTGGAAAAATACAAAACGGTTCACGCGCGTTTTGTCGCGACCGAAGCTTGCCGCCGCGCGAAAAACGGCGCCGATTTCATCGCCCGCGTCAAACGCGAAACGGGACTGGATCTGGAAATCATTTCGTTTGAAGAGGAATGCCGTCTGGGCGTCGTCGGGTGCGTGCCGCTGATCAACCGCGACATTCGCCACGCGCTGGTGTTCGATATCGGCGGCGGTTCGACCGAGGTTTCGTGGGCGAATATCGACGAACGCAACCGCGCGCACATTGAAGGCGTGCTGTCGTTCCCGCTGGGCGTCATCACGGTGTCCGAGGCGTTCACGGGCAAGGGGCTGTCCTCTGCCGCTTATCGCGCCGTCGTGAAAAAAGTGCTGTCTTATTTGCAACCGTTTGATGAAAAGCATGACATTCAGAACGTGATCGAACAAAGCGACGTGCAGATGATCGCGATGTCGGGAACGGCGACGACAATCGGGGCGTTCCATTTGGGGCTGCCCGTCTACAACCGCACGGTGGTCGACGGCATGGCGATGAGCTTTGACGATTTGATCAAGGCGAAGCGCAAGCTGGAAAAACTGCCCTACGCCGAAAAGGAAAGCCACCCGTGCATCGGACCTCAGCGCGCGGATCTGTCTTTGCCGGGGTGCGCGATTTTGCAGGGCATTTGCGAAATGTGGCAGATCGGCGAAATCACCATCGCCGACCGCGGACTGCGCGAAGGCATCGTTATGGATTTGATACGCAAGGAAAATTCGGGGGCGGACAAAAAATGAAACAGCCGACGGCTCATATATTGAAAACGCATGTCAAAACGGCGAAAAAACGGTCGTCGGCGTCGACGCAATGGCTGGAACGCCAGCTGAACGATCCCTATGTCGCGATGGCGAAACAAGAGGGGTATCGCGCCCGTTCGGCGTTCAAACTGGTTGAACTGGACGACAAATTCCACTTTCTGAGCGCGGGAAAACGCGTGGTTGATTTGGGGGCGGCGCCGGGAGGCTGGACGCAAATCGCGGTCAAACGCGTCAAATCGACGCCTGAAAATCCGCTGGTCGTCGGTCTGGATTTGTTGGAAATGGCGCCGATCGCGGGGGCGAAAACAACGCAGCTTGACTTTTTGGACGACAGCGCGCCCGACGTGTTGAAAGAAATGCTGGGCGGACGCAAAGCCGACGTGGTGTTGAGCGATATGGCGCCCAACACGACGGGCATGAAAGACATTGATCATTTGCGCATTATGGGATTGCTGGAAACGGCTTATGCTTTCGCGTGCGAAATCCTGAATCCGAACGGCGTTTTCGTGGCGAAGATCTTTCAGGGCGGGACGGAACGGAATTTGTTGAACGAAATGAAAAAGAAATTCAAGGTCGTCAAACACGCCAAACCGCCCGCCAGCCGCAAGGAATCGTCGGAATTTTATGTCGTCGCGACGGGATTTAAGGGCGAAGAATGAAACAATCGGGCAGGATACGGGCGGCAATCGAATTGCTGGACGAAATTTTTTCTTTTCGCCAGCCCGCCGACAACACGGTCAATGTGTATTTTCGGACGCGGCGTTATATCGGCGGCGGCGATCGGCGCGAGATTTCCGCGCTGGTGTGGTTCGTCTTGCGCCGTTACGGTCGTTTGCGCCGGTCTTTCGGCAAAGATCCGACGGGCAGGGAAGCGGTCACGGCGGCTTTGCGCTATCGGGGAACGGCGATCGATCCGCTGTTTGACGGGGATAAATATTCGCCCGCGCCCCTGACGGCGGAAGAACGCGCGGCGCTGGCGCGGCTGCCGGACAATGACAGCGCCAACCCAATTGAGGTGGTGCTGGTGGGTCTTGAGATGATTGCCTACGTGAGCGAGCGCAGGGCAAGCAAAGAGGGTTTTTGGAACATCAGGGTGGGCATAAACACGGGGCCCGTCATATCCGGCCATCTGGGCAACATAAAGAAAGTCTTTGACATTTGGGGCGACACGGTGAACACTGCGTCGCGCATGGAGAGCGGCGGCGAGCCGGGCCGAGTGAACGTGAGCGAGAGCACCTATCAGCGCATCCGCGACTTTTTCGACTGTGAGTATAGGGGCAAGATGCCCGTGAAGTATAAGGGCGAGGTGGACATGTATTTTGTTAACGGCCTCAAGGCCGCCTATTGCCAACCCGGCGCGCCCCATAAGCCCAACGCCCTGCTGCTGCGCAAGCTCCAAGTGCTGAGGATCCAGGACTTTGAGCAGGGCGTGCGCCAGACGGTGCTTAAAGACGCCCACCCCAACGCCTCGGTGCGCATGGACGCTTTTCTGGCCCGAGTGCGCACATTGGCGTCGTTGGAGGCTTTCTCTGACGATGAGGTGATTGTGAGCGGCGTGGCGGCGATTTTCTGTTTCGTCAACGCCAATTTTCCCAAGGCTGGCCTCTCCACTGGCGGCAGGGAGATTGACTCCATGCTTGGCCGT
>OQVL01002761.1_pt1 | contig 10718 bp, 9 predicted proteins | sample 1691501 | NCBI WGS metagenome assembly OQVL01 (sample SAMN03418253, study PRJEB22391) | human gut metagenome | biome: human-gut; feature: organic feature; material: feces | host: Homo sapiens | place: Tanzania | collected 2013-01
TGGGTCACCAGGGTGTCGACAAACCCCAGTTCGTTACCTGAGCCAAGCCTGTGTATCGAGTATATCGCAGACCATGCTGCTCTTTTGCATCCGCAAAGACACGTTCAATCGTCTCTTTCCTAGCCTTGTACATCCGCTGGTAGATCGGAGTGTAACGGGCATCGTCGGCCAATTCTTCGTAGTCTTTCCAGATGTGCCTGGTAACTGTTTTCACGCAGTCCTTGCTCTTTGTGCATAGATGGCGAGTTGGACAGTTTACGCAAATTTTCGGATCGCTTTTATACTCCCGGTATCCATTCCGGTTTGTGGTGCTGTAGTTCAAAGCCTGGTACTCTGGGCAGATGATGCAATCATAGAATTCGTCATACACATATTTCCACCATTCATGACCACCCTTCATGGTCATGGGTCGTTTGTAGGCTGTGGATAAAACTCTGTCATCGCCAAAGACTTTCTTGCAGATATGGGGCGTCTTATATGCGCTGTCCGCTACAAAGGCATGGACATCCGGGAACTGCTCTACTACCTGGTCATATACATCATCAAATGCAACGCTATCATGGACATTGCCAGGGGTAACCTCTACTGCCAGAACGACACCGTGAACATCGCAGGCGGTATGTGCTTCATAGGCCAACTGCTTCTTGTGGTCGCCCTTGACAAACAGCCCGCAGTCTGGGTCGGTAGTGCTTTTTACAACTGTTTTTGTCTTCTTTGCTTCCTTTTTGCGTTTTTTCAGTTTTTTCCTAGAGGTATTGTCGCGCTTCTTTTTGGGAGAAGCAGGTGGCTCATCGTTATTCTCGTTATCTTCATCATTCTCATCATCCGAGAATGGCTTCTTCCCATGGGCTTCCCGGTCTGCGTTGACCTCGTTCATGAGTTCCTTTGCGTACCGCTTTGCCTCAATGGGCACTTCTTCCTTTACCGTCTTCTTAAGATTTGCGTTTGCCTTGATATGGGTTCCGTCCACAAACACTACGCCGGGGGCTACGTACCCGGCCTCCACCATTTCCATGAGAATCCAGCTGAAAATCCGGTCTACGGTTTCGGTTGTAAAACGGTGACGGAAGTTATAACTAATGGTTGAGAAATGCGGAGTTTCTTCCTGTAAGCGGTAGCCCAGGAACCAGCGGTATGCCACATTCAGAGAAACTTCTCCCGCAGTGCGGCGCAAAGAAGTCAGTCCATACAGATGCTGAATGAGAACCATTTTGAACAGCACAACTGGATCTATGCTAGGGCGGCCATTGTCAGCACAGTACAACGGCTCTACCATATCGTAGATCTTGCCGAAATCGACAGCAGCATCTATTTTTCGCAGCAAATGATTTGCAGGCACCAGACTTTCGGTGTCCACAATTTCAAACACGCCTCGCTCCATTTTTCCACTTTTTAGCATTTCTCTTCACCCATGACCATTATATCATGGATAATAGAAGGTTCTATAATAAATGTTGGGGTCAGGCAAAGAGCCTGACCCCTTAGCTATAAAAAAAGGTTGAGCATAGAGACAAAATCCATTATCATAAAAGTACCACCAATCACGAAAGGAAAAGATCTCTATGCTCGACAAAGATTATACCGCAAAGCTGCTGAATTTGGAAGATGTAATTATCACGAACGTTGAAAATATTTCCGAGGAAGTCCATGTTTACCTCGAACTGCCGCGAGCAAAACACCGCTGCCCTGCTTGCGGGGCGCTCACGGAGCGTGTGCACGACTACCGAATGCAGACGGTCAAGGATGTTCCGCTTGGCAGAACAACGCTGCTGCATCTGCGCAAGCGGCGTTACCGCTGCGACTGCGGCAAGCGCTTCTTCGAGAAAATCCCCTTTCTTCCCCGGTATTATCGTTCCACCAGCCGTCTGATTGTCAGGATCATCGACGCATTCCGTGAATTGGTATCCGCCGCAAAGATCGGCGCGCAATTTAACATTTCCGACACAACCGCCATGCGGTACTTCAAGTGTGTCTCTTTCAAGCCAACCAAACTTCCGGAGGTGCTTTCCATTGACGAGTTCAAGGGAAATTCCGGCGGTCAAAAGTTCAACAGTATCATCGCAGACGCCGAAAATCACAAAGTAACGGACGTTTTGCCAAGCCGTTTTGAAAACGACCTTATCCGCTATTTCTCACAATTCCAATCCAAAACAGACGTAAAATACTTTGTTTGTGATATGAATCCTCATTTTCGGGAGGTGGCCAAAGTCTGCTTCCCAAAGGCCGTTATCGTCGCGGATAGATACCATGTGATTCGGCAGGTATATTGGGCTATGGAACGCGTCAGAAAGAATGAGCAGAATAAACTCTCATCCAGATTCCGCAAGTACTTCAAAAAATCCAGATGTCTTCTGATGAAGCCAATGGAAAAGCTCTCGGATGAAGAAGCCGACAAGCTGGCCCTCATGTTTGAAATAGCGCCCAGGCTGGCGGATGCATATCGATTAAAAAATGAGTTTCTTAATGTGATCCGTTCCGAGTCCGCCAAAGCTTGGAAACAGAAACTGATTGACTGGCTGGCGGCCGTAGAGGTCATGGATCTGCCGGAATTTTCTGACTGCACCAAAGCATACCGAAATTGGTTCCATGAGATTTTGAACTCCATGGATGTCCCATGGTCGAACGGTTTCATTGAAGGCTGCAATAACAAAACAAAGGTCTTAAAGCGGGTTTGCTTTGGTATGCGGAATTTCTCAAATTTCAGGAAAAGAATTTTGGATGTAAAGGTTTTAGGAACAGGGATTGTTTTTTTCATATTTGGATTGTTGATTTTATTTCTGGTATATAGAAAGTGGAATGAAAATACTGCTAAATTACTACAATATACAATCCTTGGGATCATTATTGCAGGTATGATATTTTCAATATTATATCCTAAGGTAGAGGCTACATATGGACCGATGGAAAAACTTAATTCAATTGGATTCCTTGGGATAGATTATATCGCATTAAGGTTAAAAAATTTATTTCTTTTGAATTTCCAGTGGGTTTATTGGTGTATTATAGTCATTTTTTTATGGATAGATATAAAAAGGGCGGGCAGGATATGGAAAAATAAATATGTGATATCATTAAGTATGGCGGTTTTAATGTTTGTGATTGTTCATTGCATTTACCTGACATATACGCATCCGAGATATTATCAGCCGATTGTTCTGTTAATAGGAATGTATGCAGCGATATTATTGCTGGCATACAGAAAGATGGTGGCGAGAAATGCGATGATAATTACGGCAATGTTGTCGTTTTGCCAGAATTTTGTCGGACTTGATCTGGTTTCCCAATATGCATACGCAACAGTTGATACAGGAAATGGATCTTTGCTGACAACTTCATATTGTAAAAAAGAATTACCATATTCAGATGCATGTGTATATAATTTTCAATATACTTATCTGAATCAGTTGCTTTTGCAATTTGTACAGGATGTCAGACCGGGAGAAAAGACATTATTTATTATGGAGGATGTTACTTATCCATATTCTAATGGAAAACGTGCAAAATATGCGGTCTGGGGATTACTCTGGTATTCAGAATATGCAGGCAAGATTTACTTTGATGGTGCAAATCTGAATAATTTTAAGCAGGATGGGGATGTCAAAGTAAGAGTAAAAACATTTAACAGTGAAAATACGATGGATCTGTCACGATACAATAGAGTATATTATATTAAAATTCCAGAGAAGACGGATGAAGAAAAAACGACACAATGGTTTCTGGAAAATTACAGGGTTGAAAAATACCGTACTTATAAAATAATGAATTGGGAAATGGATACATATGCAGTTTATGGTACGAAATGATAATATATAATTGTGTCGTAAAGTGGAGGAAAAATATGAAAGTAGTAATTCTGGCTGGTGGATATGGTACAAGAATCAGTGAAGAGAGCCATTTAAAACCAAAGCCAATGATTGAGATTGGGGAAAAGCCTATTTTATGGCATATCATGAAAGAATATTCTTTTTATGGATTTAATGAGTTTATAATCTGCTGCGGATACAAGCAGCATGTGATCAAAGAATGGTTTGCCGATTATTATTTACATAACAGTGATGTTACATTTGATTTTTCGGCAGATAACCGTATGACAGTTCACAATAATGTTGCAGAACCGTGGAAAGTAACACTGGTTGATACGGGACTTGATACCATGACAGGTGGACGAATCAAGAGAGTTCAGCGTTACATTGGAGACGAACCATTTATGATGACATATGGAGATGGCGTTTCGGATATTAATATGAATGAACTGCTCGCATTTCACAAAGCACATGGAAAAACGGCAACGATTACGGCGGTATCATTGGAGCAGCGTTTTGGCGTGCTTGATATTGCGGAGGATGACAGTGTTATTTCTTTCCGGGAGAAAAGAAAGGCGGACAGCAACCGGATCAATGTTGGATATATGGTGTTAGAACCGGAGATCTTTAATTATATTGAGGGGGATGCAACTGTTTTTGAAAAAGATCCTCTGGAACGGCTTGCGTCAGAGCGTCAGATTGCAGCTTATAAATATGATGGTTTCTGGCAGTGTATGGATACAAAGCGTGAGATGGATAAGTTAAATGAGATGTGGGCATCGGGCAACGCACCATGGAAAGTATGGCAATAAAAACAGAAGAATGATGATAGAATAGAAGGCGGAGTGGAACTATGTTTGAGAATATGAATGAACAGCAGGCGAGAGATGCGATCCTTGAGAGTGTAAAAGAATACTGTGATTTATACCATAAAAAACCTGACTACATGGAGGGAGACAGAATACCATATGCATCCCGTGTGTATGATTCACACGAGATGGTAAATCTGGTTGACAGTGCGTTAGAATTCTGGCTGACAGCAGGACGTTATGCAGAACAGTTTGAAACAGAGTTTGCAAATTATCTGAAGGTAAAATACTGTTCACTGGTAAATTCCGGTTCATCTGCGAATCTGCTGGCATTTATGGCATTGACCTCGCCGTTGCTCAAGGAACGTCAGATAAAAAGAGGGGACGAGGTTATTACGGTTGCGGCAGGATTTCCAACTACGGTAACACCGGTAATACAATATGGTGCAGTGCCGGTGTTCGTAGATGTTACGATACCGGAATATAATATAGATGTAACGATGTTGGAGAAAGCGGTATCCGAAAAGACAAAGGCGGTCATGATCGCACATACGCTTGGAAATCCGTTTAATTTAAAGGCTGTGAAAGATTTTTGCAAAAAATATAATCTGTGGCTCGTCGAGGACAACTGTGATGCACTGGGAAGCACTTATGAGATTGACGGGAAAGTGAAAATGACTGGAACGGTAGGGGACATCGGAACATCGAGTTTTTATCCACCACATCATATGACAATGGGAGAGGGCGGAGCCGTATATACGGATAATCCACTGCTTCATAAGATCATCCGTTCATTCAGGGACTGGGGAAGAGACTGTGTGTGTCCGTCCGGCAAAGATAATCTCTGCGGCCACAGATTTGACCGTCAGTATGGAGAATTACCATTGGGTTATGACCATAAATATGTTTATTCACATTTTGGATATAATTTAAAAGCAACTGATATGCAGGCTGCAGTGGGATGCGCACAATTAAAGAAATTTCCTTCCTTTGTGGAACGCAGAATTCACAATTTCAATCGTTTGTATGAAAAACTTCAGGTGGTTTCAGATAAACTGATCCTTCCGAAAGCAGCAGAACATGCAGTGCCAAGCTGGTTTGGATTTATTGTTACATGCAAAGAGGGTGTGGATCGAAATAAGGTCGTACCTTATATCGAAGAAAAAGGTGTTCAGACAAGAATGCTTTTTGCAGGTAACCTGACAAAGCATCCATGCTTTGATGAGATGCGAAGAAATCAGAGCGGATATCGTGTGGTGGGCGATCTTACTGTGACAGATACGATTATGGAGAACTCATTCTGGGTTGGAGTATATCCGGGAATGACAGATGAAATGATCGATTATATGGCAAAAACGATGATTGAGGCTGTAGAGGAATAAGTTATGAAGATAAGAGTAGCAGATTATATTGCAGATGTGTTGGTTGAAAACGGAATCCATCATGTTTTCTCTGTAACAGGCGGAGGGGCGATGCATTTAAATGATGGTCTTGGACATAAAGAAGGACTGACATGCATCTATAATCATCATGAGCAGGCATGTGCGATTGCAGCAGAAAGCTATGCCAGGATCAATAATCAGATGGCTGCCGTGTGTGTGACTACCGGACCGGGAGGTACGAATGCAATCACCGGCGTGTTAGGCGGTTGGTTAGACTCTATACCGATGCTTATTTTGTCAGGGCAGGTCAGGTATGATACAACAGTGAGAAGTACAGGGTTAAATATACGGTCATATGGAGATCAGGAGTTTGATATTGTAAAAATGGTCTCACATATTACAAAGTACGCATGGATGGTAACAGATCCGACAGATATTCGGTATTGTCTGGAAAAGGCACTCTATCTCGCAAAGACAGGAAGACCGGGACCGGTATGGCTTGATATTCCGTTAAATGTCCAGGGCGCTTATATAGAAACAGAGCGGCTGTGTGGCTTTGATCCAAAGGAAGAGGAAAAAGATACTGTGCCAAAGGTGACGGATGAGCTGGCAAAAGAGATTATTGCAAAAATACGAAAAGCAAAGCGTCCGGTCTTAAATGCCGGGAATGGTATTCGCATTGCCGGGGCAGCAGAGGTATTTTTAAGAGTCGTTGAAAAACTGGGTATACCGGTAGTGACTGGCTGGAACAGTATAGATTTAATTTATGATACACATCCACTTTATACGGGACGTGCAGGAATCATGGGTGATCGTGCAGGAAACTGGGCAGTACAAAATAGTGATCTGCTTTTGTCGATAGGAAGCCGTCTTAGTATAAGGCAGGTTGGCTATCAGTATCAGAGCTGGGCAAGGGCAGCATATACGATCATTGAGGACGTGGATCAGGAAGAGTTAAAAAAGCCGGATCTGCATGTGGACATGCCTGTGTGGGCTGATGCAAAAGATTTATTAGAGGCATTAGAACGTAATCTGGAAGAAAAAGTGACGGAAGAAGAGAAAAAAGATCAGCAGGAATGGATCAGATGCTGTCAGAACTGGAAGAAAAGTTATCCTGTGGTACAGGAGAAACATATAGCACAAAACGGAGCTGTGAACGTGTATGCTTTTATAGGTGAACTGAGCAGTTTGCTACCAGAAAATAAAATTACTGTCGTAGGAAACGGATCAGCCTGTGTGGTTGGAAGCCATGCATATGAAATAAAAAGAGGTCAGAGATTTATTATAAATTCTGCAGTGGCATCGATGGGATATGATCTGCCGGCGGCAATCGGTGCCTGCATTGCTTCCGGAGAACAGGATATGATCTGTATTACCGGAGAAGGCAGCATTCAGATGAATCTGCAGGAATTACAGACGATCATACACCACAGATTACCGATCAAAATATTTGTTATCAATAATGGTGGATATCATTCTATCAGACAGACACAAAAAAACTTTTTTGGGGATCCTCTGGTTGGTATTGGTGCAGAAAGCGGGGATCTTAGTTTTCCATCAATGGAAAAGCTGGCATGGGCATATGGATATCCTTATCAGAAAATTACAGATAATTGCAGGTTAGAAGAAATAAAGGAAACGTTACAGATACATGGACCGGCAATTTGTGAGGTTTTTGTAGATACACAGCAGAAATTTGAACCAAAGTGTGCAAGCAAACGCCTGGAAGATGGAAGTATGGTATCAGCACCGCTTGAGGATCTGGCACCATTTCTTTCACAAGAAGAATTAAAGCAGCAGATGTTTATTCCTTTGTCATGATGTTTTTGATATTGGCAGAAAGGACAAAAATAAGTGAATATGTTTATATTCAGTTAGATTTTTGGTCGACGGTGTTATTGATTTTAGTTGTTGTCTGTGTATGCTTAGTATACTATTTTGTAGCATCGCGAATGTTAAAGAAAAAGAATCCTGTTGAGTTATTAAAGTCGGATTTATAAAGTGGAGGGTAATGTTATGATTGAAATAAAAAAATTAGTAAAGATATACAACAAAGGAAAGACAAATGAATTTTGTGCCTTGAAAGGAATTGACCTTTCAATTGAGGAAGGAGAAATGGTGGCAATTATCGGAAAGTCCGGTGCCGGAAAATCCACGTTACTGCATATTTTGGCGGCAATTGATTCTTACGATAAGGGAAGTTATCTGGTAGATGGGGTGTCGGTAGGAGATTTGAAGGAAAAAGATCGTGCCAGATTTCGCAATCAAAAAATTGGTATTGTCATGCAGGACTATGCTTTGATTGATGAATACACCATCGAGGAAAATGTTCAGATTCCTTTGATTTTTGGAAAAGTAAAAGGAAATGATGTACGAAGGGAAAAAATTATGACTGCATTGGAAAATGTCGGTCTTGCAGAGTTGGCGAAAAAGCCGGTTCGCCAGCTTTCCGGTGGACAAAAGCAGCGTGTGGCGATTGCTCGTGCATTAGTGAATAATCCGGCATTTTTACTTGCAGATGAACCGACCGGTGCGCTGGATTCTAAAACATCCGGGGAAATCATGGACGTGTTTGAAAAATTGAATCAAGGCGGGAAAACTGTTATTATTGTAACACACGATATGGAAGTCGCTGCGCGGTGCGGGCGTGTAATTGAAATTAGTGATGGGGAGATTGTATAAAGAACAATAAGAGGAGGAAGTAAATTATGAAAACAACAAAGAAACTACTTATTTTGGTGATTGCAGTGATTTTCTGCACATCATGTGGCATGTTTGGTCTTTCAGATTCGGCATGGTCAGAGGTTTTTGAAAAACAAAATAGCATGCCGCAAAACTCGCTGGACGAAAAAAAGAAAAATCCTGAAATGGTGTACCAGACAGTTGATGGAAAGTTGTATTTTAGAGAAGGGGGAAAACTTGGCGTTTATGAGAAAAATTCAACAGAAAAGGAAAAGATAACAAGTGATGTGGTTTCATTTCTTGTTTATAATGGAAAAATCTATTATACGACAACTTATCAAATGTCTGGTAAAGGATATAAGAAAACAGGGCGTATCACAGATTACTTTAGAGGCGACAGAGATGGGACGACCATTGTATGAAAAATATGGATTCGTAAAAATGGAAGATGAAATGGAGCTGATCAAATGACAAGAGTTTATTTTGTGCGTCACGCACAGCCGGAACACGAATGGGAAGAAGACAGGACAAGACCTTTGACGGAAGAGGGTAAGAAAGATTCTGCAATTGTGCTGGAATTTTTGAAGGATAAGAAAATAGATGCGTTTTATTGTAGTCCGTATAAACGTAGTATGGATACCATTGCAGAGGCAGCAGATTTTTTCACAAAAGAGATTATAACAGATGAGAGATTGAGGGAGCGTGAAAAGGGACTTGATGGAAACAACCACGGAATGTTCCGAAAACGATGGGCTGATCATAATTATCATGAAGAAGGTGGAGAGTCCATCGCTATGGTGCAAAATCGCAACATAGAGGCACTGAATGAGATATTATCAGATAATACGGATAAAGATATTGTTATAGGAACCCATGGTACTGCCCTTAGCACGATATTGAATTTTTATGATAGTAATTTTGGCTGTGAAGATTTTCTGCGAATTATAGATTGGATGCCATATATTATAGAATTGGATTTTGAAGGCGATAAGTTGGTTGGCAAACAGGAACATTGTTATACAGCGAAGGAATTTAAGGGTAAGTAGCGTGCGGATAAAAAGTAATATTGTTTTATCTGATGGAAGATGAAAAGTTTATAATGGTGGTAGAGGAACATCCAAAATTATATCCAGTGATACTTGGTATGAAGAGCGTCAATTGTAATCTGAGATTCCATACCCACATCTCAGACTGATTTAAAAAGTTAATAGTAATGAGTGCAAAGGAAGGGTATGGATTTTCCTTTACAAATTCAAGAGACTGACTGGATTGTTGGTCTCTTTTTTGCTATGCTTTGATTTCTGGCGGCTGGAAAGGAGCTATCATGTCAAAGTTTTTAACATATGAAGATCGATTAGTTATTGCACAACTCCTTCAGGAGAATGTCTCCTTTGGAGTTATAGGAAATAAATTAGGCAAGGATCGTACCACGATTGCAAAGGAAATAAAAAAGCATTCCTATGATAAGAAAAGTGGTCGTCCGGGATATCCTTATAATCCATGTAAACATCGCAGTACATGCAAAGCCAAAAAGCTGTGCGGAAACAGTTGTACGCATCAATCAGCGTATAAATGTAGTCTATGTTCCGAGTGTACATTGCACTGCCTGGATTTTGCAGAGGATATCTGTTCTGTTAAAACAAAACCGCCATATGTATGTAATGGCTGCAGCCAGCTTTCTAAATGCACCTTGTTAAAACGCATTTATGATCCGTCAGATGCTCATGAGATGGCACATCAGTCTATTTCGGAATCCAGAACGGGCATTTTATCCAATGAGGATGATATAGCAAGGATAAATGGAATCATAAGCCCGCTGGTCAAAAATGGACAGTCACTTCATCAGATTTATATAGAGCATGTAGATGAAATCATGTGCAGCGAAAAAACATTGTATAATTATGTTGATGCCCAGCTTTTTGATATACGGAACATCGACCTGCCTCGTAAGGTGAAATATCGTCCTCGTTACAAACAGCCTGAGTTCAAGGTAGACAGAGGATGTCGTATTGGTAGAAACTATAGCGATTTCCAGAAGTTTC
>OQVL01002767.1_pt1 | contig 10712 bp, 4 predicted proteins | sample 1691501 | NCBI WGS metagenome assembly OQVL01 (sample SAMN03418253, study PRJEB22391) | human gut metagenome | biome: human-gut; feature: organic feature; material: feces | host: Homo sapiens | place: Tanzania | collected 2013-01
CTCCTACGATACGCCAGCGTAATGAGCTACAAGAGCAAGTTCTTGAAGCTAAAGCAGACGCTGATATCTTAGGTGCTGTGGGTGCTGCCTTCCAGAATGAGTGGCTGGCATTCGGAGGTAAGCGGTGGTATGACCGTGCCACCGCAGATTTTACACCTCAGCCTGACTTTGAAATCCAGCCAGATCAACGTGAAGCACTTCGCTTCAAATATGGCACAGATATGATGCAGAAAATCACAGAAGGGGTCAGGTCCGAGGATGAGTTAAACTTCCGTATTCAGAATGCAGATGATGACCTTGAGCGTAACAAACGTATTGCTCAGGCAGGCTGGGCTGGCTCTGTGGCAACGATTGGCGCTGCTGTGCTTGACCCTGTGGGCTGGGTTGCCTCTATTCCAACTGGCGGTGCAGCTAAGGTTGGCCTTGTAGGGCGTGCTGTGCGTGGCGCTATCGCCGCTGGCGTGAGTAATGCCGCTATTGAATCCGTGTTAGTCCAAGGAGACATGACTCGTGATTTAGATGACATTATGGTAGCACTAGGCTCCGGTATGGCGATGGGTGGTGTTATTGGAGCTGTAGCGCGTGGCAGGGCCACTAAACTAAGCGAGCAAGGTGATGACAGGGCTGCGAGTGTTGTGCGAAGTGCAGACGCTGGGGACCGCTATGTGCGTGCCGTTGCTGATGACAGTATCGGTGCGATGCGCGTTAAGGGGGAAGAGGTACTAACTGAGGGTGCATTTGATGTATCCAGTAAAGGTGAAGACTTATTGAAAACACTACAACGTGAAGGTAATGCGATAGACATGACACCTCGTCGCTGGGCTGGGACTATGTCCGCCCTTGGTACTGTCGTGCATTCCTCTCAAGATGCAGGTGTGCGTGGGTTAGGCGCCCGCCTGTTTGAGTCCCCTCAAGGCCTAGGTATGCAGAAAGCATCTGCTAGTCTAATGCAGAATACCAACTTAAACCGCCTGAAGTCTGCTGATATGAACCGCTTTAATGATGGGTTCGACTTATGGCTTAAAGAGAATAATATTAATCCGGTTGCAGGCCATACTAACTCTCACTATGTGCAGCAGTACAATGAGAAGGTGTGGGAAGCAGTACGTATTGGTATGGATGAATCTACACCTAAATCCATCCGTATGGCGGCTGAGGGGCAGCAGTCTATGTACCGAGAAGCATTGGCTTTACGTCAACGCTCCGGTGAAGCTGGGTTTGAGAGGGTCAAAGCAGACAATAAATACATGCCTGACATCTTTGATAGCATGAAGGCCAGACGTCAGTTTGATATGCATGATAAAGAGGATATTATTGAGTTATTCTCTCGCGCGTATCAGAATGGTGCTCGTAAGATTCCGAAGGAAGTGGCGGATGAGATTGCACGAGCACAAGTTAACCGTGTTGCGGATGCCACTCTGACAGGCCGTCTGAGTTTCGAAAGAGCTATGTCTGGTCAAACTAAAGCAGAGTATGAAGCAATCATGCGCAAGGCTGGCTTCAGTGATGAAGAGATTGAAAAGATGGTAGAAGCCTTGGACAACAAAGAAACCAGAGATAATATCTCCAACCGAGCCAAGATGAGTCTAGGCTTAGATGTTACTCAAGAATATAATGGCATTCGTATGCGTGATTTCATGAATACCAACGTAGAAGAGTTAACAGATAACTATATGAAGGAAGCAGCAGGTGGCGCTGCATTGGCCCGCCAAGGGTTCTCTACATATCAGGCTGCCCTTAATGCAATTGACCTTGTAGAACGAAATGCACGAAACGCAGCTAAGGATAGTAAAGCAGGCTTGGCTATTGATGAAGAAGTTCGTCAGATGCGAGAAGGTCTTCGTCTTATTATGGGGAAATCTATCGACGCAGACCCGCAAGCCTTATCAACTAAAATGATGCGCCGTGGTCGTGACATTACAGGTGTGCTTCGCTTAGGTCAGATGGGCTTCGCACAGCTAGGTGAACTTGCTAACTTCATGGGTGAGTTTGGTATCGCTGCAACCACTATAGCTTTAGGTAAGCAATTCCGATTCACGTCTAAGGCATTACGTAGTGGTGATGGCTTCTTCCGAGATAAGAACTTGGCAGAAGTAGAGCGAATGGTAGGTTACATTGGTGAGGATAACTGGCTAACAACCAAAGGTGCTCGCCCAGATGAGTTTGGTGACGTAACCACAGTACGCGGTATGATGGCCCACTTTGACCAATCCATGAACTCAATTCGTCGTGCTCAGACAAACCTATCACTCTTCCGCATGGCTCAAGGTTCTCTGGAGCGAATGACCAATAGGCAAATAGCCCTATCTTTCATTGACCACCTTGAAGGTAAGAAGGTTATTCCTCAGAAGAAACTAGAAGAACTTGGTCTTACTCAAGAGTTCATGAATGATCTACAGAAGCACTATGATGCTAACTCTAAGGGTTCAGGTTTACTTGGCTTTGATACAATGCCTTACGCCATGGGTGAGACTTTAGCTAATGCTATTCGTCGTAAGTCAGGTTTAATCATTCAACGTAACTTCATTGGTGATGAAGGTATCTGGATGAACAAGGCACTAGGTAAGACCTTTGCACAACTTAAGTCATTCTCCCTTGTATCAGGTGAGAAGCAGTTTGGTCGAGGCATCCGGCATGATAAGATTGGTCTGGCTAAGAAGACAGCCTTTGGCTTTGCTTTAGGTTCGATTGTATATGCATCGAAGGCTTATGTTAACTCTATTGGAAGAGAAGACCAAGACGAATACCTAGAGGAGAAGTTATCCCCTAAAGGTTTAGCCTTTGGTGCGATGGGTGTAATGAGTACAACTGCTGTATTTAGTTTAGGTGGAGATTTCTTGGGTGGCCTAGGTGTCCTGCCTTCCGAACTTATTCAATCCCGTTATGAAGCAGGCTTCCAAAATAAGGGTTTAATTGACCAAATACCTCTGGTTGGCGTTGGTGCAGATGCAGTGAATCTGGCTAACTCAATTAAGAAGTATGCAGAAGGTGACACAGAGGGTGTAGATGTAGCTAGGCGAGCACTTCGTCTTGTGCCGCTGACTAATGTAATAGGTGTCCAAAACGCATTGCGTTATGGCTTAGATGAACTGGAGGACTGATGGGTTATACTTTCACAGAACACACAGCCAACGGTACGCAAGTGACTTATCCTTTTAGGTTTGCTGGTAGGGATAAGGGTTATCTTCGTGCCTCAGATGTAAGAGTGGATACTCTTCAAGGTGATACTTGGACTAAGGTCACATCTGGCTGGCAACTAACTGGTACAAACCAGATTACTTTTGATGTAGCACCAGCAGCAGGTTTGAAGATTCGTATTCGAAGGGAAGTACCAAAAGAGAACCCGTATGCAGAGTTTGACCGTGGTGTTACCCTTGATATGAAATCTTTGAATGGTTCTTTTATTCATAATCTAGAGGCAACCCAAGAGCTTCTAGATGGGTTTTACCCTGAAGGGTACTATATCAAACAGAATGTATCATGGGGTGGTAATAAGATTACAGACCTAGCAGATGGTACGGCACCAAATGATGCAGTGAATAAAGGGCAGCTTGACGCTATTGATAAGAAACACACAGACTGGAATAAGACGCAAGATGAGCAGATAGATGGTATAATTCGTAGCTTCGTCAGCAACGTATCTCACCGTTCTGCGCCTTGGACTTATTTAGCTGCAGGTGGTGAAGGTAAGGTAAAACCTCCTTTCTTCTTCCAAGCAGCACTAGTGTGGCGAGATGGTGTATATCAGGATGAGCAAGCTGGTGCTTTTGAAATTAGAGATAACACTATATTCCTAGCCAAGCCTTTGCTTAGAAAAGGAGAGCGTGTGTCTGTTCTCCTTGGATCCCGCATAGCAGTGCCGGACAAGGGTGATGTGCTCCAGCTTGAGTTCCCTGCTGTGGCAGGTTATACAGAGATAAATCTTGGTATGCGTGTGTCAGAGGTGTCTGTCTTTCTTGATGGACTTCTGCAATCTCTACGGTTACCTTGACGGATAAATTATTATAGGTAAATGTCAATGCATTACGATAGGTTCCTGCACTCTTTGTCTTTAATGCAGCTAGTTCATCTGCATCTACGGTTACCTGGGCGGTCACCTTTGCGCCATCCTTATCAAATGCTGTTACATTGGCATACTTCTCATCCTTAACGTTATCTGCCGTCAGGTACTACCCACTCCTTGTAGATATCATCCTGATCCTTACAAGAGGTAAAGCTACCTACGAGTGCGGCTATCAACGATATATATAATAGTTTTCTCATTGCTTTAACGTTTTAAGAGTTATTATTTGTTCACCTGTCCCCATGGTGTGATTTCTCCGATAAACCATGCACCCGATGTAGCGGGATACTGGTAAGTAGCGAAGGTATTAATCACTACGAGACGCAGGTAGCGAATCTTGTCGTAAGCGTTAGGAGTAAGCTCATTGGTATTGTCTACCTCATACTCGGTATTGTAGAGATAATACTCACGGTCCTCAGGAGTCCATCCATCGACAGTGCCGTCGGGAGCATAGCCAGAGGGCTTGTACTGCTCACCCTTGGTCAGCATGACCCAACCACGGCTGAAGCCATGACGCTGCTGGTAGTCGGGGTCGGTCTTCGCGCAAGGATTCTTGGTAAGGTCTTCCTTGGGATCGTCATAGATACCCCAGAACTCCCACTGACGGATGTTACCACCCTGGAATACATCGTAGTCGGAACGTGGATAAGTCTTGATACGGCTAAGCACGGTACCCTCTTCGCCTACACCGAGGTCGATGGTAAGCCATGTGGGGATAGGACAACCCTTGGCGGCAACGAAGAATTTACCAGTACCGGTAGTCACCTTGTCCCAGAGAGCGGCAACACCACCACCATTGGGGTCGTTGACGAAGTTATCGTCGGCAACAGGGTAATACTTGAACTTGCTCTTGTCAAGCTCAATCTCAGCCTTAGGAGTAATCTTGATAAGCTGGCGCTCAGAGGTATTGCCGTAGCTGTCGCGCAGATAGGCAGAAAGCACGGTGGGCACAGCCGACATGTTGCGGCGTGTGAGCATAACCGAGTCGCTCGACATGAAAAGCGTAGACACGTCCTTCCACTTGCGCTGCTCGTAGGTGAGGTCCTGGTCGGCATTCAGGGTATCGGCCTGAACCACGAGGGCGAGAGTAGCCTTGGTAGGATTGTTCTTAATCTTTACCTTGAAACCACCGAAAGCCTCGAAGAACTCAAAGCTGGCAGTATTGACAGGTGCCTCGAGAGGAGTAATCTTCACGGTCTGTGCCTCTGACTTCTCGTCGTCGGCGTTGAAGCTGCGTACCTCTACAGGGTGCTCCTTGAGGTCGGCATAGCCTTCCACCATCAAGGTGTCGAGATAACGGGAGATACGAGACTCTACCATGGCGCCGTTGCGCTCATAGGTAGCCACGATGCCCTTGATGTATGGGTCATCGGGAATCTGGAATTTCAGCACGGCACCACCAGGAACGGACTTGACGTCTACTATCTTGGGCTGCTGGGGCAAGGGTAAGCCTCCGCGCTGGTCTATTCTGTCTCCGTCGCTACAGCTGGAGATAGCCATAGCAGACAGGAGCAATATGCTGAACGATAATAATAATTTCTTCATAATCGTATAATGTCTAATATTAGTTTACCAACCAGTGTTCTGTATCAAATTGGGGTTGTGCTCCATGTTGTACGTACTGATGGGCCAGAAATAATCGCGTACCAAGAAAGGCTGCTCGAATACGAGGGTCTTCTTGTAATAGTCTTCGGCAGAAGCACCTGCGATATTGAAACCATAGATGTTCTTGTTGTACTCAGTTGGACCTTCCTTCCAACGACGGATATCCCAGAAACGCTGGCTCTCGAAAGCGAGCTCGTTCATACGCTCCTGATGGATGATGGCGCGCATACCGGTCTGGGTATTGTAGTAACCGGGGTTGGTGCTGTAGTCATCCCAAGCGGTCTTGACATCTGGAATCTTGGCACGCTCGCGCACAGCATTGAGATAATAATAGAGCTCGCCACTGTGGGCACCGTTAGGACCTTCAAGCTCGTTGATTGCCTCGGCATAGAGCAAATAAAGGTCAGCAAGACGCATGATAGGATAAGGGAACCAAGTGGAAGAGATATTGGTAGTACCATTGGCTGCATTGACACGGTTCTTGTAGGGGAAGGTCTTCTTGGGGAAGTAACCTGTCACAGGACCTACGTTGGAACCTGCCTTAGCGGCATACTGTCCTACGCGGCACTTAACCTTCTTCACCTTGTCAGAGGTCAGGTCATTGTACTCAGCATCGGTAAGCTGGCCGAGCCACTTGCCGCCGTCGAAGCCCAAGAAGGCATAGAAACGAGGCTCGCGGTCGAAGTTGAGCTTCACGGTCTCATAGCCACGCTCGAGGTAGAACTGGTTCTGCTCGTCGCCACGCTTGATTTCCATTTCATTCCAACCTGCCTGACGATCCTTGTCAACAGCGATTGGTACACCATGCTTAGAATAGAACTCTTCAGCCACCTTCAATGGCACACCGAAGCAACGATAACCGGTAATAGCACCAGTAAACTGTGGGTTCTCCTCGTACTGAAGGTTGACACAACCCATAACCTGCCAGTATATGCGCTCTTTAGTCCAGGACTGGGTGTTACCCCAGATGAGCTCAGAGTTCCACTTCTCGCACATAGCGCCGCGGAGAATGAGGTCGGTCTTCAGCGTATCGTTCATACGATAGAGGATATCCTCGCCCTCATAGAGCTTGAGGTTAATCTTCTTGCACTCGTCGATGGCAGTCTTACAAGCGTCAACGGCATACTGCCAACGCTCGAGTTTCTGCTCTTCGGTCTTGGTGGGGAAGAGCTGCACACCACGCTTGTCGACAAGGTTCTTCTGGTCGTCGTTGCCGTTGAAGAGAGGGCTGGCGGCGTAGCAGGCTACACGAGCCTTGAAAGCATAACCAATAGACTTGGTGATGCGACCATACTCGGTATTAGAGAATGACTCTGCAAGGTCAGGGATGGCCTTGTCGAGCTCGCTGAGCACGAAGTTGAAGCAAGTATCGATAGGGTCGCGATATACACGTACATCTTCGACACTGGCGTCCATAGGCAGACTGTGCTTAACCACAGGGATAGCACCCCACTTGCGGATGAGGCAGAAATGATAGTAAGCCTTGAGGAAACGTGCCTCAGCCTTCCACTGCTTCTTCTCTGCATCGTTCATATCGGGCACCAAATCAACATTGTCAATCAGGTTGTCACAATCACGGATACCAGTGTAGAGAGAGGTCCAGTCATTACCATAAACACTTGACTTATTCTGAAAACCACGGGCAATCATGGTCATACTGGTACTGAAATACTTGCCAGTGGTACGGGGATAGAGGTCCACGAGTTCGTCGCTACCCAGCATAGCAGGGTCGCTTCCAGTACCGTCGCCAGGCATATAGCTATAGCAAGTACCGAGGTAACGATAGGCTACCGAACGAAGGGCGAACGCATCAGGTAATGTAGGGTCGCCACCATCGGGTACTACATCAAGGTAATCGTTGCACGCCGTAAGACCCATCAGAGCCACAACGGCAGCCATTACCGAAATCTTGATTTTATTGAATATCTTTATCATAATGATTGCTATTTATTGGAATGTAACATTCAGACCGACATTGATAGTGCGCTGCAGAGGATAGTTCAGTGCAGAAGAGCCCTGCTCGGGATCCCACATCTTGAAGCTGCTCCAGTTGAGGAGGTTGGTACCTGATACATAGAAACGCAGGCTTTCCATGTGCCACTTCTTGGTGAGATTGCGGGGAACGGTATAACCAAATTCCATCTGCTTGAGACGAATGAACGAACCGTCGCGCATCCACCAGGTGCTGGGCTGGGTATTGTTGTTGTTGAGATAAGTGCTCAGACGGGGCCAGAAAGCGTAGAGATTGCGATTGCTCTCGCTCCAGTGGTCATCGGCGATAGCCTTGAGCAACTGGGTGTTTCTGTAGAATGGAGCCAAACCACCCTTGGTCTCTTCATTGGTAGTAGAGTAACCACCTGCATTAATCCAGAATGACTCATTGGCGAGACCCTGGAAGAACATAGAGAGGTCGAAGCCCTTGTAACCTACAGAGAAACCGAAACCGTAGATGAATTCAGGTGAAGTAGGATTACCGATTGGCACCATATCAGCCTCGTTGATAACACCGTCCTTGTTGACGTCGGTGTACTTGATGTCACCACCACCATACTGCGAACCGAAGGCAGCCTGTGAGGGGCTGTTGGCTGCCTCTTCGTCATCGACGAACAGACGCTCAGCGATATAACCCCACTTCTGCTTGATGCTGCGACCAGCGTGCTGGCGATAGCCTTCCTTGTAAGTGGGCTCCTCGTATACATCATATCTACTGCGGGCGAAAGTGAAGTTACCACGGGCAGATGTCCAGAGATCCTTGGTCCAGTTCTTGCGATACTCTACCTGGATGTCCACACCGTGGGCAGTAGCCTCACCGATATTGGCGCCGATAGAGGTCTGCAGACCCATCGTAGAAGGAATATCGGCACGGGTCATATAGATATCAGTACGCTTCTCACGGTAGTACTCGGCGATGATGTCGAGGTCACCGAAGAGAGAGAGCTCTACAGCGTAGTTCTGCTTCTTGGCGCGCTCCCAGGTGATGGCAGAGTTAGCATAGCGCTTGAAACCGATGCCAGTGGCTGAAGTTTGTAGATTTTCACCAAAAGAGAAAGAGCCATAGCCTGTCATGTACATCTCTGAGAGATAGAAGAAACGGTTCTTGGTAGAACCAATCTTATCATTACCCACGAGACCATAAGAAGCACGGAGCTTCAGTTTGCTGATGACATCGGTAAGAGGCTGGAAGAACTTCTCGTTAGATACCATCCAGCCGAGACCTACTGATGGGAAGAAACCCCAACGATGCTCAGAGGAGAAACGCTCTGAACCGTTGTAACCGAAGTTGAACTCAGCGAAGTAGCGGTCATCATAACCATAAGTGAAACGACCAGCGAGGCTCACGTTGCGTGAAGGCAGAGAGAGCTGGAGAGTACCAGCATTGGCTTTGCGCTCTTCACGGGTGGTGAATACGGTAAGCGCACCGAGAGAGTGCTTACCGAAGGTGCGGTTCCAGTACAGACGGCTTTCCCAGTACATGGTGTTAACCACGTTCTTGGCATCTTCATTATAGGTAAGATAGTCGGTACCATCCTCGTTCAGACGAGCAATATGGTATTCGCCTGTGTAAGAGTCATACTCACCGAGAGTATACCAATAAGGCTGGAAGAAGCGCTTGATGCCGAAGTCAGAGAGACGGGAGAGGTTGAACAGGGTGGTGAACTTCAGACCCTTGGTGATGAAGCTCAAGTCCTGGTCGAGCTGCAAGGCAGCAATCATCTGTGAACGCTGGTAGTCCTTGTAACCGCGTACCATCTCGGCGTAGGGGTTGATGAAACGACCATCGAGGTAGTTACCAAACATGATGTGCTTGATACCCTTGTGCTCTTCATCCATAGGATAGTAAGCGGGGAAGAGAACGGGGTCGGCGTGCATGACGTTGACAAACATGTCATTACCTGTAGACATCGGGCCGGTATAATCGTCGAAGTTACCAGTCAGACGAAGAGAGACCTTGGTAGTCTTGGTCACGTTGACATCGACATTGGCACGCATCGTGTATTTCTTACTGTCGATATTGTTGTTGAAGCTGTTGCGATGGTCAACCTTCAGCATACCGCCATCCTGAGTGTAGGCACCAGAGATATAATAGGTAGCCACCTTACCACCACCGCGGATAGAAACGTCGGCACGGGTACTGTGAGACACGTTCTTGAACAGCATGTTGTACCAGTCGTTGGCAGGATAGATAAGACGGTTGGCACCGGGCTTACCAGTCTGCTCAATCTTGTCCTGGCTATAGACGAGGTCGTCTATATTCAGCGAACCGCGTGAAATCAAGGCGTCGTTGTAACACTTCATGTAGGTTACAGGGTCAGCCAACTCCACTTTGCGGAGAGGGCTCTGGAAAGAGTGCTCGATACGGCCGAAGATCTTGGCGGGACCTTCTTCACCGCGCTTGGTGGTAACGAGGATTACACCGTTAGCACCGCGGGCACCGTAGAGGGCAGCTGCAGAGGCGTCTTTCAGGATAGAGAAACTCTCGATATCATCGGGACGCAGACGGTTAAGGTCGGCAGATGTCAGTTCGATGTTATCGATAAGGATAAGTGGGTCGGAACCACCCTCACCGAAGGTTGTCACACCACGAACGAAGAAGTCGGTGTTGTCCTGACCAGGCTCGCCCGAACGTGTGTAAGAAATCATACCGGCGATATTACCGGCGAAAGACTGGGTAAGGTTGCTCGACGGCACTCGCAGGTCTTTGGCATTTACCGTGGTGATAGAGCTCACGATACTCTCCTTTTTCTGCTTACCGAAGGCTACTACCGTTACCTCGTCAAGCTCGTTGCCCTTGGGGGCAAGCTCTACATTGATAACTGTTTGGTTTCCCACGGTAACGACTTTGTCCTCCATACCAACGTAGGAGAACACAAGTTTGTCGGTTGGCTTGACTTTGATTTCATAGCCACCATCAACGTCGGTCATAACACCCTTTGTGGATTTCTGGACTACTACGCTTGCGCCCGGCAAGGGTTCGCCAGTACCTTTCTCAGTAACTTTTCCCTTGACCGTTATCTCTTGTGACAAAAGAGACAAAGGCATGAAA
>OQVL01002770.1_pt1 | contig 10705 bp, 7 predicted proteins | sample 1691501 | NCBI WGS metagenome assembly OQVL01 (sample SAMN03418253, study PRJEB22391) | human gut metagenome | biome: human-gut; feature: organic feature; material: feces | host: Homo sapiens | place: Tanzania | collected 2013-01
CAAGCTCACCTCGTACTTCTGAATAGGCATAATCGTATCGTGCTGTATGTGATACGACAAAGATACAATTATTTTTGGTTTTATACAACATTTAGATGTTACAATATACTAGGTAGTTGAAATGGTTGCGATCAAGGAAGTCTAAAAGCTGTGAGTAGACCAATTTTCCATTACTCATGTGCCATTCTACGTTAGTCTGGCAAAGATAATTTCTAATCGGTTGACTCCAAAAACCTTTGTAATTACCTAACTCTCAATATTTTCAAAGAACTTTTATGATTTTTTACCGGACACTAATGAGGTATTTTAATGAAAACGAAGCTTTAGTTGGGTTAATCAGATAAAGAATTGTAACTTTGTAAACCTATTGAATGGATATGAAGCCGAATTATGGAAACTGGCTGTCCAACAAAAAATTGTGGACGATAGGCGGTTGCTTTTCAGCATCCGTTGTTATCCTGTGTGTCCTTATCCGGTTTTCTGTTCATTGGGCTTTCGTAGTTACTCTGGCAGCAATCTGTCTTATCCTTGCAATTGTATTTTTATACATGTGCCTTCACCACAGGGAGTTGTTTTTCAGCGGCGGCGGACTGATGGGAAAGATTCATGGCTATGTGCTCGACCATCTTGAGTGGAACGGAAAAGGACGTTTCCTGGATGTTGGTTGTGGCAGTGGGACCTTCACGATTCGTAGCGCTAAGATGTATCCGGATGCCAAGTGTACCGGCATTGACAACTGGGACCCCAAATGGGAGTTTAATCAGGGTATGTGCAGTAAAAACGCCATAATTGAAGGGGTGACAGATCGTTGTGATTTTGCCACGGATGACGCCAGCAAGATAGACTTCGCGGATGACACTTTCGATGCTGTGGTTAGCAATCTTGTGTACTTCCATGTTACGGATAATCCCGACAAAGAGGCTCTGCTGAAGGAGACACTGCGAGTACTTAAACCGGGCGGGCATTTCTCTCTCCTGGACCATTTCTGTCAGGAATCAATCTATGGAGACATCAATGTCATCATAGACCATCTAAAATCGACAGGAATCTCAGAAATCCACTTCCTCCCAAACGTAGAAAAGGAAATCCCCATTCCTGGCTGGATGCTGTTCAACGGCAAACTCGCCAATCTGGGGATTCTATACGGGAAGAAGTAGCCTTTGTTCTAATAAAAAAAAGCTATAACAAGTGACGGTAAAACGACGACCAGTATTAATAAGCCGCCGAAATGCCATGCCCTATCAATAACAGTATTTAAATAAGTGTTTGAACTCGAGAACATTGAGGACACAGATTGTAGTTCCGATACAAACTCCGCAGGTTTTCCAAGAGAGGGAATGTTGAGTATAATAAAGAGTGTCGCCACACTACAAGGTGCTAAGATAAAGCCACCTACCATAAATGCATAAATAAGACCAGTAGACCCAAGAGAAACTCCAGGAAAAGCCATAAAGAGAATGCAACCGATGAGGAAAAGAGGAGCGGTTAATCCCGAGAATAAAGCATAATCCGAGCATATCATATTCACTATCGGATTCCTAATTGCTTCCGAATATGAACACTGTGTGTTGTAAAGCATAAACATAGACGGAATATTTCTCGCCTTACAGCCCAATATGAAATCTCTAAAGAGAAGAATAGAAGCGGAAAGCGCCATCAATCCCCAAAGAATCGTCGCATGAATCTGGACTACGCTGAAAAACGAGTGAATATCTTTGGCTATTGTGTACAGGACAGATAAACACACGAATAGCAAGGCGAAAAAGATGAATGGTTTGGATGATACAAAATGGGGGGCATCATCCCTAAATGCAACATAAATTGACTCAACTACTCGAATTAAGAGAAAAGCAATCAGCACATAAATCAGAGAGCTTTGACATGTACAAGCACCTCCAATTAGAGTAATAATAGTCATCGGAAACTCTGAAACCTTATCAGACATCTCATCATCCGCGTTATCGTCCAATCCAACCTCTTTTTTTGCAATGTAAGACTCGACAAGATTGACAAACCAATTAATCGCGAAAGAGATAACGAGAAGGATAATTGCGAAAATGGAAACCGAAGACTTACTATATGCGGAATAATGGGGTGCATAAACAGTCTGGAAAATCTGACTATAGTTATTGCCAATCAATCCATGCATTAACTCACTTGAAGGGCTTATCGAGTTAATGACGCAACAAAAGGCGAGAAAGTAAACAATAGAAAAAGACCACCAGCATGTAGTGATAATGTTGAATCTCTGTGCTCTTGTTTTATGTCGTTGATATGCCATTCTGCATATAAAATACAACAACAGGAGAATAAGCGCCGACCAAATAATAGATTTTGTGGTCTTCACGAATACCATTCCAATCCCAAATGGAATAGAAAATAACAACTTGTGTAACAATGAATTGGAAGGGATAAATAGCGAAGTCAGCTTTAAGTTTAACGTTGACAACACTGAATTGTCAATACCTTGTTTTCGGAAATAGCCAAGTTGTTCATATCCTTTCTGAGAAGTCTCAAAGAATTGCCTCAATGATTTTAGAAAGAGAGATGCACTCTCATATTTTTTAGTGACTAACCGATAATAATCGCCAGGATAAACAGAATCTAAAAAACTCCGTGTCCCGTCACCTGTTCTGACAATAACATCTCCGCTACTGTAGCTATAAAGGACATAAATTGAAGAACCTTCAAAGTTTGTATCCTTGTTGTATTTTACCAAGTCCGAATACCGTGAATCTGCATACTCCACTATCTCGTTAAAAGACAGGCTATCAATTACATCCAAGATATAGCCATTATAGCTCCCATCAGAACCCCACGCTTCGAAGAAAGACTTATCCGAGGCAATCACTGAAGCGATAAGTTTTTCATCAGAAGAAATGATTTTTGCAGACTGCGCATAGGGACTCTTGAAAGAGCTACAAGAAGATAATAATAAGCTTGTAAAAAAGACAATTGCTAATATGCCAAAAACCCTCTTTTCACTAAGTTGAAAGTTTATACTAGTCATACAAAGAAGCTGTTTTGAAATGAATCAAAAATTTTATTATGGATCTTATAAATAATTGATTATCAGTTGTTTAACCGAATATATTTTCGTAACTTTATAATTATAAGACAGTTAAGTTATGAAGATGTATTCAACCAACCTCACTGATAATCAGTGGCAAGTTATAGAAAAAATCATAAACGCGCAAGAAAGGAAGAGGAAACATTCCCTCCGCGGGATAATGGACGCGATACTTTACATAATCAAGACAGGGTGCCAGTGGCGTATGCTCCCCGGTGACTTCGCCCCGTGGCAGACTGTGTACTATTACTTCCGCAAGTGGAAGTTCGAGGGTGCGATCGAGGACATAATGGAGACCCTCCATTCCCTCTCCCGCAAGGCCGCCGGCCGCGATGAGAGCCCCAGCCTGGGGATCATCGACTCCCGGAGCGTCAAGACCTCGCACCACGCCGACCCGTCCTGCAAGGGGATAGACGGGAACAAGAAGGTGAAGGGCAGGAAGGAGCACGTGGTGGTCGACGCGCTCGGCCTTCCGCTGGCGGTCTCCGTCCACGGGGCCAGCGTCCACGACAGCAAGGGGGCGGTGACGGTCATCGAAAGGCTTGAGCGCAAGTTCCCGAGGTTGAGGAGGATACTTGCCGACGGAGGCTACCGCGGAGGGCTCGGGGACTGGGTGGCCGACCGGTTCGGATGGAACCTCGAGGTCGTCCTCAGGCCCGACGACTGCCCGTCCAGGTTCCCCGTGCTGCCCAAGAGGTGGATCGTGGAGCGCTCTTTCGCCTGGCTGGAGAACTTCAGGAGGCTCTCCCTTGACTACGAGTATCTCGCCGAGACTGCCGAAGCCATCGTGCAACTCGCCTTCTCGATGATTATGCTTAATAAATTTTTCCAATAATTTCAAAACAGCTTCAAAGGTGTTTATCACTTTTTTTCGTCAAAATCTGATCCACCATCCCGTACTCCAGGGCCTCCGGAGCGGTCATCCAGAAGTTGCGCTCGCCGTCGGCGGCGACTTTGGCGTAGGGCTGGCCGGAGTGCTCTGCGATGATGCTGAATAGTTCGGTACGGAGTTTCTCAATCTCCTTGGCTTCAATCAGGATGTCTGAGGCCTGGCCCTGGACACCGCCGAGCGGCTGGTGAACCATCACGCGGGAATGCGGCAGCGCGGAGCGCTTGCCCTTCTGCCCCGCAACCAGCAGGATGGAACCCATCGAGGCGGCCATGCCGGTGCAGATGGTGGCCACGTCGGGCTGGATCAGCTGCATGGTGTCATAGATGGCAAGGCCGCTGGAGACCTGCCCGCCGGGGGTGTTCAGGTACAGGGAAATGTCGGCCTTGGGGTCCACGGAGGCAAGGAAGAGCAGCTGGGCGATGATGATGTTGGCCACGTCATCGTCAATCTGCACGCCGAGGAAGATGATGCGGTCCATCATCAGGCGGCTGAAAACGTCCATCTGGGCCACGTTCAGCTTGCGCTCCTCGATGATGGAAGGGTTGATGTAGGCATCAACCGCCGATTCGTAGCGGCTCAGTGTGGTCGAACTGATGCCCTGGTGCATCCGTGCGAACTTGTTGAATTCGTTATTATTCACATCGTTGCTTGTCAAAATCCTATCCTGCCTTTCTTGCCGTCCCACTTGAAGGTCTCAACGTCTTCCAGTTCCACCTGGTGTGCATCGGGACGCTTTTCAAGCGCACTTTCGCGCAGGATGACCTGCTGGTAAATGGTGCGGGCCATGAGTTTCATGGTGCGGGCGTTGGCATTGATGGATGCCGCCATTTCACCAATGTAGGCGCGGATGTGCTTCTCGGCGGCAGCGCTGAAACTCACTTTGAACTTGCACAGGCATAGGCAGAGAATCTGGAAGAGTTCCTCGGGAGTGAAGTCCTTGAACACCAGCGTGTGGTCAAACTCATATACTCCGGCCTCGGAAAGCTGCTCGGCCACGTCGCCATTGGGGGCTTTCAGTTCGGCTAGAATCAGGGCGCATTCGCCGCCGGCCTCCACGGTCAGTTCTTTCACCTTGAGGCGGATCTGTTCCACGCTCCGGCCGAAATTCATCCGGTCATCGCTGAACTTGGGTTCGTCCACGTCGATGAAAATGAGCCCGTTGCAGGACTTCTTCACAGCCTCGCGCAGCACCTCGTCGCAGTCGTGCTCCGATACGCCGAAGATGCGTTCACCCTTGATTTCAGTGATGTGGCTGTTGGTTATCAGGCGCATTCCACGAAGGATGCCTGCCATAATCTCGGCCACGGTGCTCTTGCCGGTGCCACTGCTGCCTACAAACCGCCAGCTCAAAAGGCCCTTGCCCACATAAGGCTCGCCGATGGAATGCAGATAGCGCGCGCTCTGTACAAAGTTGTGGATGGCTTTCTTCACTCCGTCGAGTCCTGCAAGCGCATCCAGACGGGCCAGGGCCGCGTCGATGGCCACATCGTCAAAAACTACGTCCTTCAGGGCCTTACCAACGACTACATCCTCCGGAAGGATGGTGCTGAGGTCTGCCCGTGTAGGGTTCTCCAGTTTGGCGGTGCGAGCCCCGAGGGTGGCCAGAATCTCATTCTGCAAGAGGTTGGATACGAAACGTCCGTTGCCGAAGCGCGGGCTGGGCTTGTCGGACTCCTCCTCAATGATGGCCCGCATATTTACGGCGGCGCCGCCCGAAAGGGTGAAACCCTGCTTGCGTATCATCAGCTTGCCGATTTCCATCAACTCATCGGTAGTATAATCCTCGAAGTTAAACACATTAGGGAATCGGCTCTCTATACCTTCGTTGCTCTCCAGAAGCTTTTTCATCGGAGCTGTATAGCCAGCTAGGATCACCACCATATCCAGGTTGTCCTTGCCCAGTTCGGTCAGGAGGGAGTTCATCACGATACGGCCGTGGTCCTTCTCACCACCTTCCACCAACTGGTAGGCTTCGTCGATAAAGAGGATATTGCCGCGGGCGCGGGAAAGGAGGTTGGTCATCTTGAATTCCGTCTCGCCGATGTATTGACCCACCATCTGGCTCTTCTCGGTCCGTATCACGCGACCGCCGGAGAGGATGCCCCAGGAGGCGAACACCTTGCCGATAATTTCAGCCACAGTGGTCTTACCGGTTCCCGGATTGCCCAGGAATGCCGTGTGCAGGCGCGGCATATTGGTGGGAAGCCCCAGTTCCATACGGCGGCTGGCCAGACGGATGGCGTTCAGGTAATCCTTCACCTTGGTCTTGATTTTCCCGAGGCCGATGAGTTCGTCCAGATCCTCCATTGCATCGCCGCCGTTATTCCCCACTACGGGAATGTCTTCAGGCAGCACCAGTTCCAGCTTATCCTTGGACTTGGCTCCGCTCGCTTTCAGGCGCTTGTACATCGCCGGGACAATCTCATCGTCTAAGAGATTCTGAATCAGCAGAGCGTTCGGGAAGCCCACGCTGCGATGATTGTACTTGTGGAGAATGTACATCTGGAGCTTCTGCCTGGCTTCGTCGGAAAGCTTGAGACCGCGCGTCTCACAGCAGGTGTCGAACATGCTGAACAGCTCGGCAGGCTTGAAGTCTTCCAGATAGATGGGCTCTGTAAGGCATTTTTTCAGTTCCGGATATCCAGAGAGGAGATATTCCATTCCCTCCGGTTCTCCCACCAGAACCAGCATCCAGCGTTTGTATTTCTCTTTATTGTTCAGGCAATCCTCCAGGGCACGGATAATGCGGCCCTCGGTATCATAGTTGCCCTTATTGTCTGTCTTAAACAGTTCGTGTGCTCCGTCAATAACCAGAGTACCCCCCTGGGCTCCTTCCACGGCGCCGGTAACAGCTTCGTTCTCGGAATTGATGCCGGAGGTGGCCAGCACCGAGACTCGAGTAGTCCAGATTTTATCGGTATCCAGCAAGCCGAGTTCCTTATAGAAACGTGCCATCAGTTCCACGGCGGTGGTTTTCCCGGTTCCGGGGTTGCCGATGATGGCGGTATGCAGGCGCGGGCGGTTTCCGACTATGCCGACGTTCTCACGGATAGCTCCTACCTCACAGCGGGTATTCATCTCTTCCATACGGGCCTTGAAGTTGTCCCAGCCCTGGAAACGGCTTATCCTGGTAAGAGCTGACTCATCTGACTTGCCGTGAGCTCCATTCCCGACATTCGGCCAGGGACCCTTGATGGTCGGCGTGAACTGGCCTACTTGCTTATCGTTCCGGAAAAGGGTGATGATCAAATCGTCCGTTTCGTTTGAGGTGAGGATCAAATCCTTCTCAAAGAGGCCGGTAACCTCAATGGGCGCCACATGCAGACGGAGACCGTCGCGGAAAAGCGGGATGTTGTTCTTGTCGAACCAGGCGTCCACCTGCTTCTTGCCCTTTCCGGTTGTCACGGCAACGTGAAGTTCTCCCTTTTCGTTTTCGTCCGGCAACTCAATGTCGATATGCAGATAATGCCCTTCTTTCGGGTAAATGGTCTGGATTACGTGCTCCACGGGAAGTTCCGCTTTGCTGTCGTTCTCGTCGCAATACAGGCGGTAGCCGTCGGGCCAGACAATGACTTCAATTTCTTCCTCAGCTTCTTCGTCATCGTCATACAACTTACCAAACTCCAGCTCATCCTCTGACTTGAACTCAGACTTGTCCGTATCTTTGAGAAAGGTGTTCAGGAGGTGCTCGAACATATCATCGTTCTCATCATCTTCATCTTTCTCATTCCCGGCGGTCATTTTATAATCAAGGTAAGCCATGCCATAACGGAGTGTCTCCTCCTCGTGCCCGTAGATTCCGCTCATGGTTCTGACAATGTACTCACGGTCCATTTTGTTCTCCAGTGCGCTGTCGATGAATTCCAGAAGGCTCTTCACGTGCACATCAGGATTGGAGAGGATGTCTTCCAGTGTCGGTTTGTCTTGTGCCATAAAAATGTGTACTTTCGTGAGTTAACTACAAATTTAAGAATTATCTTCGATAAAGACAGATTTGATCGCAAAATCTATCGGCATGATAGAATTTTTCTGATGCTTGATAGATTTTCACCCGGGCTGCGTCTTTTTATTGAAACCTGATTCACATGGAAAAAAAGAAAGACCCATCCCCAAACAAGGAGGAAAAAGACGTGCTGGACTATTCCGAACACATGCCCCTGCTCCGGCACATTATCCGGATCATCATCCGGCGCGACAGAGTAAAGGAAAGACAAAGAAACACCTATGATTAGTTACGTAACTGTTTCGGCCATTGCCGACCTTCACGGGCATCTGCCACAAATGCCCAAAGCCGATTTGACCGTCATCTGCGGCGACATTTTCCCGGGAGAAATGGACAAGGATCCTGAGGCCCAGGGAACTTGGTTCAAGAACGTTTTTCTACCCTGGGTAGATAAGATAGAAAGCCAACTTGTTGTTCTGGTGGCCGGAAATCACGACCACTGGATTGCTGCTCATAATGACGAGTTGCTGCGGGACTTTGCCCCATCGGCCGGGAAGAAACTGGTCTATCTTTGCGACTGCGGGATGGAATTCTATGGGCTGAAGATTTATGGCACACCATGGATACCCACGCCTTTTCGAAACAAAGCGTTTTCTCTGGTCTCCGATGAGGAACTTGCTCGAAAATATGCCCTCATTCCTCAGAAACTCGATCTGCTGCTGACGCATACTGTTCCATACGACTGCGACCGTATCGGTTTCTCTGAAAAAGACCAGCGCGATTTGGGCTGCAAGGAACTTTGCAAGGTTATTGAGAAGCGGAATATCCGCTACCTCGTGGGCGGCCATATTCACGAAAGCATGAGCAGGACGGCTCATATGGACTTCTGGGGTCATCATACGGAGATGGTCAACGTTGCTTACTGTGACAACCAGAGACAAGCGATTAGGAGGTCGGTTCACTTCTTTTCGATTCACCAATACTCCGAAGACGAGGCTAGAAAAAGAATCATTCAGGATTTCGGCCTTGCCACGGGGGAATTGGGGCACAGATGTCTGGGCAGACACCCGGTCCTTCTGGAGATTGGCGAGGCGGAATATGATTTTGATCAAGGCATTACACAGAATTTCCAGATTGACTGGGACATAGTTGATTTTGACGAATCTCACATCTATATAACGAATCTTGCCACCGGAAACAGATACCATATTTCAGTCATCTATCCCGCAGCACTGTATGTAGATGTATACCGTGTCCTGGAAGATGGAACAGAAGTTGATCCCTTTGATGACTGATTTTTTATTAACAGGTGATAGATTCTATTTGCTTTTCCGTCTTTAAAGCGTAACTTTGCCAGCCGAAGCAGTTTCTATGCACACGTGAACATTCTATAAGCCATAACAGGCACGTATTTCAACCAGCGCCGGACGAAGGTCTACTCGAAAGGGTGCATTGTACCCTGACGCGAGCGGCCGGGTGGCCGGTGAAGTTCTTTGAAATACGTGAGAAATGTACAGCTTCTTAAAAAACAAGGAAGGTGAGCTCATGCTCATCTTCAACCCTTCTCTCGGGGAAGCCCCCGAACTCTCCATGTTCCTCTACGACGATTCCGGAACGGGACTGCTGCTGCAGGACCTGTTTTCCGGCATCCGCATCCGAAACATCGGCCCTGAGGCGCAAAAGGCCCTTGCCGATGTCGCGCATATCCACGTGGTGGAAAAGGACGGCGAGACCATCACCAGAGACTATCTCGCTGTCATCAAGAAAGTATCCGATGTAAGGTCGATGGTACTGTAAGTCAAACTTTTAAATTGTACACTGTTTGTACTTTCCTGATTTAGGTGGTTCTTCCGCAATTTAGTTGAAAGACGGAGTTTGTACTGTTAGCAAAGGAACCTGGTATAGACGCGAAAAATCAATTAGCTAAATATCAAAAAACCGTAGTTTTAGTGCAATTTAACTAATTGACTATTAGGTATTTACATAAATTTTTCGTAACTTTATGCTTACCACAGTATAAAGTTATAGATGATGTGTAAAGCACCTAACAAAAGCAAAATTACAACATTTTTACGGCAATGCCTAACATCAACCTCTGCGAAAGCCGACTTATCGGCCCTTTATTCTCCAAGTGACCTGTCTGTTGAACAAGTGGAGCTCGAAGATATGCGCACCTATCATGTATACGCACGATGTAATCTTCCTCATGGGGTCTGTCCATATTGCGGCCATGTGAGTCGTAGCGTTCATAGCCGTTATCACAGGACTATTGCAGATCTTTCGATTCTTGGCCATCCGGTTATCATCACGTTTGAGGCGCGCAAGTTCTTTTGTCACAATCCGGATTGTCGGAAAAAGACTTTCGCTGAACAACCAGGGGATGAGGTGTTCAGATACCGACGGCGGACGAGGCGTTGTGAGATGGCTGTAACCCAGCATGGCTTGAAATGCTCCTCAGAATCAGCCCGGAAGTTGTTATCGGCGACAGGAGTGCCCCTCAGCGGAGACACCGTACTCCGAGATGTCCACCGTATGTCGGTTCCAGAGCGATGCGAAGTGAAGGAGATTGGCGTGGATGATTGGGCCTTTCGCAAAGGCGTCACATACGGCAGTATTATCGTCAGCCTTGAAACCGGGTCTGTCATAGACCTTCTCGGTGACAGGGATGTAAAAAGCTTTCAAGCATGGTTGGATGAGCATGTCCAAGTGGAGGTCGTCAGCCGCGATAGATCTACAGACTATACCGCAGCCATTGCCGCGACGGGGCGGAATATCACAGAGGTGGCCGACAGGTTCCATT
>OQVL01002771.1_pt1 | contig 10705 bp, 9 predicted proteins | sample 1691501 | NCBI WGS metagenome assembly OQVL01 (sample SAMN03418253, study PRJEB22391) | human gut metagenome | biome: human-gut; feature: organic feature; material: feces | host: Homo sapiens | place: Tanzania | collected 2013-01
GAGGAGCTTTGAGATAATTTCACATGAGCTGTCTGAAATGCAGATTACGCTGCCTGCTGATCAGGAGATGATAACAAAAAGAGTCATACACACGAGTGCTGATTTTGATTATATACAGACGCTTAAATACTCTAAGGACGCCGTTGCTATTGCAAAAAGGCTGATATCAGAGGGAGCTGATATAGTGACTGATACCAACATGGCTCTTTCAGGCATAAATAAAAAATATCTGGCAAAATTCGGCGGACAGGCGCACTGCTTTATGGCTGATGATGAGGTCGCTCTTATTGCAAAGGAGAAAAAGACAACGCGCGCGGCAGTAAGCATGGAGTTTGCATCAAGGATAGATAAGCCTGTGATTTTTGCGATAGGAAATGCACCGACAGCGCTTATAGAGCTGTACGATATGATAGAAAAAGGAATATATAAGCCTGCATTTGTAATCGGTGTGCCGGTGGGCTTTGTCAATGTGGAGGCAGCCAAGGAGCTTATTATGGAGACCGGAGTGCCATACATAGTAAATGTCGGACGAAAGGGTGGCAGCAATATTGCGGCTGCTATATGCAATGCGCTGATTTACAGTCTGGTTGATAGAGGCTGATGCATGAGGAAATTTAGTGATTATGAGATATGGATTTACCACAGGAAGCTGTGCGGCGGCGGCATCAAAGGCGGCGGCATATATGCTTTTAACCGGAAAGGCTAAAAACAAAATAACGATTCAGACACCTAAGGGAATAGCTTACACGGCTGATATCACCGACATAAAAAGAAGTGAAAATGAGGTAAGCTGTGCCGTGATAAAGGACGGAGGGGATGACCCGGATGTGACCACCGGAGCCTATATATATGCTTCTGTACGGATTTTGCATTCCGATACATCTGCTTTATGCAAAAAAAAGCAGGATTTGGTTATCATAAATATAGACGGTGGTGACGGAGTGGGAAGAGTCACCAAACCAGGATTAGACCAGCCTGTCGGAAACGCGGCTATAAATCATGTGCCGCGTGAGATGATAGAAAAAGAGGTAAGGGAGGTCTGTGAACTTTTGGATTTTAAGGGCACACTTGACATCACAATCTCGGTTCCAAAGGGAAAGGAGCTTGCAGAAAGGACCTTTAATCCAAGGCTTGGGATAGTTGGTGGTATATCAATTCTCGGCACGAGCGGTATTGTTGAGCCCATGAGCTCACAGGCTCTTATTGATACGATAAGGGTGGAGCTTAGGCAGAGATATTCGTTTGGATATGATTATGTTGCGGTTGCGCCGGGAAATTACGGTCTTGACTTTATGAAGGAAAGCTATGGCTATGATCTGGACAGGAGTGTCAAATGCTCCAACTTTATCGGTGAAACAATTGATATGGCAGCCGATATGGGCTTTAAGAGGATGCTTTTGACAGGACATATAGGAAAGCTTATAAAGGTAGCAGGAGGCATCATGAACACTCATTCGAGGGAGGCAGACTGCAGGATAGAACTTTTGACGGCATTTGCGTTTAAGTGTGGGGTAGCGCCTTTTTACATAAAGCGCATTATGGACAGCCTTACGACAGAGGAGGCTTTGGCGGCACTTAAGGAAAGCGGCAGGCTGTATGAGGTGATGGATTATGCGATGGAGCGCATATGCTTTTATCTGGATAAGAGGGCAAAGGGCAGAATTGAGATAGACTGTATCATGTATTCAAACGAATTCGGAGAGCTTGCAAAAAGCAGAAAGGCAGAAAAATGGTTTACTTTGTTGGCGCAGGAACAGGCGCAGCAGACTTAATAACAGTACGCGGAATGCGTCTTTTACAAAAGGCAGATGTGATAATTTATGCAGGCTCGCTTGTTAATCCACAGCTTTTGGACTATGCAAGGGAGGGTTGTGAAATATATAACAGTGCAAAAATGACACTGGATGAGGTCATCGCAGTCATGAAAGCTGCTGAGGCAGACGGGAAAATGACAGTACGCCTGCACACCGGAGAGCCAAGCATATACGGCGCGGTGCGTGAGCAGATGGATGAGCTTGATGAGCTTTTGATACCATATGAGAGCTGTCCGGGGGTGAGCGCATGCTTTGGCGCTGCCGCATCATTAAATATCGAGTACACGCTTCCGGGTATTTCGCAGTCGCTCATCATCACACGCATGGAGGGGCGCACGAAGGTGCCGCCAAAAGAGAGCATAGCAAGCTTTGCCTCACATCACGCTTCCATGGCGATTTACTTAAGCACGGGGCTTTTAGGGAAGCTTACAGAAAGCCTTATTGAGGGAGGCTATGAGGCTGACACACCTGCTGCAATTGTATACAAGGCAACCTGGCCACAGGAGGAGGCATACGTGTGTACTGTCGCTACACTGGAGCAGACTGCGAGAGAGCACAATATTACAAAGACAGCGATAGTGCTTGTGGGGGATGTTATAGCGCACCGGCATTACGAAAAATCAAGACTTTACGCACCGGATTTTTCGACAGAGTATCGCAAGGCTTCTGTAGAGCCACAGGATAACGATTGAAAAGGGCGTGAATATATAAATATGGGAAATATATGGGAACTGAAAATATGAAAATTTGCATTGTAAGCTTCACAAAAAAGGGCTATGAGCTGTCATGTGACATAGCTCATAAGCTAAAAAAAAGTGCATATGAGGTGGAGGTTTTTACCAAATGCTCTAGATTATCGGATGTGAATATTAAAAATTCCACCGATGAAAATTTTAGAAATACCGGCTATATATCACAAAATATATCAGATTGGACAGCCGCACAGATGAAAGAAAAAAGGGCTCTGATTTTTATCGGGGCATGCGGTATTGCAGTGAGGGCTGTAGCATGCTCTGTTAATAACAAGCTTAAAGACAGTCCTGTTATTGTGATAGATGAGTTGGGGCAGCTTGTTATTCCGATTCTTTCAGGGCATGTGGGAGGTGCCAATGAGCTTGCAGTATTATTAGCAAAACTGATGAATGCCACACCTGTTATAACAACCGCTACTGATATCAATAATAAATTTGCAGTTGATGTTTTTGCAAAGAAATGCAGGCTTGCAATAGTCAATAAAGATGGTATCGCCGGAGTGTCATCAAAGGTATTGGCGGGGGAAGTGGTTACTATGTCGGTTGACAGGGCGCACATTCCGGCTAAGCACAGGCACCTTATAAAGGCATTTTTAGATGAAGCTGATATGAGCGCTGATGTAATAAAAACAGTGGATTTCCCGCCTGCTTGCGGTGCTGATATTGTAGTATCATGCGAAAAAACAAAGGACCCTAAAAATGGCAGTATTTACTTAAAACCCACACAGTTTGTACTTGGTATTGGGTGCAGAAGGGATACGGCGTTTGAGAATATTGACATTGCAATCAGACAAAGTCTTTTAAAGCTTCAAATAGATATTTCGGATATAGACATGATCGCATCAATAGATGTGAAAAAAGATGAACCGGGAATAAAGGAATTTTGCGACAGAAACAGGATAGAATTTGTCACTTATACCGCGGATGAGCTCATGGCGGTGCAGGGTGAATTCAGTGCCTCACAGTTTGTTAAGGAGCATGTGGGGGTGGACAATGTGTGCGAGCGGGCAGCAGTGCTTGCAAGCAGCAGGGAATGCAATAAAGCAGGACAACTTATCTATAAAAAGCATAAATATGACGGGGTAACGGTTGCGGCTGCAAAGTATCCTGATTAAATATAATTGCAAATAGCTGCGTGGTTATATAAAATTAGTAGAGATGGAGATCAACATGAATAAAATTTACATAGTAGGTATGGGACCGGGCTTTGAAAGCATGATGACAAAGCAGGCCGTTGATGCACTAGACGCGAGTGATGTCATAGTGGGATACACAGTATATATAAAGCTGCTCGGAGAAAAATTTCAGACAAAAGAGCTTTTGACCACTCCAATGCGTCAGGAAAAAGAAAGATGTCATCTGTGCTTTGAAAAGGCACTTGAGGGAAAAACGGTCTCTCTTGTATGTAGTGGTGATGCCGGAATATACGGACTGGCATCTCTTATGTATGAGATTGGGCAGGAATACGATAACGTAGAGCTTTCGGTAATACCGGGCATTACAGCGGCAAACAGTGGTGCGGCAGTGCTTGGAGCACCATTAAACCATGATTTTTGCACCATCAGCTTAAGTGACCTGCTCACACCGTGGGAAAAGATTGAAAAGCGTCTTGTGGCTGCTGCAGAGGGTGATTTTGTCATAGCACTGTACAATCCGTCAAGCCACAAGAGAAAGGACTATCTGATGAGAGCCTGTGATATTTTACTTCGCACGATAGAGCCGGATAGAGCCTGCGGTTATGTCGAAAACATCGGACGTGAGGGAACAAGCTATACAGTCTGTACGCTCGGCGAGCTTCGCAGTGCACAGGTCAACATGTTTACGACAGTCTTTATCGGCAATGAGGGTACACAAATAATTGACGGAAAGCTTGTCACAAGGAGAGGATATCAGATTGAGTAGAATACTGATTTTTGCAGGAACAACAGAGGGGCGCAAGCTATCAGAGCATCTGTGCGAAAGAGGCATAGAGCATACGGTTTGTGTGGCAACCGAGTACGGTGAAATCGTGCTGCAGGAAAATCCATATGCGCATGTTCATATGGGGCGTATGGACAGCGAAGGCATGAGAAGCTTCTTTGCGGAGCAAAAATGCAAGCTTATAGTGGATGCGACCCATCCGTATGCGGCCGTTGTTACAGAAAATATAAAGCAGGCAGTTTATGCTTTTAATAAGGCTCATGCTGTTACCGACAATAAGCCGGATAGCAGCATATCAGAAAATATTGAATATGTGCGTCTTAAGAGAGATACGGATATATCAGCAGATTACGATAATATCCGCTATTTTGAGGACAATGAAGCCTGTGCAAGGGCACTTAACAATACAGACGGAAATATACTTCTCACAACAGGAAGCAAGGAGCTGTCAGTGTATTGTAAAACCTCAGACGTCAGGGAAAGACTGTATGTGCGTGTGCTCCCGGGGCTTGAGAGCATAAGCTTGTGCATGCACAATGATATTTCAGGAAAGCACATTCTGGCATTGCAGGGACCGTTTAGCACACAGCTCAATGAGGCGCTTATTGACCAGTATGATATCAGATGTCTGGTCACCAAAAAAAGCGGTGCGGCAGGGGGCTTTATTGAGAAAATAGCTGCTGCCAAAAATAAAAGCATTCCGGTCTATATTGTGGGGCAGAGTGGGAAAGATGATGGAATGTCATTTGAAGCTGTTTGTGAATATATTGACAGTAAATATATTGACAGTAAATATAACAAGCTTCATATTATGCTTGCCGGCATTGGAATGGGAAATGATTCTTGCATGACAAAAGCGGTTTCGGATGCAATAGAAAGCGCAGATATACTGCTTGGCGCAAGCCGCATGATAGAAAAATACAGTGCTAAGATAGAAAAAAAGCCGTATTATCTTGCAGAGCAGATAATCCCATATCTGCATGAAATATGTGAAGATACTGCAAAATTCAGTAATGTTCTTATATTATTTTCAGGAGACACAGGCTTTTACAGTGGAAGCAGAAAGCTGTATCTGGCGATAAAAAATGAAATATCTAAAGGAAAATTAAATGCGGATGTGTCAATCCTTCCTGGAATTTCATCTGTGTCATATATGGCGGCAGCAGTCGGGGAAACCTACAGCGATGCGTATATATGCAGCATCCACGGAGTAAAGCTGTCCAATATCACATCACGGATTAGCCGTCACGCAAAAACATTTATGCTGATGTCCGGTGTAAAGGATGTAAATATGCTTGGACAGCTATTAAGCAGTGACGAAAGGTATGGATTACAAAATAGCTCGGTAACTGTAGGCTATCAGCTATCCTATCCGGATGAAAGTATATCGGTTCTTTCACCGCAGGAGTGCACAAAGCTTAAAAGAGAGGGACTGTATATCTGCATGATAAAAAATCCCAATCCGGTTGCAGCAAATGTCACACCTCATATAAGAGATGCAGAGTTTATCCGTGAAAAGGTTCCGATGACCAAAGAGGAAATAAGGCATGTAAGCATCTGCAAGCTTCATTTGAAATCGGATTCAGTGCTATATGATGTGGGAAGCGGAACAGGCTCCATAGCGGTAGAGGCCGCATCACTTTCTAATGATATGGAGGTCTATGCCATCGAGCAGAAGGAAAATGCCGTGCAGCTTATCGCACAAAATATAGAAAAGCATGGACTTGAAAATATCCATGTGATAAACGCAAAGGCTCCTGACGGAATGGAAAATCTTCCGGTGCCGACACACGCATTTATCGGAGGCAGCAGCGGCAATCTAAAGGAGATAATAAAAGCTCTTAAAGAAAAAAATCCACACATACGTATAGTGATAAATGCAATTTCCATGGAAACAATTTGTGAGATAAAGGAAATACTGGTGGCATATGATGTGAAAAATGAGGATATTGTGCAGCTGCAGGTCAGCCGCTCAAAGCAGATAGGACATTATCATCTGATGCAGGCAGAAAATCCGGTGTGGATATGTTCGTTTGAATAGATAGAAAAGGATGAACACATGAAAATAAACCGTTTTATGATAGCCGCGCCTAAAAGCGGCAGTGGAAAAACAATGATAACCTGCGCTTTATTGCAGCTTTTAAAGGACTGCGGAAAAAACGTATCATCATATAAGTGCGGACCGGATTATATCGACCCGATGTTTCACAAAAAGGTGCTTGGTGTACCTTCAAAAAATCTTGATACGTTTTTTACGGATGAAAAGACAACAGTGCAGCTTTTCTTAGATAAAAGGGCTGATGGGGATTTTGCTGTCCTTGAGGGCGTGATGGGATTATATGACGGGCTTGGTGGAATATATGAGCATGGTTCGTCATACCATCTGGCAAAGGTGACGCAGACTCCGATAATACTTGTGGTGGACGCAAAGGGCATGGGAAAGTCAGTGCTTGCTCTTATAGCCGGATTTTTGCAGTATGACACGCAGCACTTGATTAAGGGGGTTCTACTCAATCGGATGTCGAAGGGCTATTATGACATTATTAAGCCTTTGATAGAGAAAGAGCTTTCCGTAAAAGTAGTCGGGTATTTCCCGGAACAGAAGGATATCAGACTCGAAAGCAGACATCTCGGACTTGTCATGCCGGATGAACTTGCCGATATTAAAGAACAGTTGGATGAACTTGCCGGAAGGCTTAAAAAGACGATAGATCTTGATATGCTGCTGGATATAGCAGTGGAGGCGGAAGAAATCAGTGACAGCGGAAATGCAGACATATATAATGTAAAAAATATAGGTAATTATGATCAAAATGAATTTTCACAAAATAAAGCAATAAATACCGTAAACATAGCTGTTGCCATGGATGAAGCGTTTTGCTTTTATTATGAAGATAATTTGAGGCTTCTTGAAAAATGCGGGGCAAAATTACAGTATTTTTCGCCACTGCATGATACAAAATTACCTGATAATTGTGACGCATTGCTGCTGGGAGGTGGCTATCCTGAATTGTATGCAAAGGAACTGAGTGAGAATCTATCTATGAGAAACTCTATAAAAACTGCTTTTAAGACAGGTTTGCCGACTGTTGCCGAGTGCGGTGGATTTATGTATCTGCACACATATATCCATAATATTTGTGAAGAGGATGCTGATGCGCAAAATTATGTTTTTGGCATGACTGGAGCACTGGATAGTGAATGCCATTTCAAGGGAAAGCTTGTCAGGTTCGGATATATTGAGCTTGCAGAAAAGCATAACAATTTTTTGCCGCCAAATGAAAAAATAAAGGCGCATGAATTTCATTATTACGACAGCACCGATAACGGAGCCGATTGTATTGCGACCAAGCCGGCCACAGGCAGAAGCTACGACTGCGTGATAAGCCATGATAATTACTGGCTTGGGTTTCCGCACCTGTATTATCCGTCAAATCCGCATTTTGCAGAGAGCCTTGTGAGAAAAGCATATGAATATAGAAGGAATAAAAATGGAAAACTCTTATAAATATTTTAAAAATACAGATTGCAAATATTTTCCGTGTCACAAGGGACTATCAGAGGAATTTAACTGTCTGTTCTGTTATTGTCCTATGTATAGTATGCCAAACTGTCCCGGAAGTAAGACCTACATAGAGAAGAATGGCAAAAAAATCAAGGTATGCACAGATTGTACGTTTCCACACAGACCGGAAAATTATGATAAAATCATACAGATCTTGATTAGGAATAATAATAACTGATTTGTAGACTTTTGGGAGTATATTTGATAGTATGATTAATAGTATATTTATGGAAATTTAGGTTTTAGAAAGTCAGGGGGAATTAAATTGGAGATTAAATGTGAGTATTGTGGTTCCATGATACCTGAGAATGTTGAGCAGTGCCCGTATTGCGGTGCCAGCAATAATTCAATAAAGAGGACGGCAGACGGTACACCAAAGACCATAGCAGAGCTGGCAAAATGGTACGAGGACAGACATCTTCCACCATATGAAATCACACGATTTTTTATAGGAATCGACTACAGACAGCCTAGGGCATTTGGTATTTATCAGGCTGGAAATGAATTTATCGTCTACAAAAATAAGGCCGACGGCACTCGTGCGGTGCGATATCAGGGTACAGATGAGGCGTATGCTGTTAATGAGCTGTATCTTAAATTAAAGGATGAGATTTTAAATCAAAAAGCGCATCAGCAGAAGCATACGAATGAGAATTTTGCACAGGAAACGAAGAAGGTTTTTTCAGATACATTTTCATCTAAAAATGTAAATGAGTATATCATTAAGCCCTCTATTGCTATGGTTATAGGCATTGTTATGTTCATTGCCTTGATTATAGTTGGATTTGCACTCAATGATACGTATAAGGGCATTGGCTGGGATTTGCTGATATCGAGTATTGCCGGTATTGTAGGCGCATTTTTCCTGACGGACTTTATTGAAAATCACAAAAGGTTTAAGCCGTTTGGAATGTATGCGGCCTGGCTTAAAAAGCCAAAGTGCAGTGCAATGCGCCATGCTATGCATTATTTTATTACTGTAGTTTTAATTGCACTTGTGCTCATTACACCTATACACAATTATTGCAAAACTGATTACTTTAAGTATAATGACACGGTTTATGTAAACAGCCATTATAGCTGGTTCGAATACGATGATGACAGCTATGATTATAATGAAATCAGCCGTTCAGATGTTCCGCAGGAGGTTTTGGACAACAAATCCCTATATGGCTTTGACTATGCAGATCTGGTGTGGGACAGCTCGATTATTAAATTTGAGAATAGCGGCTATTATGAAGACCACTATGAGAGCTCAGGCAGCTCGAGCAGCGATTATGACAGCGACTATGATTGGGATTCCGGTGATAGCTGGGATTCGGGCGGCAGTGACTGGGATAGTGATTGGTGAGAAATTAAAAAATATTTCAGAAAGAGTTAAGGATAGGTGGTAAAATTGATTCGAAAAGCTACTTTAGAGGATATTCCCCAACTTGTGAGTTTGGCAATTCAGATGTGGAAATCACACACAGTTGAAGATTTAACAAAGAATTTTTGCGAACATATAAGAAAAGGAAAAAATATTATTTTTCTTGCTATATCAGAGGAACATATAGTTGGATTTGCACAATGCGGATTAAGGTTTGACTATGTAGAGGGAACTGATTCCAGTCCGGTAGGATATTTGGAAGGCATTTTTGTTTTAGAAGAATATAAAAAAAGAGGTTATGCGAAAGAATTGTTAGGAGAATGTCAGAATTGGGCAAAGGATCAGGGGTGCTTTGAGTTTGCGAGTGACTGTGAGTTGGACAATGAAGATAGTCTTAAGTTTCATTTGAAAATGGGATTTGCGGAAGCGAATAGAATTATCTGCTTTACGAAAAGGTTAACAGATTTACAGGCGGTATCGGGAGCGGAAAGTCTGTGGTTTCGGGGATTCTCCGCGGGCGTGGAATACCTGTATATGATACGGACAGCAGAACCAAAGCCCTGTACGAAGGTGAACTTGGAATGCGGCTGGAGGAAGATTTGGGAAAGAAATTGCATACTGCCGACGGGCATTTCGACAGAAAGGCTCTGGCATCATTGATTTTCTCAGACAGGCAAAACCTGGAAAGAGTCGAAGAAATTGTCCATCCTGCGGTCCTGAGAGACTTCGAAGAATGGAAAGAGAGACAGGAAAGCACGATTGTCTGCATGGAATCAGCAATTGCATTCACAGTCTGCGTCTGGTCCAACCGAGGTTCGGGAGTACTTTGATAGAGACTTTCTCCTATAAAGTAAGATGCTTTCTCTGCATATACACCCTTAGGATATGACTTGTAATATTTTTTAAAATACTCAGCTGCTGTCTCATAATCCTTGTTTTTGAATTCTGCCATAGCAAGCATGTAAAGACATTCCTCGGCATTGCCTGTACCCTTTTGTATTGTAACAAGTTCTTGCAGCAAAGTTGTCGCCTTGATATATTTTCCTTTGGCATAACACTCTTTTGCAAACTCATATTTAGTGTCATTATCCGATGACTTATACACCTGGTTGAATTGATTTACACAACTTGTAAACATCAACAAGGAACCGGCCATTGCAATGATTATCTTTTTATCCATAAACAATTTAAATAGTTTTGAGATGCAAAATTACATATTAAAATTTATTCTTCAAAATATGGAATAGTTATAAAACGTTATGGAACAGCTGAATAACCCATTTGT
>OQVL01002774.1_pt1 | contig 10703 bp, 16 predicted proteins | sample 1691501 | NCBI WGS metagenome assembly OQVL01 (sample SAMN03418253, study PRJEB22391) | human gut metagenome | biome: human-gut; feature: organic feature; material: feces | host: Homo sapiens | place: Tanzania | collected 2013-01
CTTGACGAAGGTACTACAGACCTACCAAAGTATCGCTGAGAGTGCTGTCCACAGTAATCTCAGCCTTCCACTCACCAAGTTTCTCCCATGAGTCTTTGCCGTCCTTGTTTATCTTCACATACTCGGCGTATGTGTTGTTTGCCTCCGAACTGTTCTCCACAGGCACAAGATACATCTTGTTCGATTTCGCCGTAGCAAGGTCCGGCAGGGAGGTGACAATCTCCACTATGTTGCCGTCGATACCGATATCACTCAGCGTGAGGTTGCCAGAGCCGATGATGCTCTTGCCGTTGATGGTCTTCACGTTCGGGTTGTTCTTGGCATCCGTGGCTGCACCCTGTGCCGTTGCCGCAGCCTGCTTCGCAGTGTTTGCCGTAGACTGTGCCGTGCTGATCTTGGTTTCAAGACCCGACTTGGTGTCTGTCACAAGCTTCTTTACATTCGTACCGAATCTCTTCAGGTTATCGGCGGTGATAAACTTCATTTTTTCTTTTTCCATGATTTAAAAATTTTAAAAGTGAATAATTAATTGTTTGTTTGAATTTAGTTTCCTTTTCATGCTTCATCCCACAGGGTGTCAACGGCATTGCTGTCAAGCTCTCCGAGTTCCTCGCTCTTCACGCAGGCACCGACACCCTCAGACAACTCTGTCTTGGTGGCATACTTGGCATCTGCATCCGCAGTCTTCTGGTATTCACTGAGGTCTGCATCTCCCGAAACGCCCGAACCTCCGCCCGTGAAGACCTTCCAGCCTCCGGCGCTGTTCCTTTTCTCCCAGTCCTTCAGCTGATACAGCTCGCCGTTGCCGTTGCCGTCAGCATCCACTACATACCACAGTTGGCCGATAGCGTCATTCCCTGTGTTGTTTCCACTTGCCGACAGTTGCCAATCGTGCAGCGCATACAAGCCGGCAAGCGTACCCACCGTGCGGTGTCCGCTTATTTCGTCGGCGTATACTATACCATATCCCGACGGGCTGATATTGTTGGAGCGAAGCGTGTTCGCCTGTGCCAATCCATCTTTTACCATTATATTTATCCTTTCTTCTACTTTTGTTCCGTCTGTCAGGCAATGTCCAACTTGGCATTCGTGAATGCTCCCTTCTGCACACTCGTATAAACGTTATACTCCAGCTCCTTCATGGTCTCCGGGTCCACGACCGTCATCTTCTGCAATGTGAAACCACCCTGCAGGAGCGGTGTCGCATCATTCATAGTTATCTTGGTCAATCCGCCGAGCTTCGAGGGATAGGCATATACAAAATGGTCGCTTTCCGATGTGGTGACACCAGTGAGCACTCCGTTCCTGCCGTCCTGCAGCTTCCACTTGCTGCTGTTGGTCTTTGACAACATTTCTTCCAGCGTGCGCAATGTGGGAATATCCGAAGCGGAACATGCCACGGTCTTATATCTGAAATGCACTCTGACGGAGATTGACTTCGAATCAAAATCCGAATCTCCCGCCGCCTTGATGATGCCGTCTTTCAATATCAGGCCCTGCTTCTTTGCCTTGTAGCTTGCGGTGAAAGCCCTGTCTTCCGTAATGCCGTCCACGCTGATAAGTTCCGACGGCACCCCCGATACAGGGAGCGGCTTCGATGCCCAGTCTCCGCCGTTCACAGCTGTAGGGTCCTTGTATCCTTCCGTCTTCTTCCATATATAATTGCCGGAGAAATCCACCGAATAGCCGTAAGTGGTGGTCAGATTGCCGGTCGCCGTAGTTGTCGGGCCATCCGTGCCATCCGCCTTTTTTATCGTCCATGGAGAAATTGCCGCTCCCGCAGGATTGAACCTTGATACGAGCAGCCCCACAAGCGGACGGTCGCCTTCCTTCATTGCGGCAATATCCATTGCGTTCCGTACCCCCTTGTCGCCTGCGTATGCCGTGGATGATGTTTCACCGAGCATCACGCCACCGCTGCTCATCTCCACCATCTGGCTTCCGCTCCACCGGTAACTTTTGTTCGTATTCACATCCACGTATATCTTGCCCCTCTCCGGTGCAGGCTCCGTAGGTGTATTCATTTCGGCGATGTCGTTGCCCGCATCAGGTGCAATTATATCGCCATATATCGGCCTCCCCCTGTAACTGTACCGCCCTATAAACTTCTCCCTCGTCTTGTCGAACACAACTCCCACAAGGTGCATGTCACTATAGTAAATATCCGTGAGCGTCACATTATCCACCAGACCATGGAACTCCAGCACATCATCCACATAGCTCGGAAGTAATGATGATGGAATCTTTCCGTTCTCGTCAAGATCCGCTTTGCTGCCAAGGTGTGACTTGATGAGTCTCACAAGATAATTCAGTCCGGTTTTATCCAAGAATTTGTTTTCCTCTGCCATAACTCCATGTATTTAGTTGTTGTTCCATGCGTCATCTATATCCGTATAGTCCAATGCTGCGACGCCCGCACCGGTCCCGCTGTTGAGTCTCTTCTTGTCGGCAGCTGTCATTACTCCTGCCGATGTCTCTGTCGCCGGCGGCAATTCCAATGTCTCCGTCCCTTTGGTATAGGTGCTGCCTTCAGCGGTCTTGTTGTAGCTGTCGTAGTTTATGACGACTCGCTCGCTGTTTGTCTTCACACTGCCTTTGCCTAATACCAGGGCGGGCAGCATTGCTGATTTCTGAAAGGCTTCACGTATTTTCTCCACGATGTCCTTCAGCATCTGTCCGACAAGTCCTGCAGTATTCGATTCGGGCAAGACGTTTGTCCTTATCGTCTCTGCCGTATTGTTCAGTTCTTCAAATGTCTTTGCCATTGTCATTCAATTTTCAGAAAAGCTTTATTGTCCGTAATACAGAACGGAACCTGCAGCATAACTTCCGCCATCCAGCCATATAGGGCGTTCTTCTCGTTCTGCAATGGCACCACATCGATGCCATTGAGCGAAACGCCCTGCAGCCACTTCGGTTCCCGTCTGTATTTGTCGAGGTTTATCTTTGCAAATATATCATTTATTATCTGCTCCGTTTCGGACAAGGCAGACTCCACCTCCCCGTAGTCACCCGTATCACTGACATGGGTAAACGCCTCGATGTGGCAGGTGTATGTCTTCTTCATCTCGTCAATCGATGAACCCGAGATTTTATATCCCGTGGTCTCGAAGAACACTGCCGGATAGCGCAGCTCGTCGACAAGCGAGGTATCCTTGGAATCCTCGTTCAGGTTCACGAAATGGCGGTCTTCATCCGTGTGGCGCAGTTTCTTGTGTCTGCGGCATAACTGCTCGATATATGCAGAAAATTTCTTGATCATCGTGTTCACTGTTTAATTTTACTGTTCTTGATTCTGCGGTTCATCAGCCGGAAAGCATCGAGGGCGAGCATCTTCTTGTAGCGATCGATGAAAGCCACATCATCACCAAGGAAGGCATCAAACACAGCAAGCCAGTCCGTCGGCTTAGGATTTCTCCTGCCCTCTTCAGCTTCGTCGCTCTCCTCTTCAGACGGGAAGAGGAACGGGTAAGCCATGGACAGCCATTTCCTTATCAGAATAAAATTGAAGAATATTGCAATGCGGATTGTCTTGTCGAGTCTGCCACAGAACTCCACTTTCTCCGCCATTCCGTCCTCCTTTTCCAAGGGAGCATGATACAGAGCCGCAATGAATACTGACAGCAGCTCTTCATCCTCCGGCTTTATGGCGTAGCGCTGGAAATAGTTGTCGGCAAGCATGAACTGCTCCAGCGTCACACCCTGCAGGCGCATTCCTGGCGACGTATAATGTGTGCCTGGCAGGGTCTCCACAAAGAACCTGCTGCATGGCTTGTCGAGCCTGCGCATCCACTCCGTCTGCTCCAGAAGGGTAAACTTCAGGAAATCGTCCATGAGCAGAACAATATTCTTCGGCAGTGAGAACATGCGGCAGAGGAACCTGTCTTTGTCCACACCTCCGTTCCATATCTCCACTGCTGTCATGAACTGCCCCATGGTCATCTCGTTCCATGTCTCCGGCAGCTGGGCTTCAATGGTCTTGCTCTTATATGTCACCTTCAGATTTTTCATAAAGCGAAGAAAGCGTTGTGGCCGGTATTGTCGCGGACATTGTAGCTTGTTGTCTCATCCCCGACATATTTCCCCATAAAATTCTTTATAAATGTCTGCAATGATGCCGCAGAACGGGTGGCGTCTATCTCATACATGCCGACGCGGTCGCCTATCTGGCGGTCGGAGGCAGGAGACACGTTCTTGTTGTCGTAGCTGCCGGCACTCATCTGCATGAAGTAAAGACCGCGGTCGGTAAGCGAGCCTGTCTGCTTCATCAGCCTTACCACTGCCATCCTCACCACATAATCGGCGCATACAAGGCGGAAGGTATCGAGGGTACACCCTGCATCCTCTGGAAATTCCTCACTTCCCGAAAGCCATTTCCTCAGATCGCGATAAAGATCATCGCCGAGGAGCGGCTTCAGATGGTATTCTTCCACAGTGCGGAACTCTGCCTGCAGACGCATGAAGACGATGTGCGAGCCATATATACAAACGCTGCGGTCCACTTCCTTCGGGCTTTTCACGATTGCCTGACTGCGGTCTGTCCAGCATTTCGTATCCTTATATTCCGGATATTCGCCGATGTTGTCTTCCACGAAATCGAGGAGAGCGTCGAGGGCATTGAAGCCGCGGCTCTTGAAATTCTCCCGCATGCGGTCCTCCTGATATTTGTATGCTCCCTGCCAGTCTCCGCTGCCCTGCCGTTGGAATCCCTGGTCGGAGATGCGCAGATTGAGAGCATCAAAGTCATGCCAGAAGGCGAGGTTCGCCACTGCGCGCTGGGCAAGCGAAAGCAGATATCGGGAATGCTCGTCAGCTGTTTCCTGGTTGGCATAAATGCCTTCTATCTTCTTCATCAGCGTGTTCTCCACAAGGGGTTGCAGATACATCTGCTGTGCGCCCGAGAGCGAGGATTCCATCTTCTGGAACGAGAGCGAAGCTGATGACGGAACGAAAGCGGAGATTTCTTTTCCGTTGTTCCATTTCTCTTTGCTGAATATCATAGGCGTTATGAAAGTTTATGGGTTGTACCTGCCCCCGTGTCGAGGGTTGTCAGTATGGTGTTGCGGAAGCGCAGCTCACAGTCGGGCAAGCCGTTTAGCTTGATGAAGAGCGAGAGCGGGTCAAGGATATTCTGACGGTCTATCCAGGCATTGGCAATATTCACGAGGAACGCCTCGCGTATGTTGCTGCCGCCCTGGTTTCCGGCATACGTGCCTCCCGGCATTCCGGCTCCGAGCACGTTGGGGTTCACCATGAGGGCGAAGAGTATCTCCGAGTTTGCCGCAGCCGAGGTGACGAGGTTCTCCTGTCCGGCGTTGTACTTGTTGGAGAGCGGCATGATTTTCCATTCCTCCTCCACCCTGCCGTTCATCTCGTTCACGGCATAGTTGGTAAAGATGGGCTTTTCGGCATTGTCGGGACCGAGCAGGTTCTTCTCTATCTCGTCCATATATTTGTTGATTGCCGCGCTTCGTTCCTCCCTCGACTTGTATGCCGACAGGGGGAACTTCTTGTCCCAGTAGCTGTATGGTATCTGCACATGCCATTTCCATGTGGTCTGGTTCTTGTATGCCTTCTTCAGGAAGCTTGGCACCATGTGGGCGATGTCCACCCATCCGGCTACATAGGCCGGCCACCATATCGGCTCGCCGTAGATGTCCTCGTTGCTCCAGGAGTCGCGCACGGCATATACAAACCCTTTATTCAGCTTGCCGAGGAAGCGCAGGACCTCTGCCTGTGAGTTCGGGTCGTAGTCGTTGAGCAGCGGCAGTATGTCGTAGCTGGTGGGCGATATATCCCACGTTCCGCTCACCACGCACTTCTGGTTGCCGTTGCCGTCAGGCTCCGTAAAGCGGTACTGCAGACAATTCAGGGCGTTGAGCCCCACGGCGGCATTGCCGGCAAGGTTCGGTACGAACTGCACGGCTCCGCATCCCACCTTCAGATAGTCTCTCAACACCTTCTCCATGTAGCGGCGCACCTGTCTTGAGGATACGAAGCCCTGCACCTTCGGGTCGTCTATCGGCTCCAGGATCTCGTCGCCCTTGTCGTCATATCCCTTCACCCTGCAGGCGAAAATGCCCTGGCCCAAAGTGAGGTTGCGCAGGAAATGCAGTCCGGTGTTCAATACGGTAGTGTCTCTTACGGTTTTCACCGCCTCGCACGGGAACCTGTTGTCACAGCCCCACGCCACCACGCGCTCGTCGCCCACATAGATGTAACCTCTTTGCGTGTCGTCGTATGGGAACAACACGCGGCGACGGTCATCCAGGGTCTTCTTGTCTGTTATGGTGTCGGCGATGAAGAGCGTGGAGTTCATCATCAGCGGCGCACCTTCTTTGTTATACAGGATATCCATTGCTCCAGTCTATATAATGTCCGTTATACTCTATGATATTGGTTATCTTCACGGGGATGACGTGCAGTTCGGGATTCCCCTTGCAGTCGCAGGGCTGTATGCCGCGGAAACGCAGCTTCTTCATGTTCATCCCCTTGCATCCCGTGGCGTAAGCCTGGGGAACAAAGCGCAGCTTCCCGTCGAGGGTCATTATCTTGACGGAGAAGATGCGACGGTGGCCGAACCTGTCGGTACGGATATCGAGATCTGCAAGCATGGTGCTTGCATACATTGATTTCTTTTCTTCCTTTTCCATAATCTCTAATTGAAGGTTCTGTCAAATGGCGGGCGTGAGAACACATGTCCGCTGTCTGTATCCGGCTTGGAAACCGGTCTGCGCATGTAGCGCGTATCGGCATAGCGCCATGTGAGGGCGATGGCATCTGGCTCGTTGGTGGGGCGCTCTATCGAGGAGTCCACGTCGGTAATGGTGATGCGGTGGAGCTCTCCGTCATTGAGCACGAAGGCGAGGGGAGAGTCCATAAGGTCGTAGACGGTGGCGCGCTCCTCTCTGGTCAGCCATCCGCTGTTTGCCTCATGCTCCTCCACGAGCGAGGGGTCGAGCCTCACGTATTCCCTGCCGGCAAAACCGAAGTCGGAGTCGAGCGACTGCTTTTCTTCATCACGCCCTACAAAGGTGAAGGTTTCCGGCACTCCGTAGAAACTGAGGAATACGAACTGGGTGGCTTGTCCGGGCATGGCATCCTTCACGGTGCAGGTTATCTTGTCAAACTGCTGTCCTCCGGCCGAGTATAGCGTAAGCGTGTAAGAAGCGATGCTTCGCTCATCGGAAAGCATTGCTTTGAGCAAAGAGAACACACCGTTCGTTCCTGCCTCCATCGTGTAATAGTCGCTTGAGGAATCCACTGCCAGCTCCTTCTCCGCATATTTCATGGCTGCCCCATCCCTGTAGGCCACTCCGGCAACCACCTTCAGCTGTTGCCCTGCAGTGACTACCGACAAGGGGAACTGTTGCCCTCGGTATACATTGCGCTTGCGGATCTGGGTGGCGAAATGCGGCACTATGCCGTCCATGAGACGCGACATATAGAGCAGCCGGCATGATGCCGAGGAGCTGCCTGCCGTAATATTCATGCGCAGACCTGTCCCTCTGGGTCCTGGAGTGGTCATCCTGCTTGCATCCACAAGGGCCAGCACGGAGGAATTCAGAAGTTCGTCGATATCCTGCACCTCCACTGCGCCGTCCACGGGCGAATACTTCGCCGTATTGTCGAACACGACGGAGCCGTCATCAGCGGTGAGCACAATGTGTACGTTGATGTCGGCATCCGTCGCTATCATGACTGATTCAACAGAAGAAGCGAACGACAGGGAGGGAATATCGTTGATGTTTGTCGTCATTACCAGTTGAATAATTGAAAACCCACACCGGCAACCGGTGCGTGGTCTACCATGTTATATCCTACATACATCTTCATCATGCGGTAGCGGTATTCCGCCATGATGGTCAGGTTGCGGTAGCCGAACGTGGAAAGCAGGCCCACGGAATTCTCTCTCACAAGTCTTTTCGGATAGAATGTGAAGTTCACCCGCCTGCCCGCTATCCCGTTCTGCCATACCGTATCTGTTATTACCGCCCGGGCGCTGTCCTTGCCTGTACCCGTCGCCACTGCCACAAGAACGGTGTCACGGTATATTTTCTTCAGATAATAGTCGTCTATGATCCGTGCCGTATCCACATCCTGGGGGAAGGGTACATACACGGTGTCCTTCGGTTGGGGAGCATATACGGTGTCGGTCTTTACCGGCTTCACACTGACGGCTGCGCCTTTCTTCAAAACCCCGCCGCCGCGATTCTTTCCGGAACATCTTCCAAGAAAGAACGCAGCAGCGAGGAGCAACACTAATGTGAAACCAAACACTATGTTCCTGAAACAACCTTTAAAGCTAAAAACGTAACTATGATTATCCATCTATTTACCTATCAGTTTGTCGAATGCTGCCGATGCGGCGTGTTTCACCGCCTCGATGTAGTAACTCTTGTCGTGGTTGTCGATGCAGGCAAGATTCTCCAGTATCGACGTGGCGTTCTCCACCACGAAGGCTATCATCAGTATGACCGTGAGCACATCGAAGAACCATGCCCCGACAAGCCATGCCAGCGAATGTGCGTCATAATGGGATGCGAAGAACGAGAACACCTGGCAGCTCATGAAGAGCACAAACCAGATACAGAGCTTCAGCAGGAAGCGTGAGAACTTGGCACTCTCGAAGTGCTCATGTCTCTTCCGGGCGGCGCAGATGCCGGACACCAGCTCCAGGAGCATGATGAGGATCATCGCCACGGCAAGCACCGGCCACACACCGAGAACGGAGCATACACAGCCGAGAACGGACGACAGCGTGGCGCTCTGTCCGACGCTAACGTATTTCGTTGTGGGAAACACGCTTTCCATCAGAGCTCCAACGCTATCATATCCGTATGAATACAAAAACTTATCAAACAACATATTAACAAAATGGCATTTATTACTCTGCAAAAATAGGCAACAAACAATAAATACCGTGGGACATAAAAAAAAGACGTGCTACTTTCACAAGCGGCACGCCTTGAGGATAAAAAAATGTATATTGGTACAAAAGAAATACTGAAATCAACCGGATTTGCTGTCTTTATCCTTGCTGAACAGACGCCAGCAAAGAGTATTTCCTACAAGCATGGTATGGTAACCAAGAACTGTTAACACCTTATTTATTTCATTGACGCCAACAGGAACGATGTGCCATAAAAAACGACGGATATCATCCGTGGTGAGCAGAAGAAGCTGCTCTTTATCTCCTTCTGGCGAAAAGCGCTGTTCTATCAATTGCTGAAGCATTGACGGTTCTTTCTTTTTCTCCGTCTTCTTCTCGTTATCATCGCCATAGTTTACGAAACCTATTTTAGCCATGACTCCGCCCCCTTTCCGAATTTTTCCATGAGGAGCTTGCGCGCCTCGCAGTATTGTGAATCCGGTCCGTACTGGTTTATCCAGTCGAGGAAGGTGCACACCTCCTGCAGGACATCGAGGAAGGTGTAGAAATCCTTATATTCCTCCAGCTCGCGGTCGAAGAGCGAGCCGTCTTCAGTACGATGCAGCAGCGTGCGGCGCATGTCGTCGCAACGTTCTATAAGGTTGACCACGTCGCCGTGGGCAATCTCCTTTTCGAGACGCTCCACGATATCCTTTCGTGCATACTGGTATTCCGCTGTTGTCGCGGTGCGGTTGTTCGGTTCGTTGTTCATAGTCTGCCTCCTTTCTTTGCTTCAAGTTTCTCTGCTATGTCTGCCGGCATTCCGGCGGAGAGCATTCCGTCGATGTAGCTGCGCTCGGAGGAACCGGTGTTGTTCTCCGTAGCCTCGCGGATGAGTTCCGCCTTGCGGTCGGCATAGGCGCGCTGGCGCTCAAGGTCGAGGGTTGCCCTGACGTGATGGTGGCGCAGGCGCTCGGCATTGAGGGCCTGAGTAAGCTTCTCCGTGTTCGACTGCTTCTGCGTGCGCCAGTCCTTGCGGTAACGCTCGAATGCGTCGTTCAATGCTTCTTCCACTCGACGGTATTCTTCCTTCGCCTTCTGTTCTATCTCGATGTGCATCAGGTCTTCCTGGTGCTGACGGTCGTTGATCGGTACGATTACGGATGCCACGAATTGCTTGTATTCCATCATACTTCGCCTCCTTTCTTTGCTTCAAGTTTTTTTGTTTTCTGTACTTCCAATACCCTGCGGAGATAGCTCCTTGTAAGTATGATGCGGCATTTCCGACTTGGAACTACCACGGCGTCGATTCTGATGAGATCGCCGTCAAAAATATATGTTACCTTTCGGGCTTTCCCGTCCCAAAAGCAGCTCAGGACTTCCTTCTTGAAGCGCCGCTTCATCTGTCTTATGCTTGTCATAGTGCGCCTCCTTTCTCTGCTGTTTCGTTTTCCTGCTTATCGCTCTTGTTGAGCCGGCGCACCATCCATGCGGCGCATGCTGCCGAGAGGAGCGACGCCACGGGAGCCGCCTCGATGACGAGTGCTCCGATAAGGCAGCACGCCGTGACGGCGTTGATGCGCACTACGGTACGGTTGGTGACTTCAAACTCCGCTATCCTGGAATAGAAAGCGTTTTTGCGGTCGAGCCATGCGTTTATGGCTGCCAGATGGTTGATTACTGTGCTCTTTACGTCGGCGAAAGTCAGTTCCGCCCCCGTGCGCTGAGCTTCCTGCGCCTGGATTGCTGATGTCTGTTGCATATTGCATCGTTGTTTAGCATTCCCGGAACCGCCGGGCCGGAGATACAGAAAGGCGGCTGCACATCCCGC
>OQVL01002775.1_pt1 | contig 10701 bp, 11 predicted proteins | sample 1691501 | NCBI WGS metagenome assembly OQVL01 (sample SAMN03418253, study PRJEB22391) | human gut metagenome | biome: human-gut; feature: organic feature; material: feces | host: Homo sapiens | place: Tanzania | collected 2013-01
AAAAGATAAATAATCAGCAGTGTTAAGGGCAGCAGCACAAGAAAATAGCCTAATGATGTATGCGTAAAAATTAAAATAACGAGCGTTAAAAGGAGCATTAAAGCTATAAGGGCAATTACCTTTTTTATGTTACTGCAAAAGCTGTCGATAAAATTCATGGCACGCACCTCACTTTTATCTGTATTATAGCATGCCGCGGAATTTTCTACAAAAAATCTAAAAAAAACTGCAGAAATCGCTTGAATATGCTCTTTAAATGTGATATAGTATACACTATATTAAGGATTTCCCCAGAAAAAAGTATAGTATTTTAAAAGGAGCAAATTATTATGGAGAAAGAAAAAGCATTCCTGCTGTGGTTTGACCAGCTGGAGAGAAAAGACGTAGCAATCGCCGGTGGTAAGTCTTCTTCCTTGGGCGAGCTGACTTCTCATGTTGACGTACCTGTACCGTATGGCTTCGCAACTACTGCCTGCGCTTACAGATACTTCTTTGAAAAGACCGGTCTGTATGAAAAGATCAAAGCTTTAATTGCCGGTCTGGACGTAGACAACAGCGCTCAACTGCGCGAGGTTTGCGCTAAGGTCCGCCAGGCAATTATGGACGAAGAAATGCCGCAGGATCTGCAGGACCTGATTGCTGAAGCTTACAAAGAGCTGGGCGAAAAGGTTGGCCAGGCTGATCCGTTCGTTGCTGTTCGCAGCAGCGCTACCGCAGAGGATCTGCCGGACGCAAGCTTTGCAGGTCAGCAGGACACCTACCTGAACGTAAAGGGTGCAGAAACCATCGTTGCTAAGGTTAAGGAATGCTATGCTTCCTGCTTTACCGACCGTGCGGTTTACTACCGTGAAAAACAAGGCTTTGACCATCTGGATGTAGCACTGAGCGCTGCAGTACAGATGATGGTATTCTCCAAGGCTGCTGGTGTTATGTTCACTGTTAACGTTGCTACCGGCGACGACAAGAACATCCTCATCGAAGGCGCATGGGGCTTAGGCGAATATGTTGTTCAAGGCACCGTAACTCCGGATAACTATACTGTAAATAAAGCTACCTGCGAGATTGTTGAAAAGAACGTTAACGCGCAGGACATCAAGCTGATCCGCAAAGCTGACGGCGACTGCGAAGAGGTTGTTGTGCCGCTGGATGAGCAAAACGAGCAGAAGCTGACTGATGAGCAAATCAAACAATTGGCTGAATGCGCTAAGAAAATTGAAGCACACTATGGCTGCTACATGGATATGGAATGGGGCGTTGACGAGCGCGATAACAAGGTTTACATCCTGCAAGCCCGTCCTGAAACCGTATGGAGCCGTCGTAACAAAGAAAATGGTGCACCGAAAGAGGAGAAAAAAGTGACTACTGATCGCAAAGTTATCGTTAAAGGCTTGCCTGCCAGCCCTGGTAATGTAGCAGGCCGCGTACATGTAATTTTGGATCCGTCCCATATCGACGAGTTCAAGGAAGGCGAAATTCTCGTAACCGAAATGACCGCTCCTGACTGGGTACCGGCTATGAAGAAAGCGAAAGCAATCGTAACCGATAGCGGCGGAATGACCTGCCATGCTTCTATCGTATCCCGCGAGCTGGGCATTCCCTGTATCGTAGGTACCAAGAGCCGTGGCGAAGCTGCTACCACCACTATTCCTGATGGCATCGACGTAACCATTGATGCTACTCATGGCGTAGTTTATGAAGGCATCATCGAAGAGCCGAAATCTGAACAACCGGCACAGCAGGTAGTTGCTGCTGCTGAATACTTCCCGCCGACCGGCACTAAGATTTATATGAACCTGGGCGATCCTGAGCTGGCTGAAAAATATGCTACTCTGCCTTGCGATGGTATCGGCCTGATGCGTGAAGAGTTCATCTGGACCACCTATATCCATGAGCATCCGCTGTATCTGATCAAAATTGGTCAACCGGAAAAGGTTGTCGACCAGCTGGCTGAAGGCATCCGCCAAGTTTGCCAGGCTATGGCTCCGAGACCGGTAACCCTGCGCTTCTCCGACTTCAAATCCAGCGAATATCGCGATCTGAAGGGCGGCGACGAATTCGAGCCGAACGAGCCTTCCGCTCTGCTGGGCTGGCGCGGTGCTTCCCGTTACTATGATCCGAAATATATCGAAGCATTCAAGCTCGAATGCATGGCTGTTCGCAAGGTTCGCGAAGAGTTCGGCCTGAAGAACCTGAACGTAATGATTCCGTTCTGCCGCAACGTAGAGGAATGCGAAAAGGTTACCAAGATCATGGCTGACTGCGGTCTGTCCCGTGGTAAAGACTTCAAGGTATGGCTGATGGCTGAGATTCCGTCCAACATCATCCTGGCTGATCAGTTCAACAAATTCGTTGATGGCTACTCCATCGGCTCTAACGACCTGACCATGCTGGTTCTGGGCTGCGACCGTGACAACGACACCGTATCCCATATCTATGACGAACGTAACCTGGCTGTACGCCGTGCAATCCGTCACCTGATCGAGGTTGCTCATAAAGATGGCAAGACCGTTTCTATCTGCGGTCAAGCTCCGAGCGTATATCCTGAGTTCTGCGAATTCCTCATTAAGAGTGGTATCGACAGCATGTCCGTTAACCCGGATACTGTTAAATTCACCAAAAAACTGGCTGCTCAAATCGAACAACGCGTTATGATGGACGCACTGACCGGCAAAGGCCGTCAAGAGGTTGAAGACCTGAACTGGTAATCTGCTTCGCTTTGAGAGCTACTAGTACATAAGTAGTAAAGAGCTTAAATTTTAAGGCTCCTGTATTGCAGTAAATGTAATACAGGAGCCTTTTTGCATGTTTAGGGAGTGATGTAATTGGAGGTTTTTATGAGCGTGTTATTTACTGTGGTATTTTTGCTGCTGCTTGCTTATCATGCGTATACGGATGTGCGGTCGTTTTTGCTTTATGACAGGGTGACGCTGGCGCTGGCGGCGGTGGGCATAGGCAGAGCGGTGGTTGCCGGTGATGTGCTCGCGGCACTTGCAGGGGCGGCTGCGCTGCTGGCTGTTATGCTGGCAATTTATTTCGCCAGCCGTCGTAAAAACTGCTGGTCGTGCTAATACCGCTTGCGGTGCAAGGGGAGCCTCTCTTTCAACTATACGTTATCTGCTTCTTACAACAAAAAAGCCTGCCGCCTTACGTTTCCGTAAAGCAGCAGGCCAAAACCTAACAACCACATCTATGCGCTCTGCTTCTCTGCAAGCTCACGCACTTCCTCCAGCGAAAGATTCATCGCATCAGCAACAATCTCTTGAGAAACCCCTCTATGCAATAACTTTCTCGCCGCTTCTCTAGTAGCAACCATTGCCCTCTTCTGTGCATATTCTTCAAATACATCCGTCATCTTCTCTTCACCCTCCTTCGAATACTTTAAAAATGCCATTCTCTCAACAAATTCTTTATAATTAAGCTTCGCTGGATCTTTGCAATATAAATCCTGCATCAGCCTGCCTAACGGTGTATCATCACGAATATTGCTATTCACATAAACTATATGCGAACCATCCACAAAATCCGTACCATCTTCCTTTACAGTACGATTAATATGATACAACGGCAATCCTTTTTTTAATACATCATGCTCCGTAATAAAAATCACAAAGCTTTCCGGCAGCTCTTTATAATCCCTGTTACTTCGCAGAAACTGTGTGTCTAGTACGCTGCTGTAAAATCTCGCACGCTTCTCCTGTGCTCCTTCATCACTTCGCTGCACCTCAACATTAAAGAAACTGCCATCTCCATCCTGCGCCAATATATCCAGCTGCGCAGAATGGCCGTAAAGATTCTGAATAAAGTTCTGAATCCTTACACTTACCACCTTAATTTTATCATTTTCTAACATAACTCGCAACATCACTTCTGCAGCTTTAATATTCCCATCCAGCATTAAATTCATGAATTTGTTATTAAGCATACACAGATCCTTTACAAACTGTCTTATTTCATCAGTTCCTTTTTCTTGCATATCATCAGCTCTTTTCTGTATATTATTTTCTGACTAGTCTTTATAGTCAGTATATCATGTCTTATCGCAAAAGTCAATTATAATTTTTGCAGTTTTGCATAGTTTGCCATAAGTTTTTTGGTGCCTGCCTTATCAAACGCAATTTCCATAAGAATATCATTGCCCATAGGCTTTGCAGAAATAACAACACCTGTACCGAATGAAGCGTGGCGAACCGTATCTCCCACCGCATAAGAAACACCGCTTGCCTGTGGCTTTGCACCGCCTACCTGACCGAATGCGTGAGCCGCCGTAGAACTGCGTCTTGCGTCGCCGATAGGTGTAGACCTGCTGTACTTGTGCGGCTTTGCCGGTGAGCCGAAATGGTCGCCGTAACCGCCTGCTGAGGTGCCGAAGGTCGATTGCATTCTTACCGTCTTATCCTCGCAAATATCGGTCGGAATTTCGCCTACAAAGCGAGAAAGCATATTTCTGTTTGTTGTGCCGTAAAGCATACGCTGACGGGCAGATACAAGGTAAAGCTTCTCTCTCGCACGGGTAATGCCGACATAAGCAAGACGGCGTTCTTCTTCAAGGTCCTCATCGCTGTACATACTTTGGTTGCCGGGGAAGATACCTTCCTCCATACCCGGAATGAACACAACCGGGAATTCCAAGCCCTTTGCCGAGTGCAAAGTCATAAGCACAACACTGTCCTCATCTTCATTGTACGAATCAATATCCGACACAAGGGCAACATCTTCAAGGAAGGTTTGGAGTGTGAAGTTTTCGTCCTCCTCCTGATACTTGACGAACATTGACGAAAGTTCCTGAACATTGGCTTTTCTGTCGTCTGCTTTTGTAGGGTCGTCCTCTTCAAGATATGCAAAATACTCGGTCTGCTCCAAAATTTCCTGAAGCAAATCGTTTACGCTCATTCCGTCCTCTAAATTTTCACGGAAGCCGTTAATCATATTGCAAAACGCCTTGAGCTTGTTTGCACTTCTCTGTGTCTTTGCAAACTCGTCCGCCTGCTCGCACACCTCAAAAGCCGTCATCTTGTTTGCGGCGGCAATTTCCAAAATATAATTGAACATAGTGTCGCCGATGCCACGCTTTGGAGTGTTGATAATACGCTGAAGTCGAACATTGTCGGCTGTGTTGTTGATGAGTGCAAAATACGACACAATGTCCTTGATTTCCTTGCGGTCAAAGAAACGGTTGCCGCCGATAATTCGATAAGAAATACCCGATTTTGCCATCATAATTTCTATATTTCGGCTCTGTGCATTCATACGGTAAAGCACCGCATGGTCCTTGTAACTCATTCCGTTTTTAACATTTTCGTTGATTTGGTCAATAATGAACTGCGCCTCGTCAAGCTCGTTATTTGCGGTATAAAGCACAATTTTGTCGCCGTCTTTGCCTGCATATGAGCGAAGTCGCTTATCGGCAAGCCTTGTCTTGTTGTTGGCAATAACAGCATTTGCGGCGTCAAGAATATTCTGCTTTGAGCGATAATTTTCGGCAAGTTGAAGCTGAATAACCTTTACGCCCTCGTCCTCGTATCTTTCCTTAAAACGCATAATATTCTCGATTGTAGCGCCTCTGAAGCGGTAAATGCTTTGGTCGTCGTCACCTACAACGCAAATATTGTGATATTCGCCTGCGAGAAGATAAGTAAGCACATACTGTGCATAAGAAGTGTCCTGATACTCGTCAACAATTATGTACTTAAATTGGTGCTGATAAGTTTCCAAAACATCGGGATTTTCCTTGAGAAGTCGAACCGTGTTGAAAATCATATCGTCAAAATCCATTGCGTCCGAACGCAAAAGTTCCTGTTGATAATCACGGTAACATTCGGCAATTTTGGATTTTCTGAAATCGTTTTGATTGGTGTGCTTGTATTCTCTCGGGTCAATAAGGCTGTCTTTTGCACGGCTTATCTCCGTCAAAATCGCACGGTGATTGAGGAACTTGTCATCAATTCCGAGATTTTTCTGCACACGCTTCATAACACGCTTTTGGTCGTCGGTGTCGTAAATTGTAAAGTGCTGAGTATAACCGAGCCTGTCACCGAAGCGGCGAAGCATACGACTGCACATACTGTGGAAAGTCTGCGCCCAAATATCGTTTGCTTCAGGACCGATAGTGTTTTCAAGTCTTTCTTTAAGTTCGCCTGCCGCCTTGTTGGTAAAGGTGATTGCAAGCACCTGCCACGGACGGGCATAGCCGTCTTTGATGATATGTTCAATTCGCTTTACAACAGTTGCGGTTTTGCCCGTACCGGCACCTGCAACAACAAGCACAGGTCCGTCAACAGTGTCGATAACCTGCTGTTGCTCACGATTTGGCTTTACTGCGTCTTTGTTCATAATAAATATCCTTTTACTGTTAAAAACAGAGGTGGAACATATGCGCCACCTCTATTATATCGTTATATTGTGTTTAATTTAACCGAGAAGGGTAAGCAAAATACCTGCGGCAACGGCTGAACCGATAACGCCCGATACATTTGGACCCATAGCGTGCATAAGAAGGAAGTTTGAAGGATTTTCTGCCTGACCAACCTTTTGTGATACACGAGCCGCCATAGGAACCGCAGATACACCTGCCGAACCGATAAGCGGATTAATCTTGCCCTTGGTGATGACATACATCAACTTACCGAAGAGTACACCGCCGGCTGTACCGAATGCAAATGCGATAAGACCGAGAAGTACAATCTTCAAAGTGTTGAGGTTGAGGAATGACTGGGCAGATGTTGTTGCACCTACCGAAAGACCCAAAAGAATTGTTACGATATTCATAAGTTCGTTTTGAGCCGCCTTTGCGATACGCTCTGTCTGTCCGCTCTCTTTAAGAAGGTTACCAAGCATAAGCATACCTACAAGAACTGCGGCATCCGGAAGAAGAAGCGAAACGATAACCGTTACCATAATCGGGAACAAAATCTTTTCAAGCTTTGAAACCGGACGAAGTGTGCCCATAACAACGCTACGCTCTTTTTTGGTTGTGAGTGCCTTCATAATAGGCGGTTGAATAACCGGTACAAGTGCCATATAGCTGTATGCCGCCACGGCGATTGTACCCAGCATTGCCGGAGCAAGCTTTGATGTTACGAAAATAGCCGTAGGTCCGTCTGCACCGCCGATGATAGCGATTGAGCCTGCCTGCTGAGGGTCGAAGCCCAAAACAATGGCGATAACATAAGCAACGAAAATACCGAGCTGTGCAGCAGCACCGAGAATAAATGATGACGGGTTTGCGATAAGTGAGCTGAAGTCGGTCATAGCACCGATACCAAGGAAGATAAGCGGAGGATAAATACCCGCTTTAACACCGAAGTAAAGGAAATCCATAAGACCCGGCGTCAGCGTGTTGCCTGCCGCATCTGTCATTCTGCCGGCTACCAAATCAATAAATCCCTGCAAATCGTGATACTGTACGGCAAGGTTTGCGCCCGGCAGGTTTGCAAGGAGCATACCGAATGCGATAGGTATCATCAAAAGAGGTTCAAAGCCTTTCTTAATTCCCAACCAAAGGAAGAAGAAAGCCACAATAAGCATAATTAAGTTTTTGTATCCGCCGTCTGCGGTAAAGAAGTAAGCGTATCCGCTGTTAACAAGGATACTTTTAACTACTTCCCATACACCTTGTAATATTTCCATAAAACCTGTTTGTCCTCCTTAAAACGGTCTGGTATTGTCCACAACAGCCGCCTGTGCCCAAGGGTTACGGGTGGTAATAGGACTTGTTTTTCTTGTTACGCTGCGAATAACCGCAGAACTGCCCTCCATTGAATAAACGGCTGCACTGATTGCCGCAACAACTTCGCCGCTTATGCCTTCTTCAACAACGGGAGCAGGTGCACTTACAGGAGCAGGAGCCGCCGGTTTTGCATTTGACAAATCCGCCTCCATGGCACTTTGCATTTTTTTAGCTTCATTTTTCTTTGTCTTTGCCTGCGACTTCGACACGATTGCACCGAATGCGTAGAAAACACCGATTAATACAAGAAGTGTGCAAAGAACAATTCCGATTCCGGCAACGATAACGGTTGCGGTAAAAGTTACAGACCTGTCCGCAATAATGCCTGTTGCCAATGTTATAGTATCCATACAACAATATCCTCCGTATAAAATTTCATACATCACTCATTATATAGCATTGCCAAACTTTTTTCAACAATTATTTTATATAAAAATATTAAAAATACTTAAAATTACTATTGATTTTCTCATCAAAAGTGTATATAATAATATTATCGATCCTTTGGAGGTGGGTTATGAGCAAAGAAGCACTTATAATTGCAATCCTTATAGCGCTTATCATCCTTTGGTTTACAGAAACTTTAGGGATGCAAAAAACCTCACGAATTCTCGCCGGAGCGATTGATCTTGGTTTCGCAGTATTGCGTTGACAATACTATATTTAATAATTAATAAAAAAACGCATTCTTCCCAAATCGGATGCGTTTTTTTATTTTGTCCAAAAGCAACAAAAAAGAGGCGAACACAGTTCGCCTCAGCAATAATTTAAATGTCATCTTGTCCTGACAGTGATTTCGCCCGAACGGAGAACATCGTGTGTGCCGTCGGGAAGAACAACCTCAAGTCCGCCGACATCATCAATGCCAACCGCAGTTGCAGGAGTAGTAATTCCGTTTTTGATAAAATTAATATCCTTGCCGACAATCATACTGTGAGAACGGTAGTAATCAATAAATGTGCTGTAATCACCCGTTACGATTCCGTTGAGTTCGTTTGCAACGGTTGCGATAAATTCGGCTCTTTTAACCGGTGCTTCAAGGCACGCCGCATTTTGAACATCCGACGGGAAGCTGTGAGTTTTGAGATTAACCCCTATGCCTATCACAACCGACTCGACCGTTTGCGTTTCAAAATTTGTTACGGCTTCGGTCAATATGCCGCAAATCTTTTTGCCGTCTACATAAACATCATTAACCCACTTGATTTGCGGAGTAATGTCGGTCAGCTTTTCAATAGCCTTGCACACGGCAACCGAAGCAGCAGTTGTAGCCGTTACGGCATTTTGGAGTTTTGCCATTGGGTGAACGACAAGACTCATATAAATCCCTGTTTTTGCCGGAGAATAAAAACTCTTGCCCTGTCTGCCCCTGCCTGCCGTTTGCTCCTCGCCCACAACAAGAAGCGGCTTTGTGTCACCGTCAGTGATAATACGCTTTGCCTCGTTGTTTGTGGAATCTATACTTTTGTAAAAAGCCACATTGCAATCAAAATCTATATACTTTTTAAGTTCGTTTTCATTTAAAATATCATTATTTGCGTCAAACATATATCCACGGTTTGTAACTGCTGTAATCGTGTAACCGTCCGCCTGAAGTGCCTTAACGGCTTTCCACACGCCTGCACGGCTTTTGCCGAGATTTTGTGCAAGTTCCTCACCGCTGACATAATCTCCGCTGTGTTCGGACAAATAATTCAAAATTTCTTCTTTAAGTGCCATAATATTAATTACATTATATATAAGTGTTTACAATCATTTTTTGATATAAAATATTGCAAATGTTTTAGGTCCGCAATGAGATGAAATAGTACAGCCGGCATCTGCCACAATCACCTGATTGAACTTGTCCTTGCCCTCGATAACGCCCTTTGCAAAAGCTATTATCTGCGACGACACTCCGCCGCTCTCGGCAATAACAACACGGTCGGGCTGAATTCGTTTTATCTCGTTCATACGGTCGGCGATATACTGCTTGTACACAATTTCGGTTTTGCCTCGGTATTTTTTTGAAACCTCAAGTTTGCCGGTTTGATTGTCAACTGCGATTGACGGCTTAATTCCGAGAACATTTGCACCGAACCTTGCAACAGACGAACATCTGCCGCCCTTGTGAAGATATTCAAGTCCGTCAAGGACAAAAGTTGCGCTCACCTTTGGCACAAGTTTTGTAACCCTGTCGGCTATTTTTTTTGCATCCATACCCTTTTCACGATAATCGCAAGCCTTGAGAACCAAAAGGCCCTGTGCTGTGCAAAGTGTTTTTGAATCAACGCAAAAAACATTGTCAAATTCGCTTGCCGCAACACACGCATTTTGAAACGAAGACGAAAGTCCCGAAGAAAATCCGTTTTTGAATGTGCAGGTAGATCCAAAATGTAATTGGGCATTGAACCATCTTGAATATTTTCCGGTAGAAGTGCAGACGGCGGATTATCACACTTTGCTTCGTATTCCGGGAGTCGGGGTAAAGTCGGCACGGCGCATTATGGCAGCGAGGCGGCTTGGGAAACTGGATTACACTTCGCTTAAAAAATTTGGTGTTGTTTTAAAGCGGGCGATGTATTTTATTACATGCAGGGGTAAAACCATGGTTCCTCTGCGGATGAATGAGCGCTTTATTCTCACGAATCTTCTTGGTTTGCGGGAACGCCTTCCAGCAGCAGTTACCGGGGAAGACCGCTATGAGCAGCTCTCTCTTTTGGACATTTACCCACAGGGAGAGATGGAAATGGGGCAGCAAAGGAGGAGCAGCTGATGGAAGAAGTATCCGAATTTCGAGGCAGATATGTATATTTGTGCGAGGACAGCACCGAAGGGATTTTTACTGCGGTCTGCCGCTTCAGAGGCGGGCTTCTCTGCGAGATCCTGCCGGAAAAGAAAATTGGACTTTTTATCGTTTTGGAGCCGGATCCATCGTTTTGGAGCAGATGCGGCAGGGAAATTCTGATAGGATACAGTCAAAGAGGTTAAGCCCC
>OQVL01002776.1_pt1 | contig 10699 bp, 8 predicted proteins | sample 1691501 | NCBI WGS metagenome assembly OQVL01 (sample SAMN03418253, study PRJEB22391) | human gut metagenome | biome: human-gut; feature: organic feature; material: feces | host: Homo sapiens | place: Tanzania | collected 2013-01
GTTTACGGCGTGGACTACCAGGGTATCTAATCCTGTTTGCTCCCCACGCTTTCGCTCCTCAGCGTCAGTTAATGTCCAGCAGGCCGCCTTCGCCACTGGTGTTCCTCCCAATATCTACGCATTTCACCGCTACACTGGGAATTCCGCCTGCCTCTCCATCACTCAAGATCAACAGTTTTGGAAGCAGTTCCGGGGTTAAGCCCCGACATTTCACTCCCAACTTGCCAATCCGCCTACTCGCCCTTTACACCCAGTAAATCCGGATAACGCTTGCTCCCTACGTATTACCGCGGCTGCTGGCACGTAGTTAGCCGGAGCTTATTCTACAGGTACTGTCAATTTCTTCCCTGTCTAAAATAGTTTACAATCCGAAAACCTTCTTCCTATACGCGGCGTCACTGCGTCAGAGTTTCCTCCATTGCGCAATATTCCCGACTGCTGCCTCCCGTAGGAGTCTGGGCCGTATCTCAGTCCCAATGTGGCCGTTGAGCCTCTCAGCTCGGCTACCGATCGTTGCCTTGGTAGGCCGTTACCCCACCAACAAGCTAATCGGACGCAAGACCATCTATTAGCGGATTTCTCCTTTTCTAGCTGTACCATGCGGTACTACTAGCTTATGCGGTATTAGCAACGATTTCTCGTTGTTATTCCCCTCTAATAGGCAGGTTTCTTACGTGTTACTCACCAGTCCGCCACTAAAGCCATTGTTATATCTCGTCCCTCAGATAAATCTTCGTTCTGAGTTATAACGACTTCCGTTCGACTTGCATGTCTTATGTGCGCCGCCAGCGTTAATCCTGAGCCAGGATCAAACTCTCAAATTTGTTGTATATATACTGTCTCTTTCGAGACCTTACATATCAGTTTGATTTGGTGCAATTTCTTGCACTCCTGTTTCTTGATTTTTACTTTTGGTTTTCTCCAAATTTTTGGTTTAGTACGAATCGTTGGTTAGACGATTCTAAAACTCATTTAAAGGATTTTATTGTTTATTTTTCAATGTACTTTCGTTCTCTCTTCAAAATCGAGAACGTCATTTATTGTACCATTTATTTTTAACTTTGTCAACACTTTTTTGTAATATTTTTTAACTTTTTTCCAACAAAAAAATTAGTAATTTTCTGTCTTTATTCTTCGCCTTAAATATTACTAATTATATACTACTTTCTATATAATTGTGTCTTCATATTTAGTTGGTACTTATATATATTACTACTTTTTTAGTTGCGTGTCAACACTTTTTTCAAAAAAAGTTTAAAAAGTTTTATATTTTTATTTCTGGAGTAATTTACCATATTATTTTGCGTTTACCTGTAATTAATTTACTTCTCAAGAATACAATATTTAGAGGGGTATTTATGGGAAATAAGGGGTTAGATTTTAAACATAAGGAAGTTATTAATATTGTTGATGGAAAAAGACTTGGTTTTGTTCAAGATGTTACAGCAAATCTTGAAACTGGAATTATCACTTCTATAATTGTTCCTGGTAGTACTAAACTTTTTAATGTATTTGCATCTAATGACTTAGTTATTCCTTGGCAGAATATAAAGTGCATCGGAGATGATGTTATATTAGTAGAAATAAATTAGACCCAGGAGATTTCTCCTAGGTCTTTTGGTTTTCGCTGCGAAAAGTTTCAATTTGTTCCCAAAATTCTTGTACCTTTGGGCTACTATCTTTTCCCAAAGATTTTTCTTTAAGCTTGAGTACAACTTCATCAGATACCCAATTTTCAACAATGCATTTCAAAATGGTTCTGTTTAAAAGTGCTTCTGTTACATACTCGCTTGCAATAAATTGCGCTTTTGTTTTTTCAGTATCTGCATAGGCTTTTGTAAGCTCTATTGCCTTGTTCTTTGGAAGCATATACTCCGTTCTTTTAACTACAAGACTTTGATAGTGTTTAAAAGACCGTTTTCTAGCATTTCTTCCAACTTTGGCTTCAGAGTTGTCCATGGCTTTTTGTGCCATGAGTCTTACAGTTTCAATATCAACAATGTTTTCCACTACCGCTTTTTTTAAGATGTTATAAAAAGTGCTATCGCTAATTCCATGTTCTTCAGAAATTTTTGTATGAGCGTGTGGTGAGCTTGATGCTGCATACTGCTTCGCAATCATTGCAATTCGCTTCCGTGAAAAGTCTTTGATTGTTTTACCCATTTCTGCATAATTCTCCTTTCGCGAAAATCTATAAACAATTTACCACTATATTATATCACTTTGTTTTGCTTTATGTCAACTTTATGACAGCATTTTTTTAACTACTTCACTAATTGTTCGTCCATCTGCTGATGCACCAATTTTTTCTTTTGCAGATTTCATTACAGTTCCCATATCCTTCATGCTTGTTGCACCTGTTTCTTCTATTACTGTTTTTACTATTGTCTCAACTTCTTCAACTGAAAGTTGTTTTGGTAAATATTCAGCAAGTATTTCTATTTCCTCTTTATTTTGTTTTATTAAGTCTTCTCTTCCACTTCTTTCAAATTCTGCTTCTGCATCCTTTCTCTTCTTTGATTCCTTTGCAATAATTTCTATAACTTGTTCGTCTGTTAGCTCAATTTGTTTATCCTTTTCAACTTGAAGTACAGCAGCTCTTACCATTTGAATTGTATTTTTTCTTATCAAGTTTTTGTCTTTCATTGATTCTTTTAAATCATTTAATAATTTTTCTTTAATCATAGTTTATCATCCTCCTGTTAAATTTTATCATATTCAATTTAGTAAGTCAATGACTGTTAATAATTGAATTGTTATATTTGGAAAATATTATGTAAATATGGTATAATAAAAATGTAGGGAGTATACCTTTATATAAAATTTTTTCTTTCATATATAATTAAGGAGGAAGACACATGAAGAAACAGGAAAGACTAAAAACTTTAATTCGGGAGGTGATAAATCTCATTATTAAATTCTTCAAGCCATATGGCATTTCAGATGAACTGCTTACTATCCCTAGGAATGTTAAGCGTATGGGTTTTAAAGTAGGTTTCATCAATCTAGGAATGACTGTAATTGCTCTTATTTTTGCATTCATGCTTAAAGTCACAAACCTGATGATAGAACGCAGACTAATTTTGCTTGGGATTATATTATTCATGTTATATCGTGGGCAGCAAGTTGTAAGAGAAGCATTTCATTTATTTGAAAGTTCTGAAAACAAGAAGTTTGAACTTATATTTGAAGACGAAATTGTTTTTAGAGGCAGTCAGATTATCGGCAAGACATCAAACAAGGTTTTGAAGTATGATGCATCAAATAAGTTGTACAAGGTAATGAGCAATGAATCGGTGTTAAATACCATCAAGAACTATTTGCAAAATATGTGGCGGCAGAAAATTCAACATACTTTTGATGTATTTGAAATGATTAGTGTAATTATTATGCTAACCATAGCCATATTAACCAACACATCTATTGACCAAGTTGTTTTTATTCCTCTGATTTTATTATTTGTGTTTATCTCTTTCTTTTGTTCAGCATATATTAGTTTGAATAGAGAAGCATATTATAAAAAACACAGGGAGTATAACAATGAACAGTCCTTGATAATTAATGATTTACTCCGTGTGCCAGTAATTGTGAAAAATGATTTGGACATGAGAATTAACAAATTTCAAAAGACTGTTATTGCAAATAACGAAAATGTTACAAAGTTTCACAAGAAGATGAATTTGTCTAGGTTATTTGTAACAATAATGGAAGCGTTTAGCCAGTATGGAATTATAATATTCTATCTGTTAGGAGTTGAATGGAACAGTATAACCTTAGCAACCATAACAGAAATTGCTGCTACACTGCTCATTGTTGAAACTGCTTTAGCACAAATTAGTCGAATTGCTGAAACCTTAAATAGCCATAATGAGAGGCTTACAATACTGGAAAAAGAAGAAGCTGACATGTCTTTAATTTTGGATGTATATCATAATGAATCTGCAAAGATTTCAACACCCAAGGTTGTTGACAGCATAAACATCAGTCCTTTCTCCATTCAGTATTTAGAAGAGTCTGAAAATGATAAGCCTTTTACATTAGTGTCAAGAAAACCTATACACATTTGTAATGGAGAAGTAGTAATTCTGTATGGTCCATCTGGTAGTGGAAAATCGACATTTATGAAAATGTTGACTGAAAGAATTAGATTGGAAAAAAGTACAGATATACCTTCAACATCACGCTTTTTGTTCTACGATGAAAAGTTGAAGTTTGGCAGTTTAAGTATTTTTGAAGAGCTGTTTTGTTGCAGCGAAACTCCAAATCTTGCAAAAATGCAAACTATTCTTGAGCATCTTCATTTGTGGTGCGAAATAAAGTCTAATTGCTTTGATGTATGGAAATGGATGAAAGAAAAACAGTTTGAACAGTCGCTTTCAAATGGGCAAAAGCAGAGACTTATTCTTGCAAAAATGTTGTATTGGTTAGATGAAAATATTGATGTTGTGGTTTTAGATGAATGTACATCTGGTCTTGATGATAAGGCAGAATCTGATTCCGCTGATGCAGAAAGAATTCTAGAATACATTGTGAGATATGCAAACAGTGATAAAAGGCGAATTGTAATTATCTCAACACACCAAAACATCGATGGCTTCAAGCAGAACCTTGCGAGCGAATACACTTTTAGGAACTTACAGTTTTCAAAGGAAGGGGAATGTAATTTAGTAAGAGAGATTTAAAAGATTTAAACTACTGTTTTTTCGATTAGGAAAGTGCAATGCACTTTCCTAATTTTTTAATAATAAAAAATAGAGACCTTAAAAAGTCTCTAAATATGGTCGGGGTGACACGGATTGAACGTGCGACCTCATGGTCCCAAACCACGCGCTCTCCCAACTGAGCTACACCCCGTTTTTTATGTACTTGAATATAATACCACATTTTTTACTACTTTGCAAGCCTTTTTCTTAAATTTTCAAATATTTTTGTAAAAAATGGTGCGCCTGGAGGGATTCGAACCCCCGATCTCAAAGTTCGTAGCCTTGCATTCTATCCAGCTAAACTACAGGCGCCTAAAGTACCTCATGGCACTTTATATATTATACTAGCTTTTTTTGTCATTTTCAAGTAGTTTTATAATTTTTGTAAATTTTCACGCTTTTATTTTAGTTTTTATATTATAAAAAACTTCCTATTCTTCATCAACAAGTGCTGTAACATTTGCAACAGCATATTCTTTGCAATGTGATATACTTATATCTATGCTTTTTATTTGTTCAAATTGTACTTTCAAAAATTCTATTCTTGGATTTCCGTTTTCATCATTTACAATTTGTACATCTTTCCAACTTATTCCAAATTTATCTGGTAATAGTGCTGATACTGTTTTGAATATTGCTTCTTTTGAAGCAAATCTTCCTGCATAGTGGCAATACTTTGCATTCCTCGTACTTTCGCAATATTCTATCTCTTTTGGAGTATATATTAAGTTTAGAAAGTTACTACCACTTCTTTCTATTGATTTTTTTATTCTTTCAATTTCAATTATATCTGTTCCACATAATATACGCATATTTTAAGTCCTTCCCTATTTTGTGTAATAAAAGCCTTCATCTGCTAGATGCCAACTACCTATAAAGTATATATAGATATTGTTATCTAGGTTTACTTGTGGCGTTAATACTTGCTTTCCGCCCTTATCTATTGCTCCCCATAAGCCATTTTGTTTTACAGCAGCAAAACCATATTTATTTTGTTCTGTTGCTTCATCATATATATAGTTTACTACAACATTTCCTTGGCTATCTACAAAGCCATATTTACCGTCTTTTTTGCTTACATATAAAGTATTTCTAGTAAGTATATCTTTTACTTGTTTTTCTTCAAATTTGTATGTATAGTATTTGTCTAGTCCATCAATTCTTGCTTTTATATAATCTTCTTCAAATACGAAAATTCCTTTTAGTTTTTCGGTTAGGTTATTATCAAATATGCTTGTTTCAGTTTCTGTTTTGTCTGCTATAATTATATCTTTATCAGCCCAATATGTCATGTTTAAATATTCAAAGCCAATTGAACTTACATTATCAGTATTTATTACTCCGTATTTTGAATTTAATTTAGCTATATAGTATACTGAAAATGCATAGTTTAGTTCTTCATACATTGGTTCTATTTTTACTTCTCCTGATGTTGTTATTATTCCATATTTTTCGCCTTGTTTAACTATTACATAATCACCTTTTGAATATGTGTAGTCATCATAGCTATTATTAAGTATTTCTCCTTTTTTGTTTATTAGTGTCCATTTATTATCAATATTTGCTGCATAGATTTCTGTACTTCCTAAGTATTTAATATCTTTATATGCAGGTGTTACAATTACTGTACCACTAGTACTTATTACCCCTGAATTTCCTGCTTCATCTACTATTTTATATTCGTTTTTATATCCTTCTTTTAGAAGTTCAACATTTGCATACTCTACTGGTACTATAATTTGTCCTATTGCATTTACAACACCAACTTTGTTGTCTTTTTTTACTATAAGATTTTCTTTTACACTTTTTAGTGCTGTTATTTCATCATATTCTGCATTTAATATAACTTTTCCATCACAGTCTATTAAACCGTACTTTCCATTTTTGTATACTCTAATTAAGTTGTTTTCATACCAAATATTTTGTTTAGAATCATAGTTTTCAATTGCTTCTACTCTTTCATATTCTTTGAATAATTCTTCTTGCTTTTCGTTTATTGCTTTTGTTTTATATGTTCCTGTTTCTTCGTTTACATCATATGCATAGATAAACACTGGTTTTTCTGGGTTTGGAATTGCAATCATTTCATCAAATTTTGTATCTATTATTACTTTTCCTGTGTTATCTATTACTCCCCATTTTCCATCTACATATGTAGGAAAGTATGTGCTTTTTTCTAGTTGAATTTTATCTGCTTCTTTACTTAATATTTTGTTTATTGTTACAATTATCATTATAATTACAAGTATTGTTATAATTGTTCCAAATACCTTTTTTAAGTTTAACTTTGGTTCGTCATATCTTTTACCTTTTCCCATTTTCAAACATTCCTTTCGTACATATTCTTGCAATATACTATATCATATTTTGTATGTTATTTTCAAGTTTTTTTGACGAATTTGGTTGAATAAAAAAAGAGATAAGCTTTATTGAAACTTATCTCTAATAATATTATACTATATCTTTATATTTCTTTAAACCAACTGCTGCTATTCCAAGTAATGCAACTGTTACTGTAACACCTATTGTTATAGCTGTTCCCGCACCTGTGTTTGGAATTACTTTTCCTCCTGATGTATTATTATTATTATTATTATTATTGTTATTGTTGTTGTTGTTGCTATTGTTCATGTTTGCTTTACAATCTGTACATTTTCCATCGGTTCCTTTATTATGGTTACCTTTTATTGTTCTGTTGCATTTATCACATGTTCCACTGTGTGTTCCATCTCCATTGTCTTTCCAATTTGTTACTGTATGTTTTTCCTTATCCTTTATTTCTCCACATTTTGTACATTCTTTCCAATGGTTTGTGTCATCACTTTTGTCTTCCCAATTGTGGTCACATTCTGTTACTGGTTTTGTTGCTCCACAGTCTTTACATTTTCCGTCGGTTCCATAATTGTGTTCACTTGTAACTTTAAAGTTACATTTTGTACAGGTTTTTACATGCATTCCATTTCCATTATCTTTTGCTGCTGTCATTGTATGGCTTTCTTTATTTCTTATTTGATTGCATTTTGAACATTTTTCCCAATGATCTGTTGCATCATTTTCTACAGACCAATCATGTTCACATTCTGTTGTTGGTTTATCTGAGTTACAATCTGTACATTTGTCATCGTCTCCAAAAGTATGATTTCTTGTCAATATATATCCACATTTATCACATGTTCCACTGTGAGTTCCATTTCCATTATCTTTCCATGTTGTTATTGTGTGTGTTTCTTTATTTCTTATAAGATCACATTTTGTACATTTTTCCCAATGGTTTGTTCCATCTTTTTCCATTATCCAATTATGATCACATGTTTTTACTGAACCACATTTTGTACATTTATCATCTGCTCCATAATTGTGGTCTCCCGTGGATTTATATCCACATTTATCACATGTTCCACTGTGTGTTCCATTTCCATTGTCTGTCCATGTTGTTATTGTGTGTGCTTCTTGGTTTCTTGTCTCATTGCATTTTGTACATCTTTCCCAATGGCTTGTGCCATCTTTTTCTGTTGTCCAGTTATGATCGCAAACCTTTACAGAATTACATTTAGTACATTTATTATCTGCTCCATATGTATGATCCCCTGAAACATTTTTTCCACACTTATCACATGTTCCACTATGAGTTCCATCTCCATTATCTGTCCATGTTGTTACTGTATGGTTTTCAGCAGCCGCTTCATAAACTGCTGGACAACCTGCATAAGTACATTCATAATATGGTGTATGTGTTGTTGCTGTTATGTCTTTGTATTTTACGGTTGTACCTTGTCCATGTGTTTCATATTGATATCCACATGTTGTACACTTTCCATTATTAGCATGTGAAGCTCCACTATGGGTACAGCTTGCTCCACAGGTGTTGCAAGTACCTGTTGCACTATTCCATGTATGTGTGCAAGTAGCACCACATTCACGGCATATTCCGTTTCTCCATGTATGAGCACTTGTTCTTTGAACTGCCTGACATACTGAACAAGAATATTGATGAATAGACTGGTTAACATATATGCATATATTTGAATTACATGCTTCTGTTGTTGTACCAGTTCCTCTACATGTTGGGCAAGATGCATTAGTATGTTTATTTGTATTTTCTTTTTTTCCACAAGAGTAACATTCATAGTTATACCCTGTAATGCCACATATGTCACATATATAGTCTCTACGATAGTAAGATGCTTCTTTTTGGCAATATGGGCATTTAGCTAATGCTCCATCTGCACCCACAGAACTAGTTATATGATCCGTTGGATCTCCTGGACATTTTCCAGTTCCATCACAAGTTGGACAGTCTACTCTATGACTAGCATATGATTCCTTTCCGTGTCGTCATCATAATAACTACCAAAGAAATTGCCAATATGCTTAGTACTACTAATCCTACTATTAGATTACCTTTCCTTTTCATAAAATTTCACCTTTTAACCTTTCATTTGTATATGCTTTTATGTGTTTATTTTATCAAAAAAAATCGGTTTTGTGTAAATTATTGCATAAATGTCATTCAAATGTCATATTTTTGTAATAATTCTGCAACATTACCATTTTATTCCTCTCAAAACAAAGTATCCGTAGTGATTTATTCACTACGGATACTTTATTTAAAATTAATTATTTTCTAATTTTTTTAATCTCATAAATGTTATTCCTGCTATTGTTGCAAAAGCTATCATTCCTATTACTACTGTAGTATTAGCACCTGTATTTGGTATAACATTGTTTGATGTGTTATTTTTTCCTGAATTATTGTTGTTATTGTTATTATTATTGTTGTTGCTTATTGTTGCTCCGCATTTTGTACATTTGCCATCTGTTCCTTTTTCATGTTTTTCAGTTATTTTTCTATTGCATACTGTACAATTTCCACTATGTGTTCCATCTCCATTATCTTTCCATTCTTTAACAGTATGTTTTGCTTTGTCTTTTATTTCTCCACATTTTGTACATTCTTTCCAATGATTTGTTTCATCATTTTTTTGTTTCCAATCGTGTTCACATTCTGTATTTGGTTTTGTTGCATTACAGTCTGAGCATTTTCCATCATCATTATAATTGTGTTTTTCTGTCATTTTATATCCACATTTTGTACATGTTTTGCTATGTGTTCCGTCTCCATTATCTTTCCATGTTGTCATTGTGTGTTTTGCTTTATCTTTTATTTCTCCACATTTTGTACATTCATTCCAATGGTATGTTTCATCATGTGATGTTTTCCAGTTATGTTCACATTCTGTTGCTGGCTTTGTTGCTCCACAATCATTACATTTTCCATCATCATTATAATTATGGTTTTCTGTCATTTTATATCCACATTTTGTACATGTTTTGCTGTGTGTTCCATTTCCGTTATCTTTCCATGCTGTCATTGTGTGTTTTGCTTTATCTTTTATTTCTCCACATTTTGTACATTTATTCCAATGATATGTACTATCATATGCAACTTCCCAATTATGTTCACATGTTTCAACCGGTTTTGTTGCTCCACAATCTTTACATTTTCCATCTGTTCCATAGTTGTGATTTCTTGTAATCATATATCCACATGTTGTACATGTTCCACTGTGTGTTCCGTTGCCATTATCTACCCATGTTTTTATTGTGTGTAATTCTAAATTTCTAATATTATTGCATTTTGTACATCTTTCCCAATGGTTACTTGCATTCTTTTCAATTACCCAAACATGTTCACATTCTGTTACTGGTTTTGTTGCTCCACAGTCTTTACATTTTCCGTCTGTTCCATAGTTGTGGTTATTTGTTGCTACATATCCACATTTTGTACATGTTCCACTGTGTGTTCCATTTCCATTGTCTTTCCATGATGTAATTGTATGGTTTTCTGCAGTTCCGTCATATGTATATGTACATCCTGCAAAAGTACATTCATAATATGCTGTATGTGTTGTTCCTGTTATATCTTTATATTTTACTGTTGTTCCTTTGCTGTGTGTTTGATATTTGTATCCACATGTTGTACATGTTCCGTTGTT
>OQVL01002777.1_pt1 | contig 10697 bp, 6 predicted proteins | sample 1691501 | NCBI WGS metagenome assembly OQVL01 (sample SAMN03418253, study PRJEB22391) | human gut metagenome | biome: human-gut; feature: organic feature; material: feces | host: Homo sapiens | place: Tanzania | collected 2013-01
ATCATCATAGATGACAATAAAGATGAGGTTCAATATAATATCATCAACGATAAATTAACATTTTATGAAGAAAATCTTTACACTTACTGTGCTCGCACTCTTCATGAGCCTTTCCGCAATGGCTGATTGGTCACTCGGAAATCTCGGCTTCAACATCAAGGAAGGTGCTACCGTCCGCATGTCAAAAGTAATGAAATCAGGCATCAAAGTCACTTTCCCTGAGGTCACGGACAACAAGTATCAGTACGTCACACTCAGCGCCGTGCTCACTCCTGAGACCGGTGACGCCATCGTGCTGGAAGGCATCGCAGGCACTTACAAGGACGGCGTGGTCTTCAAGGACTTCGGCGAACTGCAGAACGACATGAAATATACCTTCAAGCTCACCGAGTTCATCGCTGGTGAAGGCGAGGAAATGGCTTGGGAAGAAGGCAATGAGCCTACTCTCACTTTCACAGTGAAGAACGTGGAGCGCATCCTCTCATGGAATCTCGGTCAGACCGTTACCGCTGAAGAGGAAGAGGCTCTCAAAGCCATCGCTGCACAGGAGAATGGAAGATGGGCAACTACAGGAGACGGTGCCAAGGCACGTTTCCAGCTCATGACAGACCTCAACGAGGAAATCCTCACCATCGACGGCAACACACCTATCTCTATGACTGACGGTCTCTATATCACCACAAAGACAAAGAACCTTCTCATTGCCCAGACCGCTGGTACAGGCGTGAAGCGTCTGCATCTCGCTCAGAAAGGCAACAAGGTTCTCATTCCTGACTGCAATGTAGGCGATAAGGTTGCCATCAAATTCGGTTACGTTGATACAAAGAAGGAATACTCCATCCAGATTCCTAACGCTACATGCCCTGACGCTACCAATGCGGCTAAGGACAGCGTAGCAAGCGCCAAGAGCGTTGCCCTCCACGTATTCACTGTACAGAAGGAAGGCGACCTGGAAATCATCGTAAACAATTCAGTAATCACTTCCATCGAGATTACTCCTGCTTCTGACGAGAGATATAAATACACCGCTGTAGCAAAGGATCCTGAAGGCAATGTGCTCAAGACCTTCATCACTGAGACTGAAGGCGCTGCCGGCGACGTTGTCTCCGTGCCTTACAACTACTGGCTGAAGAATGCCGAGGGCAAGGTATTCACATTCGGTGCAAGAGGATCTGAGTTCAAGCAGGACTTCACCCTCAAGTCTGACACCACTTTCGTAATCGAATACAAGGACGCTGAAATCTCTGACTGCGTATATTGCATGGAAGGCGAGGACCTCGTGACTGCAGATTCCGTCACTGTAGGTCTCATCACTCACCAGAATGTCGCTGTACGCTGCTCCAACAGAGCTGCAGCCTTCAACACCAAGGACGTGGAGCTCTGCAAGCTCAATGCCGGCACTTACAAGATCCAGGCTGCTCTCTTCGACAATGCAAAGACCGGCAGTGTATATGATTTCTATGTAGGCACTGACAGCATCGGCCTTATGTCCACCAGCGACAACATGTCTTTCGCTGAGTCTGCTCTCATCACAGTTACCGAGGACAACACTCCTGTAATCTGGAAGGCAGGCACTTCCGAGAGCAAGGGTCTCGACGCTATCATCATCTATGCATCCACCGACGCTCCAGAGCCAGAACCAGGCGAGGACACAGGTATCAACGACGTTACCGTCTCTGGCAATGCAAAGGCAAAGAAGATGGTAAGAAACGGTCAGATCATCATCGTCAAGGGCAACAACGAATACAACGCTGTCGGCTCACAGATCAAGTAAGTGATAGGGTAGGGCTGCCATCGGGTAGCCCTATCATTGTCTATATAATAAAAGAAAAATGACAAAAAGACTACTGACAACTATCCTCTGCACCTTCCTGACAGCAATCGCACTGCAAGCCGACGGCTTCACCAACGTGAAGCTCACCGTCAGCGGAATGACCGTTACCATGTCAAACGGCAAGACCACCATCAAGATCGGAAGCAACGGAAGGGCAAGCAGCATGAAATGGGGCTCAAGGGAGCTCCTCGACGGCAGCAACGGCATATACTTCGACTACACCACAGCACAAGGAAACAAGGCTCTCAGTCCCACCAAGCTCGACATCATCAAGCAGACCGACGAGATGTGTGAAGTGCTTTACAGCGCCACTTCCGGCAATACCATCTTCCAGCAGGGCTACATCATGCGCAATGACATTGCCGGAGTATATACATACGTCATAGCCACCGGCACTGCCACATCGGCTTCTGAACCGCTGAAAGAGGTGCGTGTATGCACCCGCCTCGCCTCTGACATGCTCAACGGCTACGTCGATTACCGCATGAACGGCAAGATACCTACCAATGCCGAGATGGCTGAAGCCGAGAAAAACGAGATACAGGATGCCACTTATCGCCTCTCCGACGGCTCTGTATATACCAAATACAACTGGGCTAACTTCATCGAACGCGACACCGTGCACGGCGTATGGAACAATAATTCCTACGGTATATGGAACATCCCCGTGTCCTATGAATGGCTGAACGGTGCCTGCGACCGCCAGGAACTCATGGTGCACGCCACCAGCAAGTCGCCCATCACCATACAGATGCTTCAGGGAGAACACCTCGGAGGCGCCGCTATGGTGCTCGACGAGGGTGAGAAAAAGCTCTTCGGACCTTTCCTTATCTATGCCAACTACAGCACTTCTCCGCTTGCCAACGCCAAGCGCATAGCATTGGAACAACAGGAGAAATGGCCTTTCCAATGGTTTGACAATGACCTTTACCCGAAGAAACGCGGCAATGTGACGGGCCATCTCAATGTTACTACCGGACAGCGTTCCGACTCCGTCCGCATCGTCCTCACACAGGAATCAGGCACCGAACTGATTACCCACACCCACGGCTATAATTTCTGGACCACAACGGATGCCAACGGCGATTTCATCCTCAGGAATGTGCGCCCAGGCAAATACACTCTCTATGCCTATGCACAGGCTGGCGATGTCACTGACGAGCTGCAGATGGAGAATATCACGATAGGGGAGGGCGAGCAGTCGCTCGGCACTATCGATTGGACTCCAAGGCGTTACGCCAAACTGCATTGGATGATAGGCGAGAACAACCGCCGTTCGGATGGTTTCCACTATTCTGACACCGTCCGTCAGTATGGCCTCTGGACTCTTCCTCCGGCTGACCTCACCTACGTCATCGGGGCAAGCAAACCGGAAGAGGACTGGTATTACGCCCAGACGAAAGAGGGCAAATGGACCGTACGCTTCAATCTCGATGAGATTCCGCGCGGCAACGCTGTCCTTACTGCTTCCCTCGCCGGCTGCACCAGCGCTGGCAGTACGGTCAAGGTGAGCGTCAACGGCAAGGAGGTTGACACATGGAAACCGGGTGTCAACGACGCTGCCATCTACCGCAGCGCCGTCAATGCGGGTCGCCACTGGCTTTTCTCCACCTCTTTCAGTGCTTCAAAATTGAAAAAAGGCACTAACATCATCACCTTCACCATGTCCGGAAACGGCGATAAAGGCGGTTTCCTCTATGACTGTGTGAAACTGGAAAGCGGTGACGTCATCACTTCCGGTATCAGCGATATCCAAACAGATATCCAGCAGAATGATACCAGCAAAAACAACAAATCCCTCTGCAACCTCGCCGGACAGCGCGTCACCTCTTCCTATCGCGGCGTTGTGGTATGCGAGGGAGGGAAGAAAGTACAAAGAAATTATAAGTGAAAAGTGAAGAGTGAAAAGTGAAAAATCGCCTGCCTGGTATTGCAACTCAAGCAAATACTCTACTGCGTCAGCGCGATTTTTCACTTTTCACTTTTCACTAAAGCAAACTATCACTTCGGATCCACGATCTTCTTTATCTCCGAGAGCTTGTTTAGGGCTTCGAGCGGGGTGAGGTTATTTACGTCGATACCGAGGATTTCATCCCTCACCTGACAGAGGACAGGGTCGTCGAGCTGGAAGAAGCTCAACTGCGTCTGGGCGTTGGCACGCGCCGTGACGCTCTCCATATCAGGCTTTCCGGCAGAGCCCACCTGATTGCCTTCCTCCTCCAGTGCCTTGAGGATGACGTTGGCACGCTTGATGATGGTATGCGGCATACCGGCAAGCTGCGCCACATGAATACCGAAGGAATGCTCGCTGCCGCCTTTTACGAGCTTGCGCAGGAAGATTATCTTGCCGTTTATCTCCTTCACCGACACATTATAATTACGTATCCGCGGGAAGTGCTTCTCCATCTCGTTGAGCTCATGATAGTGCGTGGCAAAGAGCGTGCGCGCTCCTGATCCGCTGTGCTCATGGAGATACTCCACTATAGCCCATGCTATTGATATGCCGTCGTAGGTCGATGTGCCTCGTCCGAGTTCGTCAAAGAGCACGAGCGAGCGGTCCGTCACGTTGTTGAGGATATTCGCCGCCTCGGTCATCTCTACCATGAAGGTGGACTCTCCCACGCTGAGATTGTCGCTTGCGCCGACACGGGTGAATATCTTATCGACGATACCGATGCGTGCGCTCTCTGCCGGCACGTAGCATCCTATCTGCGCCATGAGTACTATCAGTGCAGTCTGTCGGAGCAGTGCGGACTTACCTGCCATGTTAGGTCCGGTGATGATCATTATCTGCGGGGTGGCATCTCCTGCTTTTCCGCTGTCGCCGGCTGACGGTGCTTCGAGCTTCACGTCGTTGGGCACGTAACTTTCGCCCACAGGCAGGTATTTCTCTATCACGGGATGTCTGCCGCCTCTGATGTCGAGCACGCTGCTGTCTTCGATTACTGGACGTATGTAATTGTTTTCCAGTGACACCTTAGCGAATGAGAGAAGGCAGTCGAGGTTGCCCACCATCTGCGCGTCCATCTGCATATCGCTGATGAACGGCTGCATGAAAGCCACGAGGTCGGCATACAGTCGTGCTTCGAGAGCCAGTATTTTGTCCTCCGCTCCCAGTATCTTCTCTTCGTATTCCTTCAGTTCCTGCGTGATATATCGCTCTGCCTGTGCGAGTGTCTGCTTTCTTATCCACTCGGGCGGCACGTTGTCCTTGAATGTGTTACGCACTTCGAGGTAGTAGCCGAACACGTTGTTGTAACCGATTTTGAGCGATGATATTCCTGTCTTCTCGGCTTCTTCCTTCTGCATCTTCAGCAGGTAGTCCTTTCCTGAGTATGCTATCTCTCGGAGTTCGTCGAGCTCCTGGCTTACTCCGCTCCTTATCACGTCGCCCTTGTTGACCAGCAGCGGCGGATTGGGGTTCACAGTCCGCTCTATCTTGTCTCTGAGTTCAGTGAGCGGATTGATGAGGTCTGCTATCCTGTTGAGCACGTCGAGGTCTGCTCCGGCGCACATGTTGCGTATCGGTTCGAGGGCGGCGAGTGCGGTCTTGAGCTGTATCACCTCCCTTGGGTTCACCCTTCCTGTGGCTATCTTCGATGATATTCTTTCGAGGTCGCCTATGGTCTGCATCTGCTCGTCTATGCCGCAGCGGAATTCCGGGTCACGAAACATGTAATCTACCACGTCGAGCCTCTCGTCTATCTTTTTCTTTTCCCTTAGTGGGAAGACGACGAGCCGTCGCAGCTGTCGTGCTCCCATCGGCGACACGGTCTTGTCGATGACGCTGATGAGGTTTGCTCCGTCCTGCTGCATGGAGTCGAGTATCTCCAGGTTTCTGACGGTGAAATTGTCCAGCCGCACATATCTCTCTGCGTCAATGCGTTTCAATCGGATGATATGTCCGATGTGTGTATGCTGCGTTAGCTCCAGATACTGCAGTATGGCTCCAGCCGCTATGAGTCCTGTCTTGAGGTTATCCACTCCGAATCCCTTCATCGACTTCACCTTGAAGTGTGCGTTGAGTTTCTGTTTTGCCGTCTGTTCGGTAAACACCCAGTCGTCCATCTCGTAGGTGAAGAGTCCTGTCCCGAAATTGTCCTCGAAGAATCTCTTCCGTCCTCTTTCTATCACCACTTCCTTCGGCTGGAAATTGGTCATCAGTTTATCGATATACTCGAACGACCCTTCATCCACGAGGTATTCTCCCGTTGAGATATCGAGCAGTGATATTCCGCAAGCCGACTTGCCGAAATGCAGTGCGCAGAGGAAGTTGTTCTTGTTGTTTTCCAGCACGTTGTCGTTCATCACCACGCCCGGCGTGACGAGTTCGGTTATGCCTCTCTTGACAAGTTTCTTCGTCAGTTTCGGATCTTCCAGCTGGTCGCATATCGCCACTCTCCTTCCTGCCCTTATGAGTCTTGGCAGATAGGTGTCGAGTGCATGGTGTGGAAATCCTGCCATGGCATCACCCTGTGTCGCTCCATTGTTTCTTCTGGTCAGCGTTATGCCGAGTATCCTTGAGGCATCGACGGCGTCATCGCAGTATGTCTCGTAGAAGTCACCGCAACGGAAGAGCAGCAAGGCATCGGGATGCTTTGCTTTCAGGTCGAAGAACTGTTTCATCATTGGCGTCAGTTCGCCGGTTTTCTTTGCCATTTCTGTATAGTTTTCTTGTCTTGTTGTTTTCTTGTCTTGTTCTTTGAAATGCAAAATTACTAATTATTCTTCAGAAACTATTCTTTTACCTTGTAAATTATCATATAATTGACTCAAAAAGAATAGAGTCAATCAAATAATATTCACAAAATTTGTGAATTAAATTAGATTGTATTACCTTTGCACTGGAAATAGAAAAAAGCAGAATGGAAGTAGAATTCGACAAGCAATATCTGGCAGAATTATACTCTTTGGGAAAAACTACAGACAAGAGGCACCGCTTCCAGCCACAGGTCATAAATGGTTATCTCAAATGTATTAGAGCTCTGCTGTCTGCCAGTCGCATAGAGGACCTGTTTCTCTATCGCTCTCTTAATTATGAAAAACTCCGTGGAGACCTCAAAGGCTATTCATCACTAAGAGCCAACGGTCAATACAGAGTCATTTTCAAGGAAATCAAAGGTCTTGAAAGTGATTACATTGAAATATGTAATATCATTGACTTGACCAATCATTATAAATAATAATATGGGATTAAAAGCATCTGAAATGAAACCATTCCGTCCCTACCACCCAGGCGAACTGCTAAAGGAGGAACTGGAATGCCGCAACATCAAGCAGAAGGATTTCGCTGAGATCACCGGACTGTCATATACTGCATTCAATGAAGTGCTGAACGGCAAACGCGCTGTCACCGCCGAACTGGCACTGATTATGGAGACAGTGCTCGGCATCAATGCGGATATGCTCCTGCGTATGCAGACGGACTATAACCTACAGTCATCGCGTGAAAACAAGATGCTCATCAGCCGTCTTACGAAGCTGCGCAAGATTGCCGCTGTCTTTCTGTAACAACAAGACAACAAAACAACAAGACAACAAAATATAAACAATGGAATATAATTTCAACATAATCGAAAAGAAATGGCATGAGTTTTGGGTCAACAACGGCACATACCATGTCACTGAAGACAAGAACAAAAAGAAATTCTACGTGCTCAACATGTTCCCTTACCCATCGGGTGCGGGTCTCCATGTGGGTCACCCGCTCGGCTACATAGCCAGCGATATCTACGCCAGATACAAGCGACTGCAGGGCTATAACGTCCTCAATCCTATGGGATATGACGCTTACGGACTCCCTGCCGAGCAGTATGCCATACAGACCGGACAGCATCCGGAGAAGACCACTTTCCAGAACATCGACCGCTACCGCGAGCAGCTGGACAAGATCGGCTTCTCATTCGACTGGGACCGTGAGGTGCGCACCTGCGCTCCTGGCTACTACAAATGGACACAGTGGGCTTTCCAGAAGATGTTCGCCTCTTATTTCGACACCAAGCTCCAGAAGGCCCAGCCTATCGCTGACCTCGTGGCCCACTTCGAGAAGAATGGCTCTGAGGGCATCTCCGCCGCCTGCTCTGAAGACCTCGTATTCTCTGCCGGTGAATGGAATGCCATGGACGAGAAGCAGAAGAGCGACACCCTCATGAACTATCGCATCGCTTTCATGGGCGAGACGATGGTAAACTGGTGTGCCGGACTCGGTACGGTGCTCGCCAACGACGAGGTGGTGGATGGCGTCAGCGTGCGTGGCGGATTCCCTGTCGAGCAGAAGAAGATGCGCCAGTGGTGCCTCCGCGTCAGCGCTTACAGCCAGCGTCTCCTCGACGGACTCGACACCATCCAGTGGAGTGACTCCATCAAGGAGACACAGAAGAACTGGATCGGTCGCTCTGAGGGCACCGAGGTGGAGATAAAGGTCGATGGCCAGGAGGTTTCTTTCACCATCTTCACCACTCGTGCGGATACCATGTTCGGCGTTACTTTCTTCGTGCTCGCACCTGAGTCGGAGCTCGTGGATATGGTAACCACCGATGATCAACGGCCTGCCGTCGATGAATATGTCAAGTATGTCAAAGGTCGCACGGAACGCGAGCGAATGATAGACCATACCGTAACGGGCGTTTTCTCAGGCGCTTACGGCATCAATCCTATCACTGGCGACAAGTGCCCTATCTATATCTCCGAGTATGTGCTCGCAGGATATGGCACCGGAGCTATCATGGCGGTTCCTGCCCATGACAGCCGTGACTATGCTTTTGCCAAGCATTTCGATCTTCCTGTCATCCCTCTCGTCGAGGGTGCCGACATCAGCGAGGAGTCTTACGACGCAAAGGAAGGCATCGTCACCAATTCTCCTGCACAGGGAAGAAAGGCGGTGGAGTATGATGGTGAGTCCCTCTCCCTCAATGGTCTGTCCATCAAGGAAGCCATACAGGCCACCAAGGTGTTCGTCGAGAAGCATCAGATAGGACGCGTGAAGGTCAACTACCGTCTCCGCGACGCCATCTTCTCACGTCAGCGCTACTGGGGCGAACCGTTCCCGGTATATCATAAGAACGGTATTCCTACCATGATTCCGGAAGAGTGCCTCCCTATAGAGCTCCCGCAGGTGGACAAGTTCCTCCCTACAGAGACCGGCGAACCACCGCTCGGCAACGCGAAGAAATGGGCATGGGACGAGGAAAAGCGCGAGATAGTGGAGAATTCGCTCATCGACAACAAGACCGTCTTCCCTATCGAACTCTATACCATGCCGGGATTTGCAGGCTCTTCTGCCTACTATCTCCGCTACATGGATCCGCACGACGATAAGGCTCTCGTTTCCGAAGAGGCTGCTGAATACTGGCAGAACGTGGATCTCTACGTTGGCGGCAGCGAGCATGCCACCGGACACCTTATCTATTCACGCTTCTGGAACAAGTTCCTCTTCGACCTCGGCGTGAGCAAGAAGGACGAGCCGTTCCAGAAACTCGTCAACCAGGGCATGATACAGGGCCGCTCTAACTTCGTATATCGCATCAAGGACACCAACACCTTCGTGTCTCTCGACAAGAAGGACGGATATGACGTCACTCCTATCCACGTCGATGTCAACATCGTAAGCGGTGACATCCTCGATGTGGAGGCGTTCCGCAACTGGCGTCCTGACTACCGCGATGCTGAGTTCATCCTCAATGACAATGGTCAGTACGTGTGCGGATGGGCTGTCGAGAAGATGTCAAAGTCCATGTTCAACGTGGTAAACCCTGACATGATCGTCGAGAAATATGGTGCCGACACTCTCCGTATGTACGAGATGTTCCTCGGTCCTGTGGAGCAGTCCAAGCCATGGGACACCAACGGCATTGACGGTTGCCACCGCTTCCTCAAGAAGTTCTGGGGACTCTTCTACGACAGGGCAGGGGAGTGGCAGGTCACTGACGACGCTCCTACCGCCGACCAGGAGAAGTCTCTCCACAAACTCATCAAGAAGATTTCCGGCGACATAGAGAATTTCTCATACAACACCAGCATCTCTGCCTTCATGATTGCCGTAGGCGAACTGCAGAAGTGCCACTCACGCGAGATTCTCCACAGCCTCGTCATCCTCATCGCTCCGTTCGCTCCGCACATCGCTGAGGAACTCTATCACAGCCTCGGCTGCGAAGGCAGCGTATGCGATGCACAGTGGCCTGCATACGACGAGGAGAAGATGAAGGACTCTGAGATCACCATGCCTGTCCAGTTCTGCGGCAAGACCCGCTTCACCATCCAGCTCCCTGCCGGCATAAGCAAGGAGGAGGCGGAGAAGACCGTCCTCGCCGACGAACGCACAGCGAAATACACTGATGGCAAGCAGATCATCAAGACCATCGTGGTCCCTGGTCGCATCATCAATATTGTAGTGAAATAAAAGAATAGACCCCCTCTTATCCCCCTGTGAGGGGGTCTCAGCCACTGTGTCCGCCGCGTTACCGGCGGATATAACAAAAGAAAAAGAAACAATAATAACAAAAAAAAAAAGAAAAACACCCATGAATGACAAACTGATCAAAAGCAAGTCCGCAGCCTTCTACGAGATCCGTGACTACATCATGATATGCTTGGGCACCCTGCTCTACACCGGCGGCGTGTCTATCTTCATGCTCCCTTACGGCCTCACCATCGGAGGTGTCAGCGGTATTTCTTCCATCATCTATTATGCCACCAACATTCCCGTATCCATCAGCTACGGTGTCATCAACGCATGTTTCCTCATCGTGGCCATCAAGGTGTTGGGATGGAAATTCTGCTTCAAGACAATAGCCGGCGTAGCCTCATCCACGCTGTGGTACTCCGTATGGCAGCTCTTCCTGCAGAATTCCGCCGGAGAGTGGCC
>OQVL01002778.1_pt1 | contig 10696 bp, 10 predicted proteins | sample 1691501 | NCBI WGS metagenome assembly OQVL01 (sample SAMN03418253, study PRJEB22391) | human gut metagenome | biome: human-gut; feature: organic feature; material: feces | host: Homo sapiens | place: Tanzania | collected 2013-01
CGAGTTGTATGATCTCCGGGAGAATGAGCCCCTCTGCCTGAAACTCAAGTTCTCGGCTGTTAGGATTTTGTTTTGTAGGTTTATTATGCACTTTTAAAACCATTTGCTTTGTCTGTGACATTATTGTTACTCCTTTATGTTTATTTGATATGATTTTATTATATCCTATAGCAAATGGTTTGTCAAGATTTTCTGGAGAATTATAGCGGGGTTTGTACTTGAAAGAATTCTGCTCTGCGAAAGGCATAGTGTTCACTATGTACTATGCCTTAGCGCGCGCCCGTGCGTGTGAGTATCGAATTTAAAAATAGTACTATGCCTCTATGTCTTTTTCAGTAGATATCTTATATATAAGGTCTTATATATAAGATATCTATTTTTATACTTTGTCTGATCTTTTTATCAATCGCGAGAAAAAATACTATTGCAAAGGCATAGAGGCATAGAGACATAGTGATGTTTTTTAAGAGGGGGGTCGCGCACGTACGCGTATAGGAGTCAGAATTTTTAAATGCGCTGTTGTGGGATATTTTATTAATCGACAACAACTCCGACCCGGAGTTTGCGCACTTTCCCCCGTCAAGGACAAGGAATTTTAAAGCCCACCCCCTATTTTTTATGCATTAATATGCAAAATTATGTATAAATATTCATAAATATGCATAAATATTCGTGAATATGCATATTTTATGTATAATTATGCATAAAGTCTGTATTAATATGCAAAATCATGCATAATTATGCAGGCTCGAACACAGCCCCAAGGCGCATGCGCACGCGTAAAGCACTACTACTGCACTTCGTACCACGCTAAACCATAGTCTCTTCGCAGGCTTTTGCGCCATAGCTCTTCGTCCTGTACTAGCAATTCACAATCCCATCTCGCACCCACGTTCAAGCCGAGCTTGAAATCCTTTCACAACTCACGTCAGCACACGTAATAAGTAAAGCGCTTAGGACTGACTCACGCAGCCCACACGCTTTGTGAATTGTCATAAACCCTCTTACTCACACAGCTTTCTCAGCGACCGTGTGGCCGCCTCTTCGGCGCACGGATGGCGCTAAATTTGTCGCATAAATGCAACAAAACGCATCTGCGAAACGCCGCAAAGCGACGTATAATGCGGATGGCGAGTACTTCTACATACTATCTTTCGATTTTGCCAAATCCTATTTCAGAAGCATTGCATGCTCTGAAACAGGTACGTGCATTTGTCACATAAATGTGCCAAACGCCAAGGTCGCAAAATCTATTAAGTTTATTCTATTATACTACCCAATCTTCCCAGTCAAGGGTGTATTTTCTTTTTACAGGGACAAAGCCACATAACGCCGATCAAACCCCTGCGTCAAGTTAACCAACCATATTAACATCGCAGAAAGCGGTGCGCCAAGCCCGCTTTATCTAAATAACTTGCCGCCTCACGTCAGTCCCTGTAAAAACAAAATGCACGAATTATTCAATTCGCAAGCCCTTGAGCTACAGGAAGATTCGGTAGGGGCCGGAAGGTGTTCCTTCGGGTTACACGCGAACTCGATAGGTTTACTTAAAAATTTATTTTGGAGGTATCTCACATGTTACAACACATCACACAGAACATCACAGCACAAACTGACACACATTCTCAGGTCGAACCGGACAAACAGTTAGACACACTTTACATCACGTTCGACCAACCGGACACAGACGATGACCCCTGCGCCAATTGCAGAGATCACGCGTGTGAGTACGGCTCTTGCTCAATGTCTCGGGGTTAAACCCGGGACTTGAGCCCATTATAAAAAATATTTGCACGGTTACCGTGTACTTACTAAATACATAAAAAAGGAGTATCTACTATGAAAAAGTTTATTTCTATTTCGGCTTGTCAACCTGCTAACAGCATCACAATCGACTTGAACACGTTCGATTACGTCAGTCTCGCGGATCAATACGATGCGTGGATTGACGCACATTTCAAATTGAACAGCGTATTTGAAAAAATCACGCTTGTGAATTTCAAATCGCTGTCCAAACATCTCGTTATGCGACTTTCGGAACAGTACTTGCACGGTGCAAAACTTGCTTTTGTACTTTCCAAAGACAACGTAATCGAACTTTCCAATGCCCATTCCAAACCACTTTACGTGTATCAATGGGTTCCATATGATATGTCTGCACCTGTTCCAAAGTCGCTTGCAGAATTCCAATTGTCTGTGGACGGCGTTCCAACGACATTCCTTTCAGAATTGAAGAAATGCAAAACGACACGCTTCTTACCGAACGTACTTTGGAACGCGTTGGATACATACTCGCAGTCCCGTATCAAAGCCTGCAAAGCATTCAACACACCTAATTACGACGTACTTGAAGCGTGGTATAAAGAGTTGACTGCTGCGTTGTATCCGAAAATCCGTGTGTTCTCACCGAACACAAAGACGTACTTCGAGTTCATCGCAGAACGTGATTTCGAGAAGACTTTCCCGGAACCGACAGCGCCATTGACAGACGCAGAACGTAATTTCCTCGAGATAAATGCACCGAAATACGGTGTCGAAATCCCGAAATTCACATTCCGCATGAACACACGCAAGACGAAACACGGGTATACCGTTGAACCCGAGCGTGTTGCTTACGCGTATGCAGACAGTCGTGCGGAATACGACCACAAGAGTACGAACAACTTACCCAGAGAACAACGCTGGGGCTTGCGTTGCACGAGCGTAGAAAACAATGCGCTTATGCGTCAGGCATACGACGAACTTATGTGGCTTATCGATAACCTCGGTGACGAGGCACTCGACGAAAATTACGTACGTTGCCCGGTATGCGGCGACATACATCACATTTCTGAAACGTGCTTCTGCGGACACGACCAGCCCATCGAGTTCCTCTCTGCAGAAAACTTATTCTACAGCAACACGAGTGCCTATGAGGAACTCGGGCTGTACGATGATTTTGTTAACGCATAATTCTTATGCGTTTACTGCGCGTTGTACATCATCAATTCGATGTACTTCGCGCAGTTTATATACTCACGGCAACGGCACAGCCCGAAGAGCATCCCCTGCTGGCAGCTGCTACCGAACAAAGAAGTAAGCAAAAAAAAAAATAAAATTGACAAACTAAAGTGAACTTAAAAACTTCATCAAATCAAACATAAGTAAAGGAGAAACCTATGTACGCTACAATCTGTATAATCTGTGTAATCATCTGTTTAATTATAACTTTCTTGGCTACGTCCAAAGGTAAAAGATACAAAGAGAAATTCAAGGAGCTCGTTAAAGAAACAAAAACTTCTGTAGAGAACTCTGTAGAACAAAAGAAAGCCGATAAGAAACTTGAAGAGTTCCAAGAATTTCAACGTCTTTACGAAATGATGCAAGCAAAGAAAGCGGAAACAAAGGAAGACAAAGTTGACAACACCGAAACAAAGTGATATAATAAATATACTATGTTTTCCCTTGTTAAAATCTATCAGGAAAGTCCTGAAGCACAACACATCGGGGCTTTCCTAAATCAACTTTCAACATATCGTGTAGATAAACGTGAAATAAATTTACGTTATACGTTACACGTTTACAATTTCCCGCAACTTCATAGTATCATACAAGGGTACTACGATAACGTTCAACATCGCTTCACTCGAATTATGATTTATAAGGAGCACAAAAATAACTATGCAAGACCAAATGGACATTCTTATCGATAGGCTCGAGAAAGAAGAAAATAAAAATAAAGACCTGCAATGCGAATTGATTGCAGCGAAAGCAACCATAAAACATCAGGAAGACCTCATACAAAAAATGAAACTTCCGCAAGAAACGATTGAACATTGTTATAGTCCTTCGTCTTCCACTCTTCCCGGATAAGCCTCAAGTGCCTTACCCAGAACCACCAGAGCACGTTCCAGATCGTGTTTCTTCAAGACATAAGCTACACGAACCTGATTGTGTCCGGCTCCTGGAGTCGTGTAGAAACCAGAGGCTGGAGCCATCATGACGGTTTCGCCCTCATAGTTGAATTCCTCCAGACACCAGCGACAGAACTTGTCGGAATCATCGATTGGCAGTTTGGCTACGGTATAGAAGGCTCCCATAGGAATAGGAGAGTATACGCCAGGAATACGGTTCAGTCCGTCTATCAGGCACTTACGGCGCTCTACATACTCATCGTATACATCGCGGTAGTACTCTTCTGGAGCATCCAGAGAAGCTTCGGCTACAATCTGACCGATCAGTGGAGGAGAGAGACGTGCCTGGCAGAACTTCATCACCGCCTTGCGGATTTCTGCATTCTTGGTGATAAGGGCACCTACACGGATACCGCACTCGCTGTAACGCTTCGAAACAGAATCGATGAGAACGGTGTTCTGCTCGATGCCTTCCAGGTGCATCGCACTGATATAAGGACTGCCGGTGTAGATATACTCACGGTAAACCTCATCAGAGAAGAGATAGAGGTCGTACTTCTTCACCAGGTCGCGAATCTGATTCATCTCTCTGCGGGTATAGAGATAGCCTGTAGGGTTGTTTGGGTTACAAATCAGGATGGCACGGGTGCGCTCATTGATAAGTTCCTCAAACTTCTCCACCTTAGGCAGTGAGAAACCTTCTTCTATCGTTGTAGCGATGGTACGGATCTTGGCACCCGCCGAGATGGCAAACGCCATATAGTTAGCGTAAGCTGGTTCTGGCACGATAATCTCGTCGCCAGGGTTGAGGCAGCTCATGAAAGAGAAGAGTACAGCCTCAGAACCTCCCGATGTAATGATGATATCATCGGCAGTTACGTTGATGTTATATTTCTTATAGTAATCTACAAGCTTCTCGCGATAGCTGAGATAGCCCTGACTTGGAGAATACTCCAAGACCGTGCGGTCTATATGCTTCAAGGCATCTAGGCCACATTGAGGAGTTGGAAGGTCAGGCTGACCGATGTTGAGGTGATATACCTTTACTCCACGTTTCTTTGCTGCGGCAGCCAAAGGAGCCAACTTTCTGATAGGTGACTCTGGCATTTCAAGACCGCGTACAGATATTTCTGGCATCTTAAAATATTGTTTCTTTCTATTAATTATCCGTGTCGAAAATTGAAGTATAAGACCTGCTGGTCTTTTCAATTTACGCTAATCGGCTGCAAAGATAAGAAAATTAGATGAGAATTGAGAATAACTTTCGGTTAAATTTTATTTTTTGATTAAAAACTCTTTAAATATGTCGCTCTTTGCTTTCTTTTTTATAACTTTGCATCTCGAAAAAGATACGGAATTTTCGCAAGAGGGAGTCTTTTGGGAGTCCAGGAGATTTCTCTGGAGTTAAGGAGATTTCTCTGGAGTTAAGGAGATAAGGCAATTGCTTTTGTGGACATGAAATAAAATGTTCAACATTTCCTCCATGGCTATTGGCTATAACTTCTAACGACCGAAGGGAGTGATAACTTCTTTAACTTCTCTAACTTCTTAAAAAATAACTTCTCAAGAAGATAGTTTCTGTACTTGCGCGAGTTCTATTTTAATATTAATGACCAATTAAAAACGAATCGTTATGAGATCAAGAATGAGTACATGGTTTGAAACCAAAGTAAGATACACCAAGTCACAGGAGGATGGCTCCGAGAAGCCAGTTACCGAGGCTTATGTAGTAGACGCGCTGAGCTTTACCGAGGCTGAGAGTCGTATTACCGACGAGATGGCTGTCTATGTGTCTGGCGAATTTAAGGTGTCGGGCATCAGCAAGGCTGCCTATGGTGAGGTGTTCTTCAGTGATATGGATGGCGACGACAAATGGTACAAGGCCAAGTTGTCGTTTATCACCATTGATGAGAAAACCGAGAAGGAGAAGCGTACCACCGTCAACTACCTGGTGCAGGCCAAGTCGCTTGCCCGTGCCCTGCGCTATATCGACGAGGTGATGGGTAAGACCATGAACGATTATGATGTTGTGGCTCTGGCTGAGACCAAGGTGATGGACGTGTTTGAACATACTGTTCCTGGAGAAAACAAGGAAGAGAAGAATGACAAGCCTGAGTACGAAGAGGCATAAAAACTTGCTAAGGTTCAATAATACTATAATATAATGTATGATGTAGCAAAAAACTTGCATGAGGTGTTAGACCAGCTGCCTAAGGGTGTTCGTCTGGTCGCCATCAGCAAGTTTCATCCCAAGGAGTATTTGTCGGCTGCCTATGCAGAGGGACAACGAATTTTTGGAGAGAGTCATGAGCAGGAACTTGCCAAGAAGGTGGCAGACCTGCCCAAAGACATAGAATGGCATTTCATCGGTCATCTGCAGACCAACAAGGTGAAGTACATAGCGCCTTACATCAGTATGATAGAAGCTGTGGACAGTCTCAAGTTGTTGAAGGAAATCAACAAACAGGCTGCCAAGCATGACAGGGTGGTGAAGGTGTTGTTGGAACTTCATATTGCTGCGGAAGAGACCAAATATGGACTGACATTGGACGCTTGCCGTGCCTTGTTGGAAGAAGGAGAATGGCGTTCTATGGAGCATGTGCAGATTTGTGGACTGATGATGATGGCATCTAATACGGATGACACCGAGCAGATAGCCCGCGAGTTTGACACGGCAGCTCGCTTCTTCGATGAGGTGAAAGCCAAGTACTTTGCCGATGATGATGCGTTCTGTGAGCGCAGCTGGGGCATGAGTCATGACTATCCGATAGCTGTCCAGCATGGAGCCACTTTGGTTCGTGTAGGTACAGCTATATTTGGACCACGCATTTACTAAATTAAGGAGATTTATTTTGGAGTTAACTCCAAAATAAATCTCCTTAACTCCCTTAACTCCTGAACTCTCTCCCTTCCTAATTCTTATTCATGATTTTCTGCAGGGCCGCCTCTTCGCCAACGATCCAGATGATGTCGCCTTTCTGGAAGGTGTAGGAAGGCGAAATTTTGGTGAGACTCTCCAAGCCTTCTTCCAGTCCGACAACCATACAGTCGTATTTGTCACGGATTCCGCTTTCGCCCAAGGTCTTGCCGCAGAACTCACTCTTTCCACTGATTACCAACTGGCGAAGCTTCATCTCTCTTTTCTCTATATCCAAGTCCTCGGGTACAAGTTCAGTCTGCAGGGCGTTGTTGAACTTCTGTGTCTGTTCGTCATTGCCGATGATCTGCAGCTTGTCGCAGGGGAATATAGTGGTGTCGCCGTTGGGGATGTTGATTCTTCTTGATCCGCGATAGATGCTGCTCATGTCGATGCCGAAGCGCTGACGCAGGTTGAGTTCTCTCAGTGTGTGTCCGCACCAGGTAGAGTCTTCAGGCACCTCAAACTCGCTGATGTGGATGTCTCGGTCGAGCAGGTGTCCCTCGTAGAGAGGCCGTTTGGTGCCCTTCACCTGTGCCTCGATGTCGCGCGAGCGAAGGTTGCGGATGAACAGGCGCTCCATCTTGATGCTTCGTTTCTTCGTTCTTCTGGAAACGATGATGAGCAATACCGCCACAATACCGATGCTGATCATCAGCGCATCGGTAAACCGGCTCAGGAAGTTGCAGATATAGAAGATAAAGCCCAGGGCTATCATAAACCTCACCACGATGGTGGAGAGGAGCGGTATGCGGTTGATGCTGCTCTCCACCCACAGTCGTTTCCACTCGTTGCTGTGGTTTTTCTTCATCACGATGGCACGCAGGAAGGGTGCTATGAATACGACGGTGAGCACACCCGTGATGGCGTTGGCGTACCAGTGGAGTCGCCAGCCTGGCAGCAGGTTGCGCATAAAGGGCAGTACGAACGTGAACATCAAGGCTATGACAGCCGCACTCAGAATGGAGTAAGCCACGGTGTTGACAGTCATCTGTCTGAGGAGCGCCTTCCACTTGCTCTGCTGTGTGGTGGAAGGACGGTTGGTCGCCAGATGGTTGAGTGCTGTGATCAACTTGTTGGGCAGATGCTTCTCCATGACCTGGTAGCTTGGCGTGGCAAGGCGTATCATATAAGGTGTAAGGAAGGTGGTGATGACCGAAACCGCCACGACCACAGGATACAGGAACTTGCTGATGACGCCCAAAGACAATCCCAACGAGGCGATGATGAACGAGAACTCGCCTATCTGAGCCATGGAGAAGCCGCATCGCATGGCCGACTTGAGCGACTCACCGCCCAGCATGAAACCAAAGGTTCCCAATACAGCCTGACCTATCAGGATGGTGAGCACGAGGGCAAGGATAGGCAGGGCATAGTCGACCAGGATCTGTGGATCAACCAGCATACCCACCGACACAAAGAAGATGGCTCCGAAGAGGTTTTTAACAGGCTCTACCAGCTTGATGATTTTCTCTGCCTCAATGGTCTCGGCAAGGATGCTGCCCATGACGAAGGCACCGAAAGCACTGGAGAATCCCACCTTGGTGGACAGCACCGCCATGCCGCAGCAGAGTCCGAGGGACACGATGAGAAGCGTCTCGCTGTTGATGAGTTTGCGCACAGACCTGAGGAAGAGTGGGATGGCAAAGATGCCCACGATGAACCACAGGATGAGGAAGAAGACAATCTTGATGACCGACTCAAACATCTGTTCGCCGTCGGGCGTGCTTCCTCCTGCGATGGCCGAAAGCATCACCATCATGACAATGGCAAGAATGTCTTCCAGGATGAGCACACTCATCACCATACCGGCAAACTTCTGTTGCCGCAGTCCCATGTCGTCGAAGGCCTTATAGATGATGGTGGTGGAACTCATGGCAAGCATGCCTCCGAGGAAGATGCAGTCCATCTTGTTCCAGCCGAATCCATGACCCACGCTGATGCCCAGCATCATCATACAGAACACGATGACGACGGTGGAGATGATGGGCGATGCTCCCATCTTCACGATCTTCTTGAACGAGAAATCGAGTCCGAGCGAGAACAGGGTGAAGATGACACCGATGTCTGCCCAGGTCTGAATGTCGTTGTCGTCGATCACTGACATGGTGTAGGGCATGTGGGGAGAGACCAGGAAACCTGCCACGATATAGCCTAACACAAGGGGTTGCTTGAGTTTCTTGAACAAGAGGGTAACAATTCCTGCTACCATCAGGATGAGTGCGAGGTCTTTTACGAGGAATGGAATTTCTGCCATGACTTTCTAATTTAACTTCTTTAACTTCCCCATTTGTGAAAGTGGAGTTACTTTCTAAAAGCAAAGGAGCTCATGAGCCAGAACCTGATGTGGTGTTTAGGTTTTGTTGGCATCATGAAGCTCCTTTACTTCTTATGATTAGTCGTTGTATTCGGCTGTTATTTCTGCTATTTTGACGATGGTCTGAACTACTTTCTCCATGACCTGTATGCTGACGAACTCGTGAGGACCATGGAAGTTGACGCCACCGGCGAAGATGTTAGGACAGGGCAGACCTTTGAAACTGAGCTGTGCTCCGTCGGTTCCGCCACGGATAGGTTCCACGCGAGGAGGAACTCCACTTTCCTGCATGGCTCTCAGCACGATGTCGATGACATGCATGTTGGGGTCTATCTTCTCCTTCATGTTGTAATATTGGTCGTTGATCTCGGCCGTGCAGGTTCCCTCGCCGTATTTCTCGTTGAGTTTCTTGGCGCAGTCGGCAATGAATTTCTTGCGGTCTTCGAACTTGCTGCGGTCGTGGTCGCGGATGATGTAGCTGAGCTTGGCTTCCTCGCATCGGCTCTCGATGCCAATGAGGTGATAGAAACCCTGGTAGCCCTCGGTAGCCTCTGGCGTCTCGTCCTCGGGAATCATGTTCTGGAACTCTACGGCGAGTCGGCTGGCGTTCACCATCTTGCCTTTGGCATAACCGGTATGCACGCTCACACCCTTAATCTTGATCTTGGCACCAGCGGCATTGAAGTTCTCGTATTCGAGGTCGCCCAAGTCGCCGCCGTCAACGGTGTAAGCCCAGTCGCAGGCAAACTTGTCTACATCGAAATGATGAGCTCCCATACCGATCTCCTCGTCAGGGTTGAAGCCTACACGTATGTCGCCGTGCTTGATTTCGTTGTGGTCGCGCAGATAGCACATCGCCTGTACGATTTCGGCAATACCAGCCTTGTCGTCGGCTCCCAGCAGAGTGGTGCCGTCTGTGACGATGATGTCTTCGCCCTTATGGGCTTTCAGCTCAGGGAACTTGCTCACGCTTGATATGATGCCAGGGCTCAGCTCGATGTCGTTTCCATCATAGTTGCGTATGATTCTTGCCTTGACATCTTTGCCACTTGCATCAGGACTGGTGTCCATGTGTGAAATGAAGCCAATGGTAGGTGTTTCCTTCTTGGTATTGCCTTTCAGTGTGGCGTAGATGTAACCCATGTCGTCCATCTCCACATCACTGAGTCCTTCGTTCTTGCCAACAAGATCATCTATCTTGGCGGCTGTTGACGGGAGGAATGCGGTATGCAGCGAAAGATCGGTGCGCTGCGGCTGGGGCTGACCTTTGCCGGGTGCTTTCTCGGTGCGGGCTATCACACCGTGGGCATCGGCAAATGGCACAACGGTGTGGCAAGTTACGCGCGCAGCTTTGACGGCGGAGCCGTGCTCTCGCTGAGCGCCGGATTCGGCGGACTGAATGCAGCCGTTCTGCTGGAAGGAGTTGCACAATGAAACACTGGAACCTCCGGCTTGCCGGAGCCGCACAATTGCGCGGCGATTCACTTGCTCTCCGCAAACAGGAACTCACACTCACAGGTTCCATTCCGGAACTTCAGAAAGCGCTCTCCGCACTTCCGGGATTCCCCG
>OQVL01002780.1_pt1 | contig 10688 bp, 12 predicted proteins | sample 1691501 | NCBI WGS metagenome assembly OQVL01 (sample SAMN03418253, study PRJEB22391) | human gut metagenome | biome: human-gut; feature: organic feature; material: feces | host: Homo sapiens | place: Tanzania | collected 2013-01
TGCCGCTTGGGTGCGGCAGCTCCTTAGAGCACATATTACGCGGTATGGGACGTAGGCTGTGTATGGAAAATTGCGGTCATGGGGTTATTAGTCGAACATCATGTAGAAATCGTACACCCACTTGAAGTTATTGGAGACATCCTTGTTGTTCTTATCAAAAACCTTAACGCTGGTGACGTCTCCCGCACCATTGGTCTGGGGCTCCAGAGTGAACACGTTGCCGTTTGCATCTGTGAGGGTACTGGTACCGTTCCTAGAGTCATAGCTATACGTCTTGAAGCCGGTGGGGATTCTGCACAGCCTCTTGCTGGAGCCGGAACCGGCCTGAATGGTCTTGTACAGGGTGGCGCTATCGAGCTGCTTTTCGTTGAGTTCTCTTACAAACTCATAAACAGGTTTGCCATCCGGAGCAAAGCAGATGGTATGCTCGGTGTTGTCGTTACTATAGACCTCGGCATAATATTCGGTCGGACCCACCTTTACTTTGGTAGACCACATCTGACGGGGCAGCTTTTCCGTGATGAGAGTGCCCAGAGAAATAGGATCGTCGCTCTCGGATTTATAGCTACTTGTCCTGACGGCTACCTTGCTGCCGCGGAGAAGCAGATAGTTGTTATTATAATCGCCCTCTTTGAGCATCAATTGCTCGACCGACAGCTGCTTCTGGTTCTTGACCGACAGGGTCATTTTTATATAAACATTGCCACCCTTTACGGCAACGCATCCATCGGTGGAACTTTCAGCAGAGCCGTCCTTATAGGCGACTTCCTGCATTTCAACATAGAACTCCGTAGCACCGGCGTATTTCTCGTTAAACTTTGCCAGCTTGCTGTTGTTCACATCAATAATGGGGGTCTTGGTGGGCTTAGTCTCGGTGCCCTCGCCGCCGCCTTCGCCGCCCTCGCCGCCCTTGCCGGGGTCAGGCAGAACGATCTGGTCAGGGTCGGGCAGGGTACTGGGGGTGTTGCCGCCGTTGCCGCCGGTGCCGCCACCGCCGCAAGCGGTCAGCATGGAAATTGCCATCGCAGCGGTCAGCAGACAGGCTACGGTCTTTTTGTATAGTTTCATGCTGCAAATACCTCCTGTAATGTGTTTCAAGGCGTCCCAAGTGCGCTTTCTGGGGTTATGGTATCGTATCAAGAAAGCGTTGTCAAGCATTGTGGAAACTTTTGGCAATGTCACAAAAAGCTATGATAATTTTCGCTGTTTTGACGAAAATGGGGTGTGGCCGTTCCTAACAAAAAGGAACTGCCGCTTGGGTGCGGCAGCTCCTTTGGTCACGATATTACGCGTTATGGGACGTAGGCTGTGTGTGGAAAATTGCGGTCATGGGGGATCAACCGACCAGAAGATCAAAGAGTTCGCGTACCCATTTGAAGTTGTTGGTAACATCCTTGCCGCTCTTGTCGAGGACAGTAAAACCAATGAACTTTCCGGTGCTGTCCGTCTTGGGATTCAGCGTGTACTTGTTGTCGTTTGCGTCATAGAAAACGTTTTCCTCGAGATCAAGGCGATAGTTCTTGAAGTTGCGGGGCAGTGCGCACAGCTTCCTACTGGAGCCGACACCGGCCTGAATGGTCTTGTAGAGGTAGCTGGCCTCAAGATTACCGGTGTAGAGGCTCTTTTCAAACATATAAACGGGATCGCCGTTCGTGCCAAAGCAGAGGGTGTACTCGGCGTCCTCATCACGATAAACCTCGGCGTAATAGTCGGTGGGGCCGACCTTCACCGTAGTAGACCACATCCGGGCGGGCAACTCCGTTGCGATGCCGGTGTCGGTAAAATCATCATCGATATCGGCGCTGCCTACGTTGGCGGCTACTTTGCTGTTGCGGAAAAGCATATAGGTGTTGCTGAGGCTGCCCTCTTTGAGCGTCAGGAATTCAGTAGTTTTTGCCTTCCGATTCTTGATCGCTATGGTGAGATTCAGATAAAGGTCGCTGTCCTTCTGCGCCATGACGCCCACCACGAGCGCACTGTAGAACATGCGACGCACGGGGGTCAGGTGTGCGGTGACATCATCATCGTAATAGTCCTCCAGATTGGCCTGCGCACGATGGGCAAGGCGGCGGAACATATAGGTATGCACCACCAGCTGGACCGTATAGGCCAAGAGCGCCAGGGGCCACAGGACAGAATAGAGCGAGGGGAACAGTGCCTTGGAACAGCCCAGCAGCAGGCATGCCAGACTGATGAGCACAAGGATGAGCGCAAACCTGCGCACCGGGAATTGTCCGGGCGCGATGAGCACCGATGAGGTGTAGGAAAAGAGCAGCGCCTGATAGGAAGCCACGCCCAGGGTGGCAAGGGAGAGGAGCTGCACATCCTCGTCGGATGCCTTGAAATAGCCCGAAAAGGACAGGATGGCAAAGGTGGCAAAGAGCACCCACCGGGCACGCGACAACTTGTCCCACTGTCCGCCGTGCGGAATGCGCAGGAAGGCAAGCACCAGCGCGGCCGTCCCGATGATGGCCGAGGAGGTGATGGACAGGGCAAAATGGGTGGACAGATCTATCATCTCTTTATCCTTGATTGCTGTGGGTCACATACAGAAACGCCAGGCCACTGAAGCCGTGGCGGCATCGTCACTCGCGGGCACGCTCCTCCTCCATCTTCTTGAAGTCCTTCATGCGGAGCTCAAAGCTGCGTGTGAGGTACTTGTCGAGCACAACGGGGTTGACAGCCAACTCCTGTGGAGTGCCCTCAAAGAGTATCTGACCCTCGAAGAGCAGATAGGCGCGGTCGGTGATGCAGAGCGTCTCCTGCACATTGTGGTCGGTGATGAGTACACCTATGTTGCGCAGAGCCACCAGCGCACCATCCGGGATAGGACCGTACTTTGCCTCATAGGCCTTGATGTCCTCCACCGTCACAGCGTAGCGGGGGTCTTTCTTGGCCTGCTCAGAAATATCAATGACCACCAGCGGGAAAATCAGGTCGTTCACATCATACTTTTCGGACAGCGCTTTGCCCTTGATGAAGTGACCCGGGAAGTCGATATGGGTACCAAACTGTCCGGGGAATTTGAAGGTCTGGATCAGGCATTCCAGTTCCGGCTTGCCCCAGTCCCACACGGTCTTTGCCAGCTCCACAGAGCCTTCCGGGATGCCGGACCAGTAGGGGCTTTCGTTGTTCAGCGAGTGAGAAAGTTCCACCCAGCGATATTTTTTAGCATTCTTCAGTGCGTTCCACAGTTTATAATCAGCCATTGTCGGTTCTCCTTTTATTGTGACGATGTATGTTCGGGCACTTCTCCCAGACAACGGCATCTTCCTGTTTTTTCTCAGTCTGTCTGCCGGAAAATTGTCTGGGAGCAGCGCATTCGCCCGGACAGCCTGTGCCGGGCATCTGCTGTACGTTTCATCTGCCTGCGCTCCCTTCCTTGTGTTGGAGATAGTATAAACCTATTTTCGCACCATGTCAATAGGTTTATTCTCGCAAAGCCGACCTGCATTCTTACTCGTCTGTGTTTTCTTCTTCAACAATCTGCTCGGCGCATTTACTGGCACTGGCGTACTTAAAATACCTTACCTTGCGGTCGTACCTCCGGGCAAGGTCGATGATGTTGTAATAAGACTTGTGACCGATGCAATTGGTCTGAATCCAAACCACATCCGCCCGCCTTATGATCTCCGGGCTGGAGATGTCTTCGCCCATAAAGCGGACGTCCGGCACTTTGAACTTGATCTCACGCAGCCATGAATCATGCCCGCCAAAAGCAAGGATGCGCCGAGTCGTATGATACGGGAATGTGATTTTCACCTCCGCAGCCTTTTCCTCCGTCCCGCTCTGCTGATTGAACACGATTTCACGAAGGTCAGCCAGTTCCTGCGTCATCTCTCCCACTGCAGCTTCCGACTTTTCCAGCTTTTCTTTCAGCTCACGATTTTCCCGGCTCAAACTGTAGTTTGCTTTCTTGGCCTGTTCTTTCAGCTGTGCAAGTTCTTTCTTCAGCCGCTCATTTTCCTCTGCAGCTGAATCTGTCTTTTCTGCTTTTTCCGGTTGAGCGATCGAATCCAAATCCAAGTCTTCCCTAAAATCACCATCGGAGATGTACTCCCGCCGTCTGCGTGCTTCGCCCAATACATCCATAAGAGCGCATACCATATTGGCTTCAGAGGGTTTCAGCCCTCTCTTTTTCAATGGGCGGAACGCATCATCAAAGCGGTGCATATTTCGGGGCAGTATCGCGCCCGTGTGCTCGTAGATGATTTGTGCAATGCTCACCTCGTGAGGTTCTTCTTCGTCATCTTCGTATCGCTGCCCAGCATATTTGGTTTCATACCATTCCGGATTCAGCGGCATAGAGGGGATCCATTTGCCATCATCAAACCAGAAGCCATCCTCTTCTTCCTCATAGCATGCAACCCCCCACGGAAGCATCGATGCCGCGCGGCAGATGACAGCCGTCATAAACGAATAGACCCACGCATAATCGTCGTCCTGATCGAACAGGTAAAGGATCGTAAAGCACAGCTCGTACGGATCTTCGATTGGGAAGTTGCGCATTGCCTCTGCCAAATCCGCATTCATGCACTTCATCAGGCAGTCTTTGTTCATGACAGCGGCCTGCAATCCAGTAAAGCGGAAGTCCCCGATCTTTTTGCTGATACTGTTGTGCGCTTCCTCTGCTTTATCGATCTGACACATCAGCATATCGGCTTCCAATTTTTGATTTTTTATCGGAATGTCGTCAAGCAGCGAAAGCGGTGCCGTAAGCGGCAGCGTCGGCCTTGCCTGTTTTTTCGGGAAATATTTTTTCTTGATTTCCTCGATCTGATCGGTCAGACGGTCAAGGTTTTCCTCCTGTCTGCGCATTTCATGGACCAGCGGACTCAGGGCTTTGAAATAGAGATCTGCCCACTCCCAGAACTTTGTCTTCAATTGAGCAGCCGCCGCCTCTTTTGCCCTGTCTGGAATCATATCAAGAATCTTATGAAAAACGGAATCATCCTTCTTGGATAGAATGTTCGGCGGAACGACATAGCGGTCTGTTTCACCATATCGATTCTGGACAATCCAGAGCATTCCTTCGATGATCTCATCGGAGAACCGTGCATCATAGACATCCGGTATGTCCACATAATCACATTCTTCCGGCAGCAGATCACATAGTTCCTGCATTTCATGTTCTTCCCATATCTGGTCGAGCATCCAGATGGCTGCGCCAAGACACAGATAGGATTCTTCATCGATGATATCGTAAGACAGGACTGGCAGCGAAGCAATATCTGCAAACTCACTCCTGATGTCAATTTCCGGATAGGTTTTGGCATACCGCTCCTGCATCTCCGGCATCAGATGCGCCACAGCCTTCATCCGGCGGGCGCAAAGTTTTTCCGTCAGATCGTACTTTGTAACGATGTCCGACTTGCTCTTCCGCTGCACTCTGTTTACCAGCTGTAAGTTTTCCTGAAAGATATCCCGGATCATGCTCATAGTCGGATCGGTATTGACACGCTTTTTCTTATTTCCCAACTGATATCACCTGCCTTTTTATTCTATTATATCTGCACGGTGGAAGGATAGCAAGACAAAACAGGCAGTAAGCGAAGGGCATTCACTTACTGCCTGTTTTTGCATCGGCTTATCTCTGCAGAGGTTTGTTGTCATATTCGCTGGTATGGAGTGGTTTCACTGGCTGCATTGAGCTTCTAATGGCATCCAAAATGGTCCGATCCGCCGGGAGCCACGGAACGGAATCAATGTCATCTTTTGTCAGCCACCGCGCAGCTTCCGCTTCTTTCAGCACAAGCTCGCCGGAAACCACTTCACACCAGAAGCAGTCCATGGAAAGATGAAACGCCGGATAATCGTACTCGATTGTCCCAATTAAATCCTCCACGGCGATTTCCGTGTCCAGTTCTTCTTCGATTTCCCGCTTCAGAGCCTGCTGCGGGGTTTCACCCGGCTCGATTTTGCCGCCCGGAAACTCCCATTGACCCTTGTAGTCACCATAACCGCGGGCGGTAGCGTAGATTTTGCGCTTTTCCTGCATGGAGTCGCAGATCACAGCGGCCACAACACGAATCGTTTTCATAACGTTCTCCTTTTGGATTCATTATAATGGCCGACCGTCAGAAGTCCCACCGACACGATAGAACACCCTGTTTCCTGCTTTTCTTGCAGTAAGCAGCCCCATCTCATGGAATTTCATCACAAACGTCCGAATGGTTGCATACGCAGCGTTTCGGAAATCCTTTTCCAGCTGCTTTGTGGTAAACTCCTCTGCACCATAAGCAGACAGAACATACTCCCAGAGCAGCCGTTCTTTTTCTGTGATTTTTCCTTCCGCAAGAGCAGTTTGATATACCTCAAGATCAGTTTTCGGCGGGACTGCATCCACCTGCAGGCGGTTATAGACCTCATTGCAGAAGTAGAACAGAAAGGGAGTCACATCCGTATAGCCGGAAATCAGAGCATTTCTCTCCACGCGTTCGTAGGCTTTGTAATATGCGTCCTTGTTTTCAGCGATGTATCGGGAAAACGGCGTGAACAGTGCCGCAGGATAGCCCTGCTGAACAAGATACCAGAGGTGGAATAGCCGTGCAGTGCGTCCATTCCCGTCAAAATAGGGGTGGTAGTACGCAAAGGCAAAGTGCAGAATGGCAGCCTTATGCAGCTCATTGATGCCGTCATTGGCATTCGCAAAATCGACAAGACATTTCATGGCACCGGGAAGCCGCTCTGCCGGAAGTCCCGGTCTGGGTTCTTCACCGCCCACAATAAAAACCTCGCCATGCCGATAAAAGTGGTTTGGCAGTAATCGATCTTCATCCGGGAGATAATCCCCTGTGCTGATCTGATATAGGTGATGCAGATTCTCCTCGGTGATCGTATTCTGACGATTCGCGATAAACTCCAGTCCGCGCTTCATACCATAGATGCGGGCTTCTTGTTCATCACGAGGGGCATAACCATCGAGGATATAACGGATACTGCTGCGGGTCGAGCGGATACTTTCAATTTGAAAAGTAGCATAAATTTCCTCGGTCATCGCCGACAAACCGAAGTTTTGTCCACTGACAGGGACAGAGAGCAACTGCTTCATACCATTTGTTGAAATTTGCGCGAGGTTCGGCAGGTAAAACAGCTTATTTCCAGAAAAATCAGTCAACGGCAGAGGCTGCGCAAAGTTTTGCCGCAGCAATTCGGCAAATTCTTTGACGCTGACAGTCGAGTACTTGTATTCCATCCGATTGAGTTCAAACAAATGCTTATCTGAAAGCATTTTGGCAAACTGTGCCCCATCCATTCTGTCCACCTCGCAGTTGATACTTATTGATACTATATAGTATCAATATACCGATTCTTTATAAAAAAGTCAACCGAAACAGGCCGAACCAACTTTTTTCCATACTTTCCGTCAAAATTCCCGTGGTTCCGTCACGGATCACATCTCCATCGGCTTATTCCCCACTTCGTCCAGATACGCATTCAAAAATTCCGCTGCAAGGCTGTTGGGACGGATGTTTTCTCTGGCTTCCTGCGGGGTGAACCACTTGCAGCGGTCCACTTCGTGGTTGATATGCAGCGCCTTTGCGGTTCTGACGAAAGCCGTAAAGTTGCACATCAGCGTGTTAGACGGCTCAAAAAACTTGGTACGGTTGAACCGGAGGTGCTCTACTTCCAACCCGGTTTCTTCCCGGACTTCCCGCACCACGGCGTGTTCTTCTGCCTCACCGCGGTTCACATATCCAGCCACCAGAATATAAGAGGGCTTGCCGTACTGCTGGATGAGCAGAATTTTCCCGGTTTCCTCATCCACAACAATCATGCTGACTGCCACATTGTACATCGGGAACCGGTATTGCTGGCATTTCGGGCAATAAGGCACAATGCCCTCTTCTTCCAGTTCTTTTTCAATCAATGCCGTACCGCATTCAAAGCAATGCTTCTGAATCATTTTTACACTCCAAACACTGTTTTCGTCAGCCGGATACCTGCTGCCGTCTTCATCGTATGTTCCATAAAGGTTCGGATTGCCTGCTGGTCGTACCCGCTTTCGGACGCATTGACGATATAATCTGCCTCAATCAGAATCTGATAGTCAATGCCGTCGATCTGCGCCGGACTATGGTGGTGCCCTACCAGATAGGCCACCCGGTCGATCTGTTCTGCTGTCATGCCGGTATCCGCCAAGAACTCCCGCACCAGCGGGGCACCCTCCTGCTCCTGATATTTACCATTGGTGTTGCCGTACTTTTTGCGGCAGAGCGGGCAGGCGATATCGTGGGTGATGGCCGCCACCTCCAGAATAAACTGCGTGTCTGCGTCCAGCCCCTCCAGCTCACCAATGGTTTTGGCATAGGTCCACACGCAGCTCAGGTGCGTGATGTCATGGATATTCCCTTCGGAAAAGGCGATCATCTTTTCCATGATCTGTGCAATGGTCATCATTTGTTTCACTCCCGTTTTTAATACTTAAATGTTCACCTTGATAAACGCGAAGTTATTGATTTTCTGAATCCAATCCAAGCTCTTTCAGTTCTTTTTCGTTTTTGATATCTTCATCAGTTTTCTTTCCAGTGATAGCACTGTATGCTTCTTTAATACCATTTTTCACTGCCCACTTGATAACAAAATACAGCGCAATCAAAATAACGATTGCTGTTCCACCGCTGATTCCTAGTTCATTCCACATAATAATATCAATGCCTCCGATTTCATAAGTTCCGATTCATAAAATCCCCGTCAGCGCCACTGCAACCAGAAGGGACGGCAGCAGGTTTGCCACCTTGATGGTTCTTGGCCACACCAGATTGATGCCCACACAAAAAATCAGAATATTTCCTACCAGCGAGAGATTGTTCAGCACAGCGTCCGTCATAAAGCCGGACAGCACTACCGCAAGAGCCGTCATGGCACCTTGCAGCACTGCCACCGGAATAAATGAAAACACGCAGCCCTTGCCCATGGAGGACGCCATGATGAGCACAATGATAAAGTCCAGAATCGCTTTTGCCACCAGCGTGGAATGGTCGCCGTAGATACCATCCTGAATGGAGCCGATGACGGCCATGGCCCCGATGCTCACCGTCAGGGATGCCGACACGAAGCCGTTGACGAACTGGTTGTCGCCGTCACTGCCAGTCTTGTGTTTGAGCCACTCGCCAAAGCGTTCAAACTGTGCATCCAGATCAATAAGTTCACCCAGCAGCGCACCCAACGCCAGCGATAGAATCATGACCATAGAGCCACCGGTGCTCAAAGTTCCGTCTGGCCTAACCGTCAGTATCTTGGAGAGCGTTCCCGCCGCTCCCAGAAACACCACGGAAAAGCCCGTGGCTTTGATGATTGTATCCTGATAGCGCTCTTTCAGAAAGCGTTTGAACAGAATACCCAGCACACCGCCTATCACAATGGCCAGCGCATTGATGATCGTTCCCAATCCCCGCATTTTCGTTTTTCCTTTGCTTACTGATTCCTGTATTTGTTTAAGACTTCATCCGGGATATGACAGTAGCTGCAGTCTTCCGGGTACCGCTCCAGATGGTGCTGATGCTCCTCTGCACTCCGGACGTAATTCGTCAGCGGCAGCACTTCCACAACGATTTTATCCCGGTCCTTCCGGCTGTCAATAAAGGCTCTTGCTTCTTCCAGATGTCCGGGATTTGTGCTGTAAAGCCCCGTGCGATACTTTTTTCCAACATCAACGCCCTGTTTGTTCAGGCTGTACGGGTCGATGATTTCAAACAGATGCTCCATAAGCTCTGTAACACTGGTACATTTCTCATCAAAGACCACTTTAACGCACTCTGCGTATCCATCATACGGGCCGTCCAGCGTGTTTGTTGTTCCGTTGGCTCTCCCGGCTTCGGTCGTCCGTACACCGGGCACCGTGTCAAAAAAATGCTGGACGCCCCAAAGGCACCCGCCTGCAATGTATACCGTTTCCATACTCTTGACTTTCCTTCTTTTACTGGTACAGATGCGATCACTCACAATCCATGTTCCGCTTCGCTCCACAAACGCGAAGTTATCCATTAGTTAATCCCACATTCCTACAATAATAATTTCAATACTTGAACCACATTCGGGACATTTAACATGTCTGTCTATGTTTTCATTCATACACCCTGTAAAGCCAAGAACTACTGATGCATAACCTTTGCATTTAGAGCATCTATGCCTATATCTTTCAAACAGTTGATAGTGTTCATCTAATTCGGAAAGGCTAACATATTCATACCCTAATCCAGAAAAGCCTGACGACCAAGGAATATTTCTTTCTATCTTCGTACAATCGATTTCGTCTTTAGGAACATATAGCGAAAGATCTGGAACACTCATAAGTTTCCCACAGTCATTGCACTGTACGACTATTTCTTCGCACGATATGGCACCTTCCGGAAAAGTTTCAAAGAATTCTTTCCCTTGTGGGCCGAATTGTCCTTCTTTCATTTTAATAACTGTTTCAGCATACGTTTTAGGGTACAACATACCAACACCCACTAATGTCCTAAAAGTGTATCCGCATTTTTTACATTTGCATTCTAATTCTAATCCCATTACTTCCTACCATCTATTTATCAAATTCCGATTTATCAAATAAGAATTTCCGTCAATTTTTCACTTGACGAGACTTGATTCTAAGAGTAGGAACAAAATATTCTGCTGCCGGAGACGGACCATTCGGGTCGATCTCCGGCAGTATTTTTGTTATCGCCTATTAAACAACAGCCGGA
>OQVL01002782.1_pt1 | contig 10687 bp, 7 predicted proteins | sample 1691501 | NCBI WGS metagenome assembly OQVL01 (sample SAMN03418253, study PRJEB22391) | human gut metagenome | biome: human-gut; feature: organic feature; material: feces | host: Homo sapiens | place: Tanzania | collected 2013-01
GCAATGGCAGACTCAGATGGAGTCATCAAGTCGGTACCTTTCAGTGAGGCATCGCCGTCGCGGAACGGTCGAACAAATCGGTCAGGAATTTGTTTTTAATCGCCGAAGACATAAATCCCGTCGGCGAAAAACGCTGCAAAGCGATTTCACCCTTTTTCAGCGTCAGCAAAGCCTTTTGCCACGCTTTGGCGACGGGGCTTTCGCGCGTCAGCAGCGGACGGGTTCCGAACTGAAACGCCGTCGGACCGATTTCGGGATTGTCGATGTAATCCTGAAATTCGCGCAGATACCACACGCCGCCCGCGATGATGATCGGGGTGTTTTCCAACCCGACCGCCGCCATCGTGCGACGTAATTCCACAACGCGTTCGTACGGATTTTGCGGAACGGCGGGATCGTCGCCGTTGGACAATCCGATGTGACCGCCGGCTTTCCACGGGTCTTCAAACACGACGCCGCCCAGAAAATCAGCGTAGGATTTGTAAGCGCGCATCCACAAAGCCCTGAACGCGCGTCCCGACGAAACGATGGGATAGTAAAACGTTTTGAAAGAAGAAGCGATTTCCGCCAGCTTGTAGGGCATACCCGCGCCGCACGTCACCCCGTCAATCAAGCCTTTGGCACCTGCCAAAGCTTCGGTGATGATCTGTTGCGCCCCGCCCTGTTCCCACAGGACGTTGATATGGATCCGCCCTTTGCCGCAGGCGATCTCGTGCGCGATTTTAGCTTGGGAAATAATGCCGTCTATGGAATGACGGATTTGTTCCTCGAACCGTTCGCGCCGCGTTTTCGACTTGATTTCCATCGGAATGATTTCACCGTTTTCGTCAACGACATCGGGAATAACCCCCGAAATCGTCCCGACGGCGTTTTCACGCGCCCAGGCACCCGACGTTTTGCAGGTGCTGATCGCGACGCCTTTGCCCCCTTCGATCAGGGGCAGGACTTCGCGTCCCGAAATAAGCAGATTCTTAAGAGATTTCAAAGAAAACGCTCCTTCTTGTTAAGGTATGTTATTCAGCCTGTTCAGACTGTTCGGCGGGTTCTTTGCCGTCCAAATCCTCGCCGGTCGTCTGATCGACGCGTTTCATGGACAGCTTGACCTTGCCGCGGTTGTCGATGGCGATACACTTGACTTTGACGCTGTCGCCTTCGTTGACCACATCCGTGACCTTTCCGACGCGCTTCGGCGCCAGTTCGGAAATGTGAACCAGACCGTCTTTCGCGCCCAAGAAGTTCACGAAAGCACCGAATTCGACGACCTTGACGACTTTGCCGTCATAGATTTGACCGACTTCGGGTTCGGACACGATGCCCTTGATCCAGTTCAAAGCCGCTTCGCCCGACGATTCGGAGAACGACGCGATCTTCACCAGACCGTCTTCGCCGATATCGATCTTGCACCCCGTCGTTTCCGTGATTTCGCGAATGACTTTGCCGCCCGTGCCGATCACGTCGCGGATTTTGTCTTTGTTGATCTGCAACGTGGTGATGCGCGGCGCATTTTCGGAAACGGTGTCGCGCGGGGCTTCAATGGCTTCCGCCATTTTGCCCAAGATGTGCAAACGTCCCTCTTTCGCCTGTTTCAGGGCGATTTCCATGATTTCCTTGGTAATCGAGGTGATTTTGATGTCCATCTGCAAAGAGGTCACGCCGTCTTTCGTTCCGGCAACCTTGAAATCCATGTCGCCCAAGTGATCTTCGTCGCCCAAAATGTCGGTCAGAACGGCGAAACGACCGTCGGGTTCCTTGATCAAGCCCATCGCGATGCCCGCGACCGGCGCTTTCATCGGAACGCCCGCGTCCATCAGGGACAGGCACGAACCGCAAACCGTCGCCATGGAAGACGAACCGTTCGATTCCATGATTTCCGAAACCACGCGAATCGAATACGGGAATTCCTCTTTCGACGGCAGCATCGGGTGAATCGCGCGCCACGCCAGCTTGCCGTGACCGATTTCGCGGCGTCCGGGGGATCCGATGCGCCCCGTTTCACCGACCGAATACGGCGGGAAGTTGTAGTGCAGCATGAACGGCTGACGGTATTCGCCCGTCAAGGCGTCGACGATCTGTTCGTCCTGATCGGTGCCCAGCGTGGCGACGACCAGCGCCTGCGTTTCGCCGCGGGTGAACAAAGCGGAACCGTGCGCGCGCGGCAGAACGCCGACTTCGGCGGTAATCGGACGGACGGTTTTCGTGTCGCGTCCGTCAATGCGAATGCCCGTTTCCAAAATCGCGTCGCGGACGGTGTGGTATTCCATTTCGTGGAACACGCGCACGGCGACGGCGGATTCGGCTTCGTTGTCGGCGACGCTGATCTTCGCGGCTTCGCGAATATCGGCGACGGCGTTCTGGCGTTCCAGTTTGTCCGTGATTTTATAGGCTTCGCGCAACTGATCGCCGTAAGCGTCCATGAATTTGTCATAAACGATTTTGTATTCGGGCGCGGCGACGGGCATCGGCCACGGTTCTTTGCCGGCTTCGGCTTTCAAACCGTTGATCATGTCGATGACCGGCTGCATTTTTTCATGACCGAACACGACGGCGTTCAGCATGGTTTCCTCGGGCAGTTCGGAAGCTTCGGATTCAACCATCAAAACGCCCTGCGACGTTCCGGCGACAACCAAGTCCAGTTTGGACGTTTCGCGTTCGGAAACCGTCGGATTTAAAATGAATTCGCCGTCCTTGTAACCGACGCGCGCGGCGCCGATGGGTCCCAAGAAGGGCAGTCCGGACAACGCCAAAGCGGCGGAGGCGGAAATCATCGCGACGATATCGGGATCGTTTTCCATATCGTGCGACAAAACGGTGCATGTAACCTGCGTATCGTTGTGGTAGCCTTTGGCAAACAGCGGACGAATCGGACGATCGATCAGGCGTGACGACAAAATTTCATGTTCGGAAGGACGACCTTCGCGGCGGAAGAAACCGCCCGGAATGCGACCGGCGGCATACGCTTTTTCCTGATAGTTGACCGTCAGGGGCAGGAAATCCTCCTCCATTCCTTCGGGAACGGTTTTAGCGGCGCAAACGGCGCAATGAACGACGGTTTCGCCGTATTGAACGATGACGGAAGCATCGGCCTGACGACCGATTTTTCCGGTGGTGATGGACAGCGGACGACCGCCCCATTCGATTTCCCTGCGGAATTCTTTAAACATAGACATGTATCTTACTTTCTTCTCCAACCTCTTTTTGACCATTCAAAAAGAGCCAACAAAACAAACTTATTCCGACAAAGCCCCTCTTCGGTTGAAAAAGGGGCTTCATCGAATTTCGCGCTTTAGCGGCGCAGACCCAGACGGGCAATCAGGCTTTCGTAACGGGACTGATCCTTGCTTTTCAGATAGTCCAGCAAACGGCGGCGCTGACCGACCATGATCAACAGACCGCGGCGGGAATGGAAATCCTTGTCGTGATCTTTCAGGTGTTCGGTCAGGTTTTTAATGCGTTCGGACAAAATGGCGACCTGAACTTCGGGCGAACCGGTGTCGCCTTCTTTGATCGCGTATTCTTTAATCAGTTCCTGTTTACGTTCTTGTGTAATCGACATCATCGTCTCCTGTTAACGAGTTATTGACAATCAGGCGCACGGGGCGAATCAAACCGTCCTGCGCGCGAACCAAAGCCACCAAACGTCCGTCCAGTTTCGCCTGACACACGGGGGCGTCGGGCAACGCGCCGAAATCCGACGCGGACAGAAAATTTCCGTTCGACAGCTTGCGCGATTGCGCCTGCGTCACGGCCAGAGCAGGGATGTCGTCCAGCACGGTCTCAACGGGCAAAAGCACATCGGTCCGATTAGAACTATGCTCTATTGAGCGCAGATATTCCAGTAAAATTGTATCTTCAATCGAAAATTTTGCACATTTCAGGCGGCGCAAAGCCGTCACATGCCCCAAACTGCCCGCTTTTCGCGCCAGATCGCGCGCCAGCGACCGCACATAGGCGCCTTTGGAACATTTGACGCGAAAATGCGCGGACATTCCCGAATACGACAGCGGTTCCAGTTCGAACACGCGAATCCGGCGGGGTTCCAAAACGACCTCTTTGTTTTCGCGCGCCAGATCGTACGCCCTTTGTCCGTTGACGTGAATCGCGGAATATTTCGGCGGCACCTGATCGATTTCGCCGATAAAAGACGGCAGAACAGCCTCGATTTCTGCCGGCGTCGGAATCTTGTCCGTCGTTTCGACGACCGTTCCGTCGGCGTCATCGGTGTCGGTCGATTGCCCGAATTGAACGGTAAAGGCGTATTCCTTGTCCCCGTCAATCACATAGGGAATGGTCTTTGTCGCCTCGCCCAGCGCGATCGGCAAAACCCCCGACGCGCCGGGATCGAGCGTCCCCGCGTGTCCCGCCTTTTGCGCGTTGAAAATGCGCCGCACGATCGAAACCGCCGTCGTCGACCCCAGTCCCGCGGGCTTGTCCAATATCACCCAGCCGCTGACGGGATCGCCCTTTCTTTTGCCCATAATTTCGCCCTTTCCGTTAAAAACAGGAAAACAGCGTAACGGAAAAAAACGCGCGATACAAGAGGCTGAGAAAAAACATTATCCGCCGACGCAAAAAATGCTTGACTTAAAGCAAGGTTTAAGAATTAGCCTGCTTTCAACGACAACTTTTGAACAGGAGCTTTCAGTCATGCCGTATTTGGAAAACATCAATTCCCCCGCCGATTTGAAAAAGCTGGACGTTGCGGATCTGCCCGCCGTCGCCGACGAGCTGCGCGCCGTCTTGTTGCAGAAAATCAGCGCGGCGGGCGGTCATATCGGTCCGAATCTGGGCATGGTCGAAGCGACCGTCGCCCTGCATTACGTTTTTGATTCGCCCAAGGACAAGATCGTTTTCGACGTGTCGCACCAATCCTATGTCCACAAAATGCTGACGGGGCGCAAACGGGCGTTCACAGACCCCGCGCATTATCACGACGTGACGGGATACACCAATCCCGACGAGAGCGAACACGACTTTTTCACCGTCGGACACACCTCGACATCGGTCAGTCTGGCGTGCGGTTTGGCGCAAGCCCGCGATTTGAAAGGCGAAACGGACAACGTCGTCGCGGTCATCGGCGACGGATCGTTGAGCGGTGGCGAAGCTTACGAAGGACTGAACAACGCGGTCGAAGCGGGAACAAATATGATCGTCGTCGTCAACGACAACGAAATGTCGATCGCCGAAAACCACGGCGGGTTGTACCAAAACCTGCGCGAACTGCGAGAAACAAACGGCATGGCGGAAAACAACTTTTTCAAAGCGATCGGGTTCGATTACGTCTATGTCGGCGACGGGAACGACACGACCGCCTTGGTCGCGGCGTTCCGTTCGGTCAAGGATTCCCCCCGCCCCGTCGTCGTGCATATTCACACGATCAAAGGCAAAGGCTTCGCCCCCGCCGAAGCGCACAAGGAAATGTACCACGCGGGCGGTCCGTTCGATTTGAAAACGGGCGAATGGAAGCACCCGGCGAACGGCGAAAACTACTGCAAAATCACGGCGAATTTTCTGCGTTCGAAAATGGAAAAGGACGAAACGATCGCCGTCATCACGTCGGGAACGCCCGTCGTCACGGGATTCGCCCCCGACGAACGCGTCAAGCTGGGCAAACGGTTCATCGATGTCGGCATCGCCGAGGAACACGCCGTCGCCTTGGCATCCGGCATGGCGAAAAACGGCGCGAAGCCGGTTTATTTCGTCTTCAGTTCGTTTATTCAGCGCACCTACGACCAGTTGTCGCAGGATCTGTGCCTGAACAAAAATCCCGCGTTGATTTTGGTGTTTTCCGCCAGCCTGACGGGATTCAACGACGCGACACATTTGGGCGGTTTCGACATTCCGATGATGTCGAACATTCCGAATCTGGTCTACCTCGCCCCGAAAAACCGCGACGAGTATCTGTCCATGCTGGAATGGGGGTTGGAACAGCGCGAACACCCCGTCGCGATCCGCGTCCCCGGCGGTTTCGGTATGGAGGAACTGTGGTCTGACGGCGAAAAACCCGCCCCCGATTATTCCGAAATCAACACGTTTAAAACGGACGTTCGGGGCGAAAAAGTCGCTTTGCTGGCGTTGGGCGCGTTCTACCGTTTGGGCAAAGAGGTCGCCGCGGAACTGAAAAAATCCGGCATCGCCGCGACGCTGATCAACCCGCGTTTCATCACGGGGGTGGACGAAGCGACGCTGAACGGATTGAAAGAAAAGCACCGTCTGGTCGTCACGCTGGAAGACGGACAGATCGAAGGCGGATTCGGCGAAAAAGTCGATCGTTTCTACGCCGGTTCGGATATGAAAGTCATGAATTACGGCGGAAAAAAGGAATTCACCGACCGTCTGACGCCCGACGAAATCCGCGCGCGCTATCACCTGAACCCGCAACAGATCGCGGCGGAGATCATGCGGGCGTTGACGTAATCGATTCTTGCGAATCGCAAAAAGCTTTTCCCCGACGTTGCGGCGTCGGGGAACGGTTCATTGACCGCACGCGCCGCATTTCGAACACCCGTCGCAACAGATTTTCCGCCCGCATTCGGCGCATTGTTCGCCGAAATACGGAACGTGCCTTTCGACCGTTCCGAACAGATCCGTTTGCGGCGGCGACAGTTTGAAATCGATCGGCTTTCCCCGAAAACCCAGCCCCGATTTGAACGCCATGCGGCTTTGCAGGGTTTTGTCGGGCATGTGATAGACTTTGCCGTCCTTGACAAAGTTCGTTCCCGTTTCGAAAAAGCAGAACGTCACGTTCGCCGCAAAGCATTCGTCGCGCAGGCTTTTGACCCATTCGTAACGCAACGGGCGCGCCCCGTCGTAGTTTTCACCGCCCGCCAGCACCTGTTCAATCCGTCCCGCGGACAGATAGTCGGCGATCGACACCGCGCCGATAAACGGGGCGACCATAATGCCTTTGTGTTTAAACGGCAGATCGAACAGAATCGGGATCCGTTCGTCCGCGCGCGTCTGGTTTTCGCACGTCACGTTGAAAAACACGTTTTCCCAACCGTCCCCCCAATCGGCGGGCAGGCAATCCGCGACGCGTTCGGGACGTTTCGTCAGCAAAAAAAACACGACGTCGGGACGGCGTTTGATGACGTTCCACGCGTCGCCGCGCCACGCGTCCGCCTCGGGCAGGAAAAAGTCGGACGTCATGCACACGCGGATCTGTTCGCCGCTTTTGATTTTATAGTTGCCGGATCTGTCTTTGGACAGCGGGTAGTCAAAGTTGTTTCGAACTTTGAAAATCCGCGATCCGTCCAGATTGCGCTTTCTGTCCAGAAAATACATGTAACAATGCGCGCACCCTTCGCTTTTTTTCACGCAACCGTGCCACGGATTCCAAATATCGTGCATAGCGTCCCTTTCGCCCGTAATATAGGCGAAAACACCAGCGAACGCAAGGACGCCTACACGGACAGGCGAATCCAGTCGCCGTCGACGGCGAACATCAGCTTTACCCCCGCCGCGCGCAGTTTTTCCTCGTCCGCGAAAGCGGCGTTTTTCAGCTTAAACCGCCAATCCCCGTCGTTCAGACGTTGCGCCGCCGCGACATTGTCCGATCCGCCCAGCGCGGAAACAACGGCGGCGGGCGCGGAATCGCGAACGCTTCCGCCCGATCGCAAATATTCCTCCATATCCGTTTTCAGATTTTCGGACGCCGTGCCGAACACGGCTTGGACATTGTTGCCGATTCGCATCACGCCGCTTGCCCCCAACTGCTTCAAAGCGTCATCGGACACTTTGGAAGCGTCTTTGACCGCCAAACGCAAACGGGTAATGCACGCGTCCAGCGTTTCGATGTTGTCCGCGCCGCCGAACGCCGCCACCAACTTCTCCGCCATGCCGCCGCCAGTCGGCTCCGCCGCGCCGTCAGCCGCCGCCGATTCGTCTTCGCGTCCCGGCGTTTTCATATCGAACGCGGTGATGAAAAACCGGAAAACAACGTAATACAGCGCGGCGTACACGGGTCCCAGAAGGAACACGATCCACGGCTTTGTGTCCAGCGCGTAAAACAGCATGTAGTCGATCGCGCCCTGCGAAAACGTATAGCCGATATGCGCGCCCGTCAGATTGATGACCGCAAACGCCGACCCGACCATGACGGCATGGATAAAGTACAGCATCGGCGCGACGAACAAAAACGTGAACTCCAGCGGTTCGGTGATGCCCGTCAAAAACGCGGTCAGCGCGCCCGACGCCATGATACCGCCGACTTTCAGCCTGTTTTCGGGCTTGGCGGTATGGAAAATCGCCAAAGCCGCCGCGGGCAGACCGAACATCTTGATAAGGAAGCCGCCGCCCAAAATCCCCGCCGTCGCGTCGCCCGCAAAGAATCGGGGAATGTCGCCCGTAACCAGCTCGCCCGCTTTGTTGACGTACTGCCCGATTTCAAAAAAGAACGGCACGTTCCAAATGTGGTGCAGTCCGAACGGCAGCAGCAGTCTTTCCACAAAGCCGTAAGTCGTTCCCGCCACAACGGGGGAGCTGTACGCCGCCCACATCGAAAACGCGTTGATTTTTTCCTGAATCGGCGGCCAGACAAAGCTGAGCAGAACCCCCAGAACAATCGCCGCCAAAGCAGTGATAATCGGTACGGAACGCTTGCCCGCGAAAAATCCCAAATACGGCGGCAGGCTGATTTTGTAGAATCTTTTGTAGATGACCGCGGCGACGATGCCGACGAACATACCGCCGAAAACCCCCGTTTGAATCGTTTTGATTCCGGCGTTGGTCGAAACGATTTTGCGCGCGAACGACACATCGTAATCCAATGCCTGCGCCAGAACGCCCAGCGTTTCCCGTTCGACGGAAACGTGATACCACAAAACGTCAGCCATAACGCCCATGGCGGTTTGCAAAACCAAGAATCCCACAACCGCCGCCAAAGCCGCGACCCCGTCGTTTCCGGTCAGTCCCAGCGTCGTGCCGATTGCGAAAATCAAAGGCAGATTGTCGAAAATCACGTTGCCGCTTTGACTCATCACTTGCGGAATCAACGGCGGAATCCAAGCGATCTCCGCGTTCAAAAGCCCCGAACCGATGCCCAGCAAAAGCCCCGCCACGGGCAAAACGGCGACAGGCAGCATCAGCGACTTTCCGATTTGCTGCAAGAACATAAAGGCTTTTTTCATCATTTTTCCCCTCCTTGATCCGAAGCGACCGCGTGGCGCACTTGCGCGGCGCTTTCGCAGTCGATCGCGCGCAAAGCCGATTTACGGCAAACGTCAAGGTTCAATGTTCTGATTGTCGCCTTGACGACGGGAATCAGCGGCGGTTCAACGCTCAGTTCCCGAACGCCCAAACCGATCAGCACGGGAACGGCGGCGACGTCCCCCGCCAAAGCGCCGCAGACGCCGACGGGCTTTTGATATTTTTCAGCCCCGTCAACCGTCGCGCGCACCAGCCGCAAAACGGCGGGGTGCAGACCGTCCGTCATGGCGTTCAGCCGCGCGTTTCCCCTGTCTGCCGCCAAAACGTACTGCGTCAAATCGTTCGTCCCGACGGAAAAGAAATCGACATGCGGCGCGAACTTATCCGCCATGACAGCCGCCGCGGGGACTTCGACCATCATGCCGATTTTCATTCGTCCGGCGATTTTGATCCGTTCGCGTTCGCCCTCGACGATTTCTTTCGCGCGCAAAAATTCATCAACGTCTGTCACCATAGGGAACATCAAACACAGTCCCGTGTTTTCGGCGGCGCGCAAAGCCGCGCGGATCTGCGTTTCAAAAAAAGCCCTGTTCCGCAGCGACAGGCGCAAACCGCGCACGCCCAAAAAAGGATTATCTTCCTTTTTCATGTTCAAAAACGGCAAAGGCTTGTCGCCGCCGGCGTCCAGCGTGCGCAGAACGACGGGATTTCCGATCCCCGCCGTTTCGGCGATTTCGCGATAAACGGCTTCCTGCTCGTTTTCGTCAGGCGCGTCCGGACGCGCGGCGAACAAAAATTCCGAACGCATCAAACCGATGCCCCTTCCGCCGTATTCGACGACCCGACGCGCGTCGTTGATCGAACCGACATTCCCCCACACGTCAATCGCGACACCGTCAACCGTCACGGCGGGTTTGTCCCGGTCAGCCGCCGTTTTGGCGCGTTCGGCACGTTCAGCCGATTGTCGCGCGACTGCCGACCGTTTCGCCCGTTCGTCCGGATTCGGACGAAGCTCGCCTTTCGTTCCGTCCAGCAAAACGGGGGTGCCGTTCAAAATCTCCAGCACGCTTTCGGGCAGTCCGGCAACGGCGGGCAAACGCATCGACCGCGCCAAAATGGCGGCGTGAGACGACGCTCCGCCTCCGACGGTGGCGAATCCGACAACCTTGTTTTTATCCAGCGTCACGGCGTCCGACGGCGTCAAATCGGCGGCGATGACGACGGCGTTGTCGGGCAGGGCGACTTTTTGTTCAACTTCGCCCGTCAGCAACCGCAAGACACGGCGCGCGACATCGCGCACGTCCCCCGCCCGTTGCGCCAGCAGTTCGTTTTTCATTTCGGAAAACCGCCGCGCCAGCGCGTTCGCCGTCTGTTGCCACGCGAAAGCCGCGGAGCGTCCCTTGTCGATCAAAGCGTTCGTTTGCTCTATGATTTCCGGATCGTCCAGCAATTCCAAGTGCGCTTTGAACACGGCGGCTTTGTCCTCGCCCGCCGTTTCGCGCGTTTGTTCAAACACGTCGGACAGTTGCATCTTCGCCTCGTT
>OQVL01002783.1_pt1 | contig 10686 bp, 9 predicted proteins | sample 1691501 | NCBI WGS metagenome assembly OQVL01 (sample SAMN03418253, study PRJEB22391) | human gut metagenome | biome: human-gut; feature: organic feature; material: feces | host: Homo sapiens | place: Tanzania | collected 2013-01
AGATACTGTTCGACCTGCCGATCTACTCCTGCTCTGCGCTGTATATCAAGGGACTCGGCCCGCTGAACGACGCAGTGGGCGGCGTGACGCTGAAATTATCGGAAGACGCGACGGAAGTCGATCCGACGTTTAAAAAAGGTTCGACCATTACGCTCCAAGGCGATATGGCTGAACAGTTTGTACGAAAGCGTGACACAAATATTTCCGGCAGCAATGTGAGCCGAATGAAGCGCCAAACAGAATATATTACAACGTTGTTTCAGGCGATGCGGGAATTCATGAAGCAAAATGGAAATGATTTTGAGGAAACATATAGAAAGCTGGAATTGAAACCGTATACAGTTACTGATTTGAGCATGGAACAATTGGAAGATATGTTGTCGTATGATTTTCTGGAAAAAAACATAGAAACTGTTCCTGGCACGACCAAAGAAGGAAAAGAACATGATGAATTTTATGTAGATGAGGATGGACTGCATGATTTGATCATTCAAATGTTCTATACAGAAGTGAAAGAATAAGAAACGGAGGAATTGAGGATGAAGGGGATTATTTTAGCAGCAGGAAAGGGAACGCGTCTGTATCCTATGACAAAACCCGTCTGCAAGCCGTTGCTGCCGGTATATGACAAACCGTTGATTTATTATTCTATCGCGGTGTTAATGGAAGCGGACATTCGTGACATTATGATTATCATTCCGCCGGAGGAAGAACAGACATTTCGGAAGCTGTTGGGGGACGGCTCCGCGTTTGGTGTGCAGATTACATATGCTGTGCAGTATGTCGCGCGCGGCATCGCAGATGCTTTTTTGGTCGCAGAAGACTTTGTACAAGGCGATTGCGCTTGCCTGATACTGGGAGACAATATCTTTTATGCGAAAGATTTGCGGGAAAAGCTGATGCAAGCTGCATCCAATCCGAACGGCGCAACAGTTTTTGGATACTATGTTGATGATCCGCGCGCATTTGGTGTCGTGGAGTTCGATGAAAACGGAACGGCAATTAGCTTAGAAGAAAAGCCAAAGCATCCGAAATCGAACTATATCATTCCGGGCTTGTATTTTTATGATGCTGAAGTATTGGCACTGGCAAAGACATTGCAGCCATCTGCAAGAGGTGAGCTGGAAATTACTGATTTGAATCGGTTGTATCTGGAAAGCGGAAAACTGCAAGTTATTCCGTTGGAATCTGATTTCGTTTGGATGGATGCCGGAACAGCAGACAGCCTGCTAGAATCCGCGCAGACCATCAAGCAGATTCAAGACGATACGGGGAGATATGTCGCTTGTTTGGAAGAAATTGCATACAGACACGGATATTTGTCTGAAGCCCAAGTAAATCAAGCGGGAAAGACATTACAGTCCACACTGTATGGACAATATTTGCAGTGCATTTCAGCAGAATGATAAAAACAAGAATACACTTCAACGGACACAGGAGTTAAGTTATGCGTTACGATCCTGATAGAGAATGCAGCAAAATGGTACAGCGGCTGCGAAAAATATGTGCAGCAAAAGGAATTTCTGTCTATGCCGCTGCGCGGAAAGCCCATATATCGGTATCAACGCTAAACGAACTGCTCAATGAAAAAACACGTCCGCAGTTATATACGCTGTATAAAATCTGCAATGCGTTGGATATTCGTATTGTCGATTTGTTTGACGACAATGCTGGAAATGTGAGAAAACCGGATAAGAAGCTCAATCCTGTGATTGTTGAATATCAATATTTGCCGAAATGGAAACAGAAACTGGTAGAACAGTATATAGAAATGGTTGCACAGTATGAAAGATAAAATTGCAGTGTCCATGTTTGGACAAAAGCGCCTGTCCCGCGAGGGCGGAGTAGAAATCGTTGTAAAAGAATTATGCACCAGAATGGCACAGAATGGCTGTGACGTAACTTGCTACAACAGAGCAGGCCATCATGTCAGCGGCGCAGAGTACGACGGTGTCGATAAAACGGAATATGATGGTATCCGCCAAAAGGTTGTTCCGACCATTGAGAAAAAGGGTCTTGCAGCGGTAAGCTCTTCATTTTTCGCAGCCCTGTATAGTGCTTTTGGAAAATACGATGTGGTACATATCCATGCGGAAGGTCCTGCTTTTTTCTGCTGGTTGCCGAAACTTTTTGGCAAACGTGTTGTTATCACGATACATGGTTTAGACTGGGCTCGCGAAAAATGGAAATCTGGGTTTGGATCCAGATTCATTCGACAGGGTGAAAAAAATGCTGTCAAATATGCAGATGAAATCATTGTTTTAAGCAAGGGCGTGCAAGACTATTTCAGAGAAACATATGGAAGGGAAACACATTTTATCCCTAATGGCGTGAACAGACCGGAGATTCGGGAAGCAAAGCTGATCACGAATAAATTTGGTCTCGAAAAAGATTCCTACATATTATTTCTCGGTCGTCTGGTGCCGGAGAAGGGCATTCGCTATCTGGTTGAAGCCTTCAAGAATATTAAGACGGATAAAAAACTGGTCATCGCAGGCGGTTCTAGTGACACAGAGTCTTTTATGAAAGAACTGAAAGATATGGCCAAAGATGATAACAGAATAATCTTCACTGGATTTGTTCAGGGACAGATGCTGGATGAGTTGTACAGTAACGCCTATATCTATACATTGCCTTCTGATTTGGAAGGAATGCCTTTGAGTTTGTTGGAGGCAATGAGTTATGGCAATTGCTGTCTGGTTTCCGACATTCCAGAGTGCGCAGAGGTTGTGGAAGATAAGGCGCTGATCTTTAAAAAATCGGATGTTGGTGATCTTAGAGATAAGTTGCAAGATGCCTGCGATCATCCGGAGAAGGTCATAGAGCTGAAAAAACAGGCAGCTGACTTTATCTGCGAGAAATACAACTGGGATGAAGTTGCAAGGGAAACGATGAAATTGTATAAGAGAAAATGATAGATGGCAGTAGCAAAATAGGACACTGGATAAGGAGAAAATAACGTGAGAGCGCTGATTTTGAATAAATTTTTGCACCGAAACGGCGGATCAGAGACGTATATATTCAAGCTGGGTGAGGCGCTGGAGCAGCACGGACATGAGGTTCAGTACTTCGGTATGGAGCATGAAGGCCGCTGTGTGGGCAACCGGGTCAATGCTTATACATCTGATATGGATTTCCACGGCGGCAGCAAACTGAGCAAATTGACCTACCCGATCAAGACCATCTACAGCAAGGAAGCACGGGTGCAGCTGAGAAAAGTGCTGGACGACTTCCAGCCGGATGTCTGTCACTTGAACAACTTCAACTACCAGCTGACACCTTCCATCATTCTGGAAATCGTGAAGTGGCGCAAGGAGACCGGAAGGGATTGCAAGATCATCTTCACGGCACATGACTACCAGCTGGTCTGCCCGAACCACATGCTGAACAATCCGAACACCCACCAGAACTGCGAGAAGTGCCTCGGCGGCCATTTCGTGAACTGCATGAAAGGCAAGTGCATCCACGGCTCCACGGCAAAATCTGCCATCGGCATGATGGAAGCGGAGTTCTGGAAGTGGAAGGGCACCTACAAGTACATTGACACCATGATCTGCTGCTCGGAGTTCATGAAGAGCAAGATGGACAGCAATCCTCTGTTTGCGACCAAGACCGTGGCAATGCATAACTTCATCGATAAGGTGGAGTGGAAAGAGACGGAGAAGAAGGATTATGTCCTCTACTTCGGCCGCTTCTCTGAGGAAAAGGGCATCGGCACACTCATCAAGGTCTGTAAGGAACTGCCGGATGTACAGTTCATCTTCGCCGGTACCGGTCCTCTGGAAGAGACAGTAAATGGTATTAAGAACATCAAGAACGTTGGCTTCCAGAAAGGCGAGGCACTGGAAAAGCTCATCCGTGAGGCACGGTTCTCCATTTACCCGTCTGAGTGGTATGAGAACTGCCCGTTCTCCGTAATGGAATCCCAGATGTATGGCACACCGGTACTGGGAGCGAACATCGGTGGTATCCCGGAACTGATTCAGGTTGGTAAGACCGGCGAGCTGTTTGAAAGCGGCAATGCCGAGGATCTTAAGAAAAAGATTGAGAAGCTCTGGGGAGATAAGAAACTGTGTGAGCAGTACAGTGCAAACTGCAAGGACATCAGCTTCGATACTATCGATGAGTATTACGAGAAAATTATGAAGGTGTATCAGTAAAACTGGTACGTGAGGAGAGAATTTGTGGCTACAAAAGCGGATAGATATGAGGGAATAGATGGATTGAAGGCGTATGCCATCATTGGCATTGCACTGATGCACGTCCTCGCAAATGGAGAATATGGGATAGGAGGATTTGTGTTTGAGCGGCTGATACCATCTTTCACAAACCTCGTTTTCCTTTTTATGATGGTCAGCGGCTTTGGCATGTGCTGCGGCTACTACCAGAAAATTCGTGACCAGAAGATCAGCGTAGAGGATTTCTACAAGAAACGGTACATCAAGATCTGGCCGTACTTTGCATTGCTTTGTGTGTTAGACTTTGTGATTTCGCCAAGCAAGGAATCCTTGTTTGAGGTTTTCGCAAACTTGACTTTATGTCAGGGACTTCTGCCAAATGCCAAGATTTCGGTTATTGGTGTGAGTTGGACGCTGGCAGTCATTTTTGTTTTCTACATGCTGTTTCCGTTCTTCTGCTTCCTGATTGGAAACAAGAAGAGGGCGTGGGGTGTGGCTGCTGCTGCACTGGTATTTAACTGGTTATGCACTAATTACTTCAAAGCAGGGAGAACTAATATCGTCTACGATGCGATTTACTTTATCGCTGGTGGCTTGATCTACCTCTATCGTGAGGAACTGGCCGAGTTTGCATCGAAGTACAAGGTCATCGCCGGAGTGATTCTACTGATTGCCACAGTTACTTATTTTGCAGTAGGCGGCAATACGCTCACGATGCTGTTCTTCTGTGTGGCAGCACTGGTCTATACCCTCGGATGCAAGCGAGGGGGGCTGGTCAATCCTGCTGCCAAATTCCTCGGTGGAATCAGCTTCGAGATTTACCTGTGCCACATGGTAATTTATCGTGTGCTTGAGAAGTTACACCTTGTTCATCTATTTGGAAATGGTCTGCTGGCATATATCTTCACAGCGGTTGCAGTCATCTGCGGTTCGGTTGTGTTCTCAGTATGTGCCAAGTGGTTCTTAAATAAAATCGAAACATTCTTAAAGAGAGAGTAAACAATAGGAGAGTTAATCATGTCTGAAGAAAAGAAGTTGGGTATAGGGAATTACAAAATCGCCGTTGCGGGCACTGGTTATGTGGGCTTGTCAATTGCCATGCTGTTGAGCCAGCACCATCAGGTGACCGCTGTGGACATCATCTCGGAAAAGGTGGGTTTGATTAACAAACGTAAGTCACCGATTCAGGATGACTATATCGAGAAATATCTTGCAGAGAAAGAACTGAACCTGACCGCAACTCTGGATGCAAAGGCTGCATACACTGATGCGGATTTTGTTGTAATAGCGGCACCTACAAACTACGACAGCCGTACCCAGCATTTTGACACATCTGCGGTTGAAGCTGTAATTAAGCTGGTCATGGAATATAACCCGAACGCCATCATGGTCATCAAGTCTACTATTCCTGTGGGCTACACAGCATCTGTTCGTGAGAAGTTCGGCAGCAGTAACATCATTTTCAGCCCTGAATTCCTGCGTGAATCCAAGGCTCTCTATGATAACCTGTATCCTTCTCGCATCATTGTTGGCACCGATTTGAACGATGAGCATTTGGTCGAAGCGGCTCACGAGTTCGCAGGTCTGCTGCAGGAAGGTGCTATCAAGGAGAACATTGACACTCTGTTCATGGGATTCACCGAGGCAGAGGCCGTTAAACTGTTTGCCAATACCTATCTGGCTCTTCGTGTAGCTTACTTCAACGAGCTGGACACTTACGCAGAGAGCAAGGGACTGAACACTCAGCAGATCATCGATGGAGTTTGTCTTGATCCTCGTATTGGCAGCCACTACAATAATCCATCCTTCGGTTACGGAGGCTACTGCTTGCCGAAAGACACCAAGCAGCTGCTGGCTAACTATGCTGATGTGCCGGAGAACTTGATTGAGGCAATCGTTGAAAGCAATAGAACTCGTAAGGATTTCATCGCTGATCGTGTTCTGAAGTTGGCTGGTTATTATGGCTATGACGAGGATAACGAATACGATGAAAAGCAGGAGAGGTCTGTGACTATCGGTGTGTACCGTCTAACCATGAAATCCAATTCTGACAACTTCCGCCAGAGCTCTATTCAGGGCGTCATGAAGCGCATCAAGGCAAAGGGTGCTACTGTCGTCATCTATGAGCCGACCTTGAAGGACGGCGAGACTTTCTTTGGCAGTGTGGTCGTCAATGACTTGGCTAAGTTTAAGAAAATGAGCCACGCCATCATTGCAAACCGTTACGACAAGTGTTTGGATGATGTGAAGAATAAAGTATACACTAGAGATATTTTCCAGAGAGATTAAAAAGTGAGCGGGTTATGAAGATACTTATTATAAGGAATTTTCCGTCTTATATGGCGGTGAAAAACAACACTTATAACATTCAGGAAGTGGGGCTTGCAAAGGCACTAGTGAGAAAGGGACATTTTTGCGATATTATCTTTTGGACAGATAAAGCGGAAGAAACAGTGGATGTCCCGGTTGATAAACTAGGAACGGTTCATGTTTATTATCGGTGCGGTAAGACGGTACTAAAGAATACTGTATATCCCAACTGCAATGAATTGTTTGAACAGTACGACATTCTGCAACCATGTGAATACAACCAGATACAGGCGTGGTTATTGGCAAAAAGATATCCTGAAAAAACAATTGTCTATCATGGTCCGTATTATAGCCCTTTTAATAAAAGATATAATTTGATGTGCAAAGCATTTGATGCGATTTTTCTGAGACGATATCTTAGGCTAAACACTCAATTTATGGTAAAAAGTAATCTCGCTAAAAAATTCTTGGTAGATAAGGGCATCAAACAATCCAATGTTCATACGGTTGGTGTTGGAATCGATACTCAAATGTTGGCAAGCAATCAGGAATTATGTGACGATGAAATTTATCGGAAGATGGTTGCGGATAAAGATATAATAAAAATATTGTACGTTGGACGATTTGAAGAACGTAGAAATATTCGTTTTATAATAGATATATTCCATAAAGTTCAGGAAAATAATGATAATGTTAAACTATATTTGATTGGAACGGGCGACAAGGAGTATGTGCAAAATTGCTTTTCACATATAAATGAACTTAGGCTCGAAGATAAAGTTGTATGGCAAGAAAAAATGGAACAAAAATTCTTGTCGAGGATTTATCAAATGGCAGACTTCTTCTTGCTTCCGACTGAATATGAGATATTTGGAATGGTTTTATTGGAAGCAATGTATTATAAAAATATTGTTTTGACTACGAATAATGGTGGATCTAGCACATTGATTGAGAATGAAGTAAATGGGTTTGTTTTGGAAAATAAAGATGTGGATAGTTGGGCGAAATGTATAAAAGATGTCTATAGTAATAAACGAAAACTGCAAGAAATTCAAGAGAATGCATTTTTGAGTGTTGCAAATAGGTTTACATGGGATGCACTTGCGGAGAAATTTATTGAACAGTATAAAAATAAATTAAAGGGAGAATAAAAATGTCTGATAAAAATGAAAAAAAGTTAAATGGTACTGTCATCGTCACTTATCGCTGCAATGCTCGTTGCTCTATGTGCAACCGTTATAAGGCACCTTCCAAGCCGGAAGAGGAAATCAGCATTGAGACCATCAAGAAGTTGCCGAAGATGTACTTTACAAATATCACCGGCGGTGAGCCGTTTATCCGTACCGATCTGAAGGATATCGTGCGCGAACTGTACAAGAAGTCTGACCGTATCGTTATTTCCACCAACGGTTTCTTCACTGACCGTATCGTTGACCTGTGCAAAGAATTCCCGCAGATCGGTATTCGTATTTCCATCGAGGGTTTGGAGCAGACTAACAACGAGATCCGTGGTCTGCAGAACGGTTATCAGCGTGGTTATGGCACGCTGAAGAAACTGCGTGAGATGGGCATGAAGGACGTTGGTTTCGGTATGACCGTTCAGGACAAGAATGCTCCTGATCTGGTTTCTCTGTACAAGATTTCTGACGAGATGGGCATGGAGTTTGCAACTGCTTCTCTGCACAACAGCTTCTACTTCGTTGAGGCTAAGAACATCATCCACGACCGTCCGATGGTGGCTAAGAACTTCGAGAACCTGGTAAATGAACTGTTGAAGTCTAACTCTCCAAAGAAGTGGTTCCGTGCTTACTTCAACCATGGACTAATCAATTATATCTATGGTCAGAAGCGTCTCTTGCCTTGCGATATGAGTTTCGATACCTTCTTCATCGACCCATACGGTGATGTGATGCCATGTAATGGTACCAAGGATAAGGAGGTGATGGGTAACCTGAACCGCCAGACTTGGGATGAGCTTTGGAGTTCTCCAGAGGCAGAGCAGGTTCGTAAGAAGGTAAGACATTGCGACAGAAACTGCTGGATGATCGGTTCTGTTTCTCCTGCCATGCACAAGTACATCAAGACTCCTGCCCTGTGGGTGGCTAAACACAAGCTGAAGAGCCTGCTCGGTATGAAGTACTCTATGTATGAGAATCCTATCTGCTGCGAGTATCGTGATGGAAAGGTGACCAAGGAACAGCTTGACAAGCTTTCTACCTGCGATATGAATGCTGTAGTGAACAATGGTCTTTCTGCCGATTCAAAGGAGGCTTTGAAGGGCAAGCGTGGCGAGGACATCGTGAACGCAGACGTGGCTAGCCAGGGTTATGAGGCTACCAAGAAGGAAACTGATAGAAATATTGAAATCAAGTAATCACTTGATTCTCTTATGATTGATAAGAAGCCACAGTGCGGAGAGCATCGACATCAAGATGATGCCGAAGTACTGTATGGCTTCTTTGATATGGTTTGAAATCTTATTCATGCCTGCAAAAGGTAATACTTTTATTTTGAAAATCTCTAGTTTTTATGAAAATAGTTGTAACAGGTACTCGTGGTATCCCGAATATCATGGGTGGCGTGGAGACGCATTGTGAGGAATTGTTCCCTAGAATGGTGGAGCGTGGTTATGATGTAACGTTGATCCGTCGCTCGAACTATGTGAAGGATGACTTGCATGAATGGAAGGGGGTGAAACTGGTAACGATTCCTTCGCCTAAGAAGAAGAGTTTCGAGGCCATTATCCATACTTTCCGCGCCATCAATGAGGCGAAAAAGTTGGGCGCTGATGTATTGCATATCCATGCCATCGGTCCTGCGTTGCTGGTTCCATACGCCAAACTGTTGGGTATGAAGGTGGTGTTTACACATCATGGTCCAGACTATGACAGGGACAAGTGGGGATTTGCTGCAAAGACTATCCTGAAGATGGGTGAGCGTATGGGTTGCATGTTTGCCGATGATGTCATTGTGATTTCGAACGTCATCAAGAACCTCATTGCCCGTAAATATGGAAGGACGAATAATGTACACCTTATATATAATGGTGTTTCTGAGCCTGAAATCTGTGACTATCCTGAATATTTCAAGGAACTGGGGATAGAGAAAGGCAAGTATATCCTGGATATGTGCAGATTTGTGCCTGAGAAGAACCTGCATCATCTGGTGGAAGCGTTTGTAAAGTGGAAAAAGTCGCTCACGGATTCCACGGATATAAAGTTAGTGTTAGCTGGCGATACAGACTTCGAAGACACTTATTCGTTGGGATTGAAGCAGATGGCAAGGGAAAATGGTGTGGTGCTTACTGGCTTTATCAAAGGTAGAAAGCTTCATTCGCTGTTGACGAATTGCCGTTGCTATTGTCTTCCATCTTCGCACGAAGGTTTGCCGATTGCCTTGTTGGAGGCGATGAGCTATGGTGTAAAGGTAGTAGTGAGCGATATTCCAGCGAATCTGGAGGTTGGCTTGCCAAAGGATGATTACTTCCATTGTGGTAACGTGGATGAACTTTCGGAAAAGCTCAGAAAGATTATCGAGGCTCCATTGCAGCATGTGAATTACGACATGAGCAAATATGATTGGGACCAGATTGCTGATGAAGTAGGAGGAGTGTATCAAGGGTTGAAGAAATGATATTGCAGGATTTTTATACCATTCTTCAATCTGCCATAGGAAAAACAGTTCAATTATCCCATACGCTTTCTGAAAAGGAATGGAATGAGATCTTTGGATTAGCCAAGAAGCAGGCGCTTGTTGGGATTATGTTTGAAGGTGTTGAGCGTTTGCCGCAAGAGCAATGGCCTCCAAGAAATGTGGTCTTGCAATGGGCGATGATGGTAGAAAGTATCAAGCATCGGAATCGACAGACTACTGATGTATGCCTTCGCTTACCAGAAGCGCTTAGCAAAGATGGATTTGAAACTTGTATATTGAAGGGACAAGCCAATCATGTGTATTATGATGGCTTGAACTTGGCACATTCTTTAGGACAGTTAAGAATCTGTGGTGATGTAGATGCCTGGATTTGGCCAAAGGAAAAGACTAAGCATCCTGTAAAGTCAATCATTGATTATTGCCAAAAAAAGAAGATATTATTATCTCTATGCCATTTACATGCTGAGGTTAAGCCTGTGAATGGAGTACCTGTTGAAATTCATTTCCGTCCTTCGTTCTTGAATCATCCTTTGAGGGATAGATA
>OQVL01002785.1_pt1 | contig 10679 bp, 10 predicted proteins | sample 1691501 | NCBI WGS metagenome assembly OQVL01 (sample SAMN03418253, study PRJEB22391) | human gut metagenome | biome: human-gut; feature: organic feature; material: feces | host: Homo sapiens | place: Tanzania | collected 2013-01
GGATCCCACTCTGTTGCAGCCACGCATGAGCCTCCCGGATGCAGTCACCCACAGTAGCCATGACAGGATTCTTCGTCTTTTCCTCTTTGTCCCCCAGGCTTAAGTAAACTGCTCGGCTCTGATTCTCATGCTCTTTCATATAGGGCAGAAACCCGGGGAACCACACCGAGGGCGATGCCGCCGCTATCCCCGCAAACCGGTCCGTCTGATAAGATGCCCACAGAGAAAACAGCCCTGCAAGAGAATATCCTCCGAGATAATAGGTTTTACTTTCATCCGAGCATAAACGCAAAATTTCTTCTAACAACGAGGCTGCGCCCCCGCCAAAGTCCTCTTTTCCGAACACCGCGGGTGATCTCCACGGAGACAGATCGAGGTTCCAGTCATCCACTTTCACCGCAATCATTTGAAAATCCAGTGCTGTCAGTTTCCGGATCTGTGCCACTTCGCCCTCTATTTCCGGCAGATCATGATCTCCCACGGGCTGAATCAAAACAATGGGAGCCTCCGGATTCCCATATTTATATTTAGTCATGCCGTCCTCTTTCTCTATCAAATATCCTTTCTATCAAGTATCCATTCTATTTTATCAGTTTCAGAATCCTTTGCCTGTTATATCGCTGCATGATCACAAACATCATATCAAACACGGCTGCGAGGATCGATGTAATGATAAATGCCGGATATCCTCCCAGCCAATGGCCTGCCAGAATCGGTACAAAGCTGAGCACTACGATCGTCTCATGCCCAAGTTCCGCCTGACATGTCGCCTGCGCTATTTCCTCCCAGGTGTGTTGTCTCGGATCAAACAGGCTGGGATTATAGGTAGGCATGCGAGTCTTCCATTTTTTCACATGCAGCTTTTCATATAATTTCATTTCGGATTTACTTACCTGATACCAGTGTTTTCTGTAATCTGCCCTGTTATGCATGATGGAATTGTAGATAAATGCTACCACCCATCGCATGATAAAATGATAAGCCGTGGTTCCACAGGTAATGGCAATCGTCAGCCAGATTTCGCAGAGATTCGCATCAGCTATATTCCTGACGTAAAGATGGTAGAGAGCAAGAGTCTGAAACTTTATCTCTTCAGTTTCCGCAATCATGGTGACTTCCATGAAGACTGCGTGAACATCATCATGAAGGATCTCATCAAGCTGATGGACCCTAAATACATTGAGGTAACAGGCATCTTTACTCCTCGTGGCGGCATCAGCATCTGGCCGTATGCCAACTATGGCAAGCCAGGCACCAAATACGAGAAACTGGCAGAACAGAGATTCGCTACTCACGAATAAAAACAAGAAACCTCGGAAGATTGCTTTTATGCATCTTCCGAGGTTTTTATTGTTTATAGCTGATGAAATTACGGGAACTGAGGATAATCCTCGAAGCGAGGCTTGCGCTTCTCAAGGAACGCCTTGCCGCCCTCCTGAGCCTCATCCATCGTATAATAGAGCATGGTGGCATCGCCAGCCAACTCCTGAATACCAGCCTGACCATCCAGTTCGGCATTCAAGCCAGCCTTGATCATACGGAGTGCCAGAGGCGAACGCTCCATCATGATTTCAGCCCACTCTACACAGGTATCTTCCAACTGGTCGAGAGGCACTACCTTATTAACCATTCCCATCTGTTCAGCCTCCTTGGCAGAATACTGCTTGCAGAGGAACCAGATTTCGCGTGCCTTCTTTTGTCCCACCATTCTTGCCAGATAAGAAGAACCGAAACCGGCATCAAAACTTCCCACCTTAGGACCGGTCTGTCCGAAGATGGCATTCTCTGACGCAATAGTCAGGTCGCACATCACATGAAGCACATGTCCGCCACCGATGGCATAACCATTTACCATAGCAATGACCGGCTTTGGCAAACGACGAATCTGCATCTGTACATCGAGCACATTCAGGCGAGGTACACCGTCATTACCAACATAACCGCCGCGGCCCTTTACATGCATGTCGCCACCTGCACAGAATGCCTTATCACCAGCACCCGTCAGGATGACCACACGGATATCCAGACAGTCGCGGCAATAGTTGAATGCCTGCGCCATCTCCCAAGTGGTCAACGGTGTGAAAGCATTGCGGTAGCGCTCACGGTTGATGGTAATCTTAGCGATATGATTATACTCCTCGAAGATGATTTCCTTGAAATCAAAACCTTCTATCTTTTTCCATTCTCTCATATTTGAAAACTATTATAATATTCTTCTATTACCTGATTATCTGTTTCTATATCCGTTAGCACCTCCAGAAGCATCGGTCTGTCAGACTCGGTATGGATGAGCCAGTCGATGCCCTTGCGTAGCGAACTCATGTCATCGGCATTCTGATAGTCAACATTCTGTGCCAGACAGATGTGATAAGCCGAGGTGCAATGCTCAGCCATCACCAGTTTCTCGCGTGCCGCACTCTCCTTCAATCCCTGGAACTTGGCAAAGATGGCTCCGCCGCCATTGTTCAGCAACAGGATGCGAAGGCTGCCATTGAGATTCTGATTCCAGAGAGCATTCTGATCGTAGAAGAAGCTCAGGTCACCCAGCACACAGAATACCTTCTGCTGGTTCCTGGCATCAGGATGATGATACTCCGAGAGATAAATAGACAAGCCGGCTGCTGCAGACAGCGAACCCTCGATGCCATTCACGCCCCTATTGCAATGCACATATTGGCGAGCATAGATGCAGGCCAGTCGAATCGCCATACTATTGCCATAAAACAGACGGCATTCACGGGTATCACCCAGCGAATGAACCAGATATTCCATCTGAAAAGCCTTCACAGCTGCCATACTACTGAAAGACGGTTCATAATCGAAAGCATGACGTTTAGCCGCCCACAGTGCTTTCTCCCAACGTTCCTTATACGCATCCACTTCATCCCGATAAACCTGATCATAAGAAGTCATGGCATCTGCCAGAAAGATGGTATCGCATGGGAAGATGCGGTCGATACGCATAAAGGTATCGATGTAATCACCATCGGAACTTGCCCGCCATACCTTTGCCCCCTTCTTGACGGCAAGTCGTAGGAACTGCTTCAGACGCTTGCTCACCAGGGTTCCTCCCACATAGAGGATAAAGTCAGGCATGTAATCCTCATCATCCCCCACCAGATTCAATACTTCATCAAAATTGGTAACCAGGAGGTCACTGGAAAATTCACGGCATGCAGGATCTTCGCTCGATGTACCCAGAGCCGTCGGTTCGATAAGCGTGACTGCCCATGAATCAATCTGCTTAATACCGTAAAGCTGACAGTATGGGTAATCCTGTCCCACCACGACCATCGGTTTCCTGGCATTCAGGAAATCAAGCATATCACCGTAATGGAAACTGCCGCCAAAGAGATTGGTCTTCACATAATCCACCCAATGAGTTTTCGGAAGCTTATCTACCGTAAACTGATAGAGTGGTTCTGAAAGCTGAATATTGATATGTACCGGACCTATCTTGCGATGCACGCAATCGATGACCGCTTCGTGCACCAACCGTTCACAATACCATGCCTGCTCCTCATTGGATATAATCGGAAGATTCACACTCCTGTTGACCATCGTTCCAAAGACATTGGCTTGTGGCAGGGTCTGTCCATCCTGCTGTCCTATCCAGGTTTCCGGTCTATCAGCCGAAATCACGATGACAGGCAGTTTCTGATAAAAAGCCTCGCAGACTGCCGGATAGAGATTGAGCAATGCAGAACCGGAAGTAACGCATACCGCTACCGAATCGGGACAAACAACCAATGCCTCTTGGTTGCAGAAAAATCCGTTGTCGACTTCTTGCCATTTGTCGGACTCGGGTTCGCGAATAGCCAGGACATCTAATCTGAAATAACCATCCCACTTGCCTGAAAAACCCCAATTAACGTGGAACAAGCCCTGTTCGTTTAACCCATCGAGCACAAAAGCGTGCCCCTCTGTGCTCATGGCGCCTGCTGCATAATAGACTGGTCTGCCACATTGCAACTCGTGAGCTAAGAAATTCCAATATGCCACAGGGTCGTATTGGTAGCTGTCCATGTGGTGAACGTATTTCAAGCCAAAGGCTCGTTTTAGAGGGTCGACCAAACGATAGGTGGATGTGCCACTTGCGTCTATGCCCCAGTTCATGTGTGACGCCACACCGAGTGCATACATGAGTCTTGACACAGGCAGACTGGTCTCGGGGGTATCGTTGCCATCGCCATAGGTATTGCGGACTGAGCGGCGTATCGACAATCATCTACTATCTGATGGGCATTCATCCCAACTATACCTACTTTTGTGTCAACGGCGTACTCATCTTGCTGGCCGGACGCATTATGGGATGGCGCTACATGGTGAGGACTCTGATAGCCACGTTTATCATCTCCTTCTTCATGGATATTATGCAGAGCTACATCACGACCATCGGTCCCGACGGAAAGGAACAGCTTGCCCGCATCATAGGCGACCAGAAGTTCATGGCATGCGTAATCGGTGGCATCATGGAAGGACTGGGTCTGGCCATCGTGTTCATGGCAGGAGGAAGCACCGGGGGAACCGATATCATTGCCAGCAGTATCAACAAGTACCGCAATATCTCGCTGGGACGACTGCTCCTCTTCATCGATGTGATAATCATCGCAGGCAGCTATCTGCTGTTCCGCAACCTTGAGATCATGGTGGTGGGATACCTTACGATGTTCATCAGCATGAACTTCCTCGACTTCGTCATCAACGGTGCCAGGCAGAGCGTACAGTTCATCATCGTGAGCAGCAAGCCGGATGAGATAGCACATGAGATAAATGTGCGGCTCGACAGAGGTGTGACCGTACTCTATGGCGAAGGCTTCTACACCAAGGAGAAGCGCCAGGTGCTGCTCATCCTGGCCAAGAAATATGAGAGTCGCCAGATATTCTCCCTCATCAAGCAGATTGATGGCAACGCCTTTGTATCGATGAGCAACGTGGAAGGTGTGTTCGGTGAGGGATTCGACACAATAAAGAAGTAAGCATGAAGAAACTGGTTATGGCCACCAACAATGCCGACAAGCTGCATGAGGTGAGACAGATGCTCGAGGGCAAGTACGAGATATGCTCGCTTGCCGAAATCGGTTGTCACGAGGATATCCCCGAGACAGCCGACACGCTGGAAGGCAATGCCTTGCAGAAGATGCGCTACGTGAAGGAGCATTACGGCATCGACTGCTTTGCCGATGATACCGGCCTGGAGGTGGAGGCACTGGATGGTGCACCCGGAGTATATACAGCACGCTTCGGCATGATGAACGGTTACGGCAAGAGCCATGATGCCCAGGCCAACATACGCTGCCTGCTGGACAAGCTGGAGCAGGCCACTTCACGCCGTGCCCAATTCCACACCGCTGTAGCTCTCAGCCTCAATGGTGAGGAACATCTGTTCCATGGCATTGTCAAAGGAGAGATTTTGCGCGAACAGGTGGGGCAGGAAGGCTTCGGCTACGACCCTGTCTTTGCACCCGACGAAGCAGGCGGTCTGGCCTTTGCCCAGATGGATATGAAGGCCAAGAATGCCATCAGCCATCGCGGAAGAGCCATTGCCCAACTGGCACGCTTCCTGTCTGAACAAGCCTAAAGAGCATACACCATGATGAGAAGGATTTCACTGGCACTACTGGCCCTCACAGCCTCGCTCGCCATCCTGAACCCAATACAGGCATCGGCACAGCAGATAGGCACCTGGAATGTATATCCCAGCTATTGGAACGCCACACGCAATGTGGTGGCTGGCGACATCATATACTCGCTCACCGACGGCAACCTGCTGGCCTACAGCACCGGCGATTCCGAAGTGCGCACATTCGACTGCCTCACGCAGCTCAATGGAATAAAGGTGAGCCAGATAGCCTATTCGGCAGCCGCGAAACGTCTCATCATTGCCTATGACGACTGCAACATCGACCTCATGAACTCGGCTGGCGAGGTGCTGAACCTCAGTGCACTACGCGACAAGAGCATGACATCGAAGACCCTCAACGGACTGTGCGTGGAGGGCAAAATGGCTTATCTGGCCATGAGCTTCGGTGTGGTGGAGGTGGATATGCAGGAAGGGGTGTTCAGAAACACCTATATGCTGGACCAGAACGTGCAGTCGGTCACCCTGCTCAATGGCTCCATCTATGCAGCCACCGCACAGGGGGTGCTGCGCGGAAAGCTTTCCGACAACCTGCAGGACAAGTCGAAGTGGACAACCACCGCAGGAGGCAACTTCAAGCAGCTCATTGCGATGGGCAACGAAATCATCGCCCGTGCCAATGTAAACCTCTACAGCCTCTCACCTGAGGGCAGAACCACACTCTTCTCAAGCGGCAACTTCACCTTCATGAACCTCACAGGAGGCACACTCGTGTGGGGCAACAGCCAGCAGATAAACTACTGCCAGGACACCGGCAAGGTGACTACCGTGAAGGCAAGCAACACCTGGCAGGATGCCTCATACATGAGCGGCACCTTCTGGGCAAGCGAGGGTGAAAAGGGACTGCGTGCCTACACGCTCAAGGAAGGGCAATTCGTGCCGTCGGACGGCCCCATCCAGCCCAACAGCCCCAAGAATGACCTTGCCTACAGAATCAGTTGGGTGGGCGACCGACTGCTGGTGGCAGGAGGAACCAACACTGTGGGCAGCGACTACCATCCCGCTACAGCCATGTATCTGGAGGACAACAAGTGGACCAACCTGCAGGAGATGGAGGCTGCACCAGAGGGCTACACCAACTTCCGACTGTACAATACCACCAACCTGGTACAGGATCCCGACGATCCCGCACACCACTTCGCCAGCCCCTACCGCAGCGGTCTGTGTGAATACAAGGACGGTAAGTTTGTGCATCTGTACAACTCCGACAACTCCCCCTTGAGCAGTATCCTGCCCGACAACAAGAGTTACTACAACTTCGTATCGTGCAGCGGACTCACCTTCGACCAGGAGCGCAACCTGTGGATGCTCTGTAGCCAGACCGACACCATCATCCGCATACGCAAAGCCGACGGCACATGGAAGGGACTTTACTATTCTGAAATAGCCGATGCATCACTCTGCGACGACTATCTCATGCACTCCAGCGGACTGGTGATGATGGTGAGCCGAAGGCTGGACAAGCGAGGTTTCTTCTGCCTGGACTATAACCAGACCATCGACAACAGGGCTGATGACAAACACATGCTACGCCGGAATATCGTCAATCAAGACAATACCAGCTACATCCCAGAGGAGTTCTACTGCCTGTGTGAAGACCTCGACGGGGCTGTATGGGCCGGTACCAGCCTGGGACTATTTGTCATCCCCGACCCCACAACATTCTTCGACAATGATTTCCACTACGAGCAAATCAAGATAAACCGCAATGACGGAAGCGGACTGGCCGACTATCTGCTCAATGGCGTGAGCATCAGTTGCATCACCATAGACGGTGCCAACCGCAAATGGGTAGGCACACACGACGACGGACTCTACCTCATCAGCGCCGACGGACAGAAGATGCTGCACCATTTCACCACCGATGATTCGCCCATACTGAGCAACAGCATACAGTCTCTGGCTGTGCATCCCACCACCGGCATGGTGATGATAGCCACCGACAAGGGGCTTTGCAGCTACGTGGCAGATGCCACCGAGGGTGCCGACAAGATGGATGCCGACGATGTGCTGGTGGTTCCCAATCCAGTGACAGCTGACTACACCGGCCCGATAGCCGTGCGCGGACTGGCACGCGACTCTGAAGTGAAGATACTCTCAAGCAGCGGACAGCTGGTGTGGAGCGGCACATCGGCTGGCGGCACATTCACTTGGAACGGCTGCAACAAGCAGGGAAAACGCGTAGCATCGGGCGTATATCACGTGGTGGCCAACAATGCAGCGGGCAAGAATGCCATAGTCACACGCATTGTCATCATCAAGTGAAGAAAAGGGGAATATACTACGATGTATGACAGAACACATCTGAATACATAATGTATCTGCAGTCCTACCAGTCACCATGCGGACTCCTCACTCTGGGCCAGATTCACGACAAAATCTGTATGTGCATCTGGAGCGAAACACCCGCCGGCATAAGAGTGATGGAGCGGGCTATCAGATGGTATGACATGAAGCCGATGGTGCAGCCCACCAATCTGCTGACAACAGCCATGGAGCAGCTTGACGAATATTTCGCAGGCACACGCACCAGTTTCACAATACCCATTCTCACGTCGGGCACTCCGTTCCAGATGCGCCTATGGCAAGTGCTGAAGGACATCCCATACGGCCATACCGTCTCCTACAGCACCATTGCCCAACGCCTGAGAGCCAGCGCCCCTGTGAGGGAAGTAGCCCGAGTCATAGCAACCAATCCTCTGAACATCTTCCTCCCATGCCACCGTGTCATTGGCAAGGACCAGTCGCTCACGGGCTATGCAGGCGGACTTATGGCCAAACAGCGCCTGCTTGAGATTGAGGGAAACATTCTTCCCCTTTCATTGTCAGAAGATTTCTTTGGTTGAGCATCTCCCTCAGAACTGGGATGCCGACGGAATAGGGTGGGCTGAAGAAAAACGCCTTCCGCAAGCAGAAAGCCAAGTGTGAAGGCCAACCTTCCGCACTCCTCGTCCCATTGCCAGAAACTGCCCCAAAAAAGTAATACTGGATACTTGCCAATGTATCCAAGGATAAACGGGCAAGTATCCAGTATTACTTGGCCAAGTAACCTTGCTTCGTTTTTTCGCCTTCCCTACCACTGTCCACAAGGGAGTCTGCTCAGTAACTCACCGAACAGGGGATGCCCAGTGCACGTATGCGCTCTCCTATGGCATCAAGCACGGCTGCAGGTGTCTTCTGCAGCCCGCTGGCAGGCGTTTCGCGGTCAATGGTATATATCATCACTTGCCGTGGACTAATGCGCTGCAGGGCGCTCAGATAGGGCTGTATGTAGTCTTCGCCGGTATTGTCGATGGGTTCGCCGTCAAGCGTTCCGCCCATGAACATCGTCTGTATGATGCAATGGCCATCGAAGGCAGCCAGCTGCTCCACCTGCTCCTCCACACTGTAATGCCCCTGCGGGCGATCTACCTTATTTATATAAGCGCTGCTTACGGTATCCAGCTTCAGTATGTTGTTGTCAAAGAGCATCAGTGCCTCCCTCACCTCTGGGCGGCTTATCTGGGTGGCATTGCTCAGTATGCTCATCTTGGCAGTCGGGCAACATTCATCACGCACCGTCTTCACACGGCGGACGATAGCGGGAAACTGGGGGTTAAGCGTAGGCTCCCCATTGCCGGCGAAAGTGAGCACGTCGGGTGTCACTCCCTGTTGGCGCATCTCGGCCAGTTTGCTCCTGAGCGCCTGCTCCACTTCATCTATGGTGGGCAAGGCATTGTGCGTGCGGTGGTCCTTGTTGAATCCACACTCACAATAGACGCAGTCGAAACTGCATAGTTTGCCTCCATGCGGCAGGAGGTTGATACCCAGCGAAATGCCCAGACGACGGCTGTGGATGGGGCCGAAGACAGGTGAAGGATAGATGACAGTGCTCATAACTTTACTTCTCAATGTTTCCATACAGGATGCGATTCCTGCTTACGGAGGGCAAAGTTAGGGGTAAAAGCGTAAATAGTGCTAACTTTACCTAAACAATTATAACGATTCGCTTTTTTGTGCTCCACTGTTACACGCTAACGTAAATCTTTGTATTTTTGCACATAAATAGTATGAAAAGGATAGTTTTCATAGCTGCGCTGCTCCTGTCGGCCACCTGCATGTGGGCGCAAGAGGATGTGGATGACGTGACGACTCTGGGTGGACCCGAAACCTTCGGCTATAAACTCAAGAATCAGATATACCGTTATCCCAAACCCATAGTGGAGCGCGGTGACACCATGTGGTGCTATCTCTTGCCCGAGATATGGGTATATCCGCCCATCCAGTTCAAGAGCGAGAAGCAGCGCAGGCAGTACAACAGGCTTGTGTATAACGTCAAGCGCGTGCTTCCACTGGCCCAGAAGGTCAATCTCATGATTTCGGAAACCTATCAGGTGCTAGAACAGTTGCCCGACAAGAAGAGCAAGGAGGAGCACATGAAGGCAGTGGAGAAGGAAATCAAGAATACCTACACGCCCGAGATGAAGAAGTTGACCTACTCGCAGGGCAAACTCCTCATCAAACTGGTTGACCGTGAGTGCAACCAGTCAAGCTACGAGATAGTGAAAGCCTTCTTCGGTCCGGCCAAGGCTGCATTCTATCAGGTGTTTGCCTGGACGTTCCGTGCAAGCCTGAAGAAAGAGTATAAGCCCGAGACCGACGACCGTCTCATCGAGCGGGTTGTGCACCAGGTAGAGAGCGGGCAAATATAGTCCAGATGACCATTCCGGCCGTTACGCTCACGTTCATGCTGTGCTTGGTGCCGAACTGCGGTATCTCCAGACAGCCGTCGCACATATCCACCACCTGCTGCTGTACACCCTTCACCTCATTGCCCATCACTATGGCATACTTGACGTTGGGTTCTGTCTGGAAGTCCTGAAGCATGGTGCTTCCCTCACACTGCTCCACAGCCAGCACGCGGTAGCCTTGTTCGTGCAGCCACTTGACAGCATCCTCGGTGCGCTCGAAGTATTTCCAATCCACACTCTCCTCGGCTCCCAGCGCCGTCTTGTGTATCTCCGTGGATGACTTCCATTCGGCCAGCAAGTTTCCTCTG
>OQVL01002786.1_pt1 | contig 10675 bp, 11 predicted proteins | sample 1691501 | NCBI WGS metagenome assembly OQVL01 (sample SAMN03418253, study PRJEB22391) | human gut metagenome | biome: human-gut; feature: organic feature; material: feces | host: Homo sapiens | place: Tanzania | collected 2013-01
GTCACAGAGGCGATCGAAGGCGCGGAATCAGACGAGGAAGTCTGCCGATGAATTCTGGAATCAATCCAAATTTAAGCAGATCCTCCGGTCTCACTTGTGAAAGGATCTTTGCCTCTTCCGGCTTTTCGAGCATGATTTCGGAGTTAAAGCCGATTACCTTCTCTCCCATTCTCCTCTGGATGATCTTCTCAAGTCCGTCGAAGGCGCCTCCGCATATGAACAAGACATTCGTGGTGTCAAACTGCAGAAATTCCTGATGCGGATGCTTACGCCCACCCTGCGGCGGAACATTTGCAACCGTGCCTTCGAGAATTTTCAGCAGTGCCTGCTGTACTCCCTCACCGCTGACATCGCGCGTAATCGAAGGATTGTCCGAACGTCTTGAAATTTTGTCGATTTCGTCTACATAGATAATGCCCTTCTGAGCCTTTTCCATGTTCCAATCCGCTGCTTGAAGCAGCTTGAGCAGGATGTTTTCAACGTCCTCGCCGACATAACCGGCTTCCGTAAGCGCAGTAGCGTCCGCAATCGCAAACGGTACATCGAGAATCTTTGCAAGTGTCTGTGCAAGCAATGTTTTTCCGGAACCGGTAGGCCCGATCATAACGATATTGCTCTTCTGAAGTTCCACGCCGTCTTCCTCCGTGTTTGCACTTGTAATTCTCTTATAGTGGTTATAAACCGCAACCGCAAGAGCCTTCTTTGCTTCATCCTGTTCGATAACATATTCCGAAAGTATTTCCGTGATTTCTTTTGGTTTCGGAAGTTTGTATGCACTTTGCTGTGCTTTCTGTCCGGGTTCGTCATAATTCTGCTTGAGAATATCAAGGCATACATTGACGCACTCGTCGCATATATAAACACCCGGGCCCGCAACCAGGCGGCTCACCTGATTCTGCGGTTTGCCGCAGAACGAGCATCTCAGCTGTTTTCCATCATCATATTTACTCATTGTCTTCCCCCTGTTATCTGGATTCAATTACCTTGTCAACAAGTCCGTATTGACAAGCTTCTTCTGCCCCCATGAAATTATCTCTGTCCGTATCATGTTCGATCTTGTCAAGCGGCTGACCCGTATTTGATGCCAAAATGCGATTAAGCTTTTCGCGGGTTTTCAAAATCCATTCCGCATGTATTTTGATGTCTTCCGCCTGACCGTTCACTCCGCCGAGCGGCTGATGAATCATAATTTCGGCATTCGGAAGCGCATAACGCTTTCCCTTCGTTCCGGACGAAAGCAGGAAGGCCCCCATGCTGGCAGCCATTCCCACGCATATCGTCGAAACATCAGGTTTAATATACTGCATCGTATCGTAAATCGCCATTCCGGCAGTAACCGAACCGCCCGGGCTGTTGATGTATATACAGATATCCTTTTCCGGGTCTTCAGCCTCCAAAAACAGTAATTGCGCGACTACAAGACTGGCGATATGCTCGTCAATCTGCTCTCCTATGAAAATAATCCGGTCCTTTAACAGTCTGGAATAAATATCATAAGATCTTTCCCCTCTGCTTGTCTGTTCAATTACATATGGTACCAAAGCCATCTTTATACCCCTTTCTATCTCTGAAATATGAATTATTTAATCTTCGCGTTGTCGTAGATGAAGTCGATTGCCTTTCTTACCTGTAAGTCTTTCTGCAGGAATGTAAGGTTTTCAACACCGATCATTTCCTTGATCTTGTCAGCAGTCATCTGATACTGAGCTGCCATAAGTTCAAGTTCTTTTTCCATTTCCTCTGCGGAAACTTCAATCTTCTCCGCTTCTACGATTCCCATAAGGATGATTCTTGTCTTAACAGCCTTTTCTGCTTCCGGTCTGACTTCTTCTCTGAAGTCAGCCATGCTCTTGCCTGTGAATTCAAGATATTTATCGATTGTAATGCCCTGATATCTGAGCTGCTGGTTGAGTTCGCCGATCATGCGGTCGATTTCGTCTTCAACCATTGCTCTCGGAATTTCAACGTCGTTTGCTTCAACAACCTTTAAGATTGCTGCATCCTTCATCTGGTTTTCTGCGGAAGTCTTGGCATATGCTTCTAGTCTTTCCCTGTTGGCATTTTTTAATTCTTCCAAAGTGTCATATTCGCTGACATCTTTTGCAAATTCGTCGTCAAGTTCAGGGAGCTGCTCTTCCTTGATTTCGTGAACAAGGCAGTGGAATACCGCTTCCTTGCCTGCAAGCTCTTCTGCATGGTATTCTTCAGGGAAGGTAACTTTTACATCTACCTTTTCGCCCGGAGTTGTGCCGATGAGTTGTTCTTCAAATCCCGGAATGAACATGCCGGAGCCTAAAACGAGTTCCTGTCTCTCTGCAGTGCCGCCTTCGAACTGTTCGTCGCCTACGAAGCCTGCATAGTCAAACAGAACTGTATCGCCTTCCTTCGCCGGTCTTTCAACCAGAATCATTCTTGCGTTTCTCTTCTGAACAGCCTTAAGTTCGTTTTCAACGTCTTCATCCTTAACTTCCTGAACAACCTTTTCAACTTCTACGCCCTTGTAGTCCTTCACTTCTACGATAGGGAAGCATTCTACCGTGATTGTAACGGTAAATCCTTCGCCCTTGGCGATTTTGCTGAATTCAGCTGCAGGGCTGTCAATGACTTCAAGGTCAAGGTCAGCCAGTGCATTGCCGTAGAACTGTCTGAACAGTGCGTCGATTGCATCTTCGAAGAAAACGCCTTCACCGTAGTGCTTTTCGATAATGCTTCTCGGAGCCTTGCCTTTTCTGAATCCCGGGATTTCAAACCGGTTCTTTGCTTCCTGGTAAACCTTAATCTGAGCCTGTTCGAATTCCTCAGCTGTGAATTCCATTGTAAACTTAACTGTGTTCTTATCTCTTGAAATAAATGTTGCTTTCATTAAAATATATCCTCCTAAATGTATTAAAACCTCTGATAATCCTAACTATTATAACTCTTATTACCCCTAAAGTAAAGAAATTATCATGTTTTTCATAAAAATTTGCTTGCAAAAAAGAAAAAAGGCTTTATACAAAGCCTAAAAGTTCCAAACCGCACTGAAATTTGCTGCGGTTTCCTCTTTTTAGATGATATTTTTCCTCTAATTTTCGTCCAAGAGCAATCATATCGTCCTTATCTCCCGCATAAAGCTCAATTTCCAGCTCCAAAATCGGAATATCACCGTTGAGCGTTTTGATTTCGCCTTCATCCACCGAGAGAACGCTTATGGACACCCCCGTATCCACCCGGACCTCTCTGCGAACATAATTCATCTCCATTACCGGGACGAGCTCGGAATTCCCGACGGTCTCGGTGATTTCGTCATAAATTTCGCTTCCTTTGAACACATCAAGCGTAGGATTCTTCAAAAAATCCTCCTCCACCGCAACATTCAGCTCGCCGCGCACATGAAGACCTTCCTCTGCACTTCCGCCCCATTTCAAGGTCGCAACATATTTGGAATATTCAAACCTAACGCGAAATGCCATTCCTTTCTTTCTCAGTGCTCCGTCTACCGTATCCATGTAGATTGCGTGCATAGGCGTAACCGCTTCAGAGCCTTCATCCATGATTTTCTGAATGTATTTGTCATTAAAAATCGCGTCTTTTAAAGATTCATCTTCAAAAAGATATTTTAACTCGATTTCCATTTTTTCCTCCTGTGAATCTGCCCCTCGTTAGGCTATCATACACCTAAATCGCCGTCTTGGCAAGTCAACATTTTTTTCCCGGCCTCAAGGGCACCCGCCGCAAATATTTTTTTGGAATATGCGGTATGCTTGATTTCTATCACTTCGTCCGGCATAGCGAAAAAAATCGAATGTTCCCCACACACGGTTCCCATTCTGAGATACGCCACTTTTTCTTCGTACTCGTCCGGCTTGATTCCGAGATAGTCACATAACGTTTTGCATGTTCCGCTCGGTGCATCCTTTTTGTGCGTGTGGTGGCTCTCAAGCAAGCGGATGTCCGCCTGCGGTTCGAGAAGCTTTCTCCCCAGCTTTGCAAGCTCGTTCATTGCGGCAATGCCTTGTGAATAATTGGTTTTTCGGTCGATCGGACATATCTTTGCAAGCATCCGGATGATTTCTTCCTCCGCGGGGCTGTAGCCCGTTGTTGCAAGCACAACCGGAATATTTCCCCCGTGTTTCCTGCAGTATTCATATATATCCAGAATCGCTTTCGGATGGCTGAAGTCAATGAGAAGATCAGTCTTATATGCCGGCCACGAGCTTTCGTCGAGAGGTTCGATCATTGCGATTTCGGAAAATGCCTCGTCCTTCTCAGCACACTCTCTGAGGGTTCTGCCCATGGCACCCGTTCCCACTATTCCAAGTTTCATAAAAAAAGCCTCCTTATCGTTTTCTATCATTATACGAAAGGAGGCCCGTCAACATTCTACTGTTCCTTCGTCAGTTCCACGATTTCTTTAAAACGACTGCAAATATAGTCGTAATTTCCGCGCTTGTGCGGAACCATGCAATCCGAACAGTCTTTGACACCGTTCTCCGTGATTTTAAAATTACCGCCGCAGCCTTCTCCGAGCGCATAAAGCGGACAGTAACAGAATAAGCAGTTGAAATTTTCCTCGTCTTCTGTTTCATGACAAGGGAAAAATTCGCACTGCCTGTGCTGGAAAAACTTGAAGTTTTCCGTTGTAATTTCCTTCATATCGCACCTCCGTTTATTTATAAATGCCGTATTTTACTTTTATTCTTTCGATTTTCTTAATCATCGGATTTCCCAGGAAAAACATACACACCGATGCCAGTGCCGCATGCGTAAGGTCATACGGAAGTCCGGATACATAAAGCATCCTCAGCGAATGGAAGCTCATGTCAAATCCGACCGTATAAAACATCGTGGACATATTCATGATGCCGCCGTAAAGAATCACGGTCGTCACAAAAGTAAACACCGTTATCGTGACGCTGTTTACCGGCAGGCGCTTTCTTTGGAGTATCGTTCCCAGTACCAGTCCTCCGGCTCCGAACGCATACACTCTCCATCCGAAGAAGGTATTGTCCTCACCCGGAACAAGAAGATACGAAACATACGCCAATACGATAGATGCCGCCACGCAAAGCACGGGTGCTGCGAGTGCCGTAAATGTACCGTCCTGCGAGATTTTCGGTTTTTCCTTGCCGAGCGTCAGCCTTTCGGCGGTCACTTTGTTAAATGCAAGACCGGCAAGGAATCCCAGCAGTCCCCAACAGAACATCTGCCAAGGAGTGTATGGACCCTGCCCCTGGTAAAAGTTGCACACGAATCTCGACAACGCACCCACAAGGAAACCTGCTTCCGGCCCCATCGAAATTCCGGCTACGATTACAAGCGCCGTTCCGATCGGAACCGCCGCAAGATGCAAAACGATGTGTGCAAATGCGGTTATCGCCGTCATTACCGCAAGCAGTACGATTTCTCTTGCCTTCGGTCTTCTTTTTTCGTAAATCATAAAGAAAGGCAGCATCGTATACAGGATTACCAAAAGACTCGTAATCATATATTTTGTGGTATCCAGGAATTTCACGCTGAGCCAGAGTGTCAGCGGAATCATGATGAAAATCATCACAGCCGACATCGTTGTTCTTTTGCGGTGCGCCTTCAGCTGACTGTCGTCATAGCCCATTCTACCCATTCGGCCACCTCCTCCCAGGTTACTGCCTCAGGAAACCATCTGCGTGCGATTCGATTGGCCGCAGTGGTATAGAAATTGTTTCCGGCAAAGAAATCGGTCGGATTTCCGACGGAAACGATGTCACCGTCAAAAGCCATCGCACATCGGTCTGCGTATTCGGCGCAGAACTCAACATCGTGCGATACCATAAAAATCGTAACGCCGGCCTCCGTGAGCTTCTTGAATATTCCTGCAAGCGTAATTTTGAAAAACGGGTCCAGTCCCTTCGTCGGTTCGTCAAGAAGCAGGATTTTCGGCTCAAGGAGCAGAATCTTGCCGAGTGCAAGCCGCTGCTGCTCACCGCCGGAAAGATCGTACGGGTGAGATTTGCGCAGATGCTCGATTTCCATAAGGCTGAGCATCTTTTCGATTTTTTCGGCTTTCACCTCATCCGGCATCTCCAAATAGTATACCGCTTCCAGCAGTTCTTCTTCAACCGAAATTTCCGTAAACAATGCCTGCGGATTCTGCGGCACCATTGCCAGCCTGCCGTGAAAGAGTTCCTTCAAATTATTCTTCGTCACCTTAAGTCCATCCACCGTAATGCTTCCCGCTTGGGGAGCAAGCTGACCGCTGACCGCCTTCAGCGTAGTACTCTTGCCGACTCCGTTTCCGCCAAGAAGACAGAACAGTTCAGCTTTTTTCGTGTCAAAGCTGAGACCGCGCAGTACATCCGGCAAGTTCTTTTCATATCGGAACCAAAGGTTCTTTGCCTCTATGATCGTCTCTCCCTGTTTTGAGACTTTCTTTGCTGACACCTTCTGCGTCGCATCAAACTGTCGCCCTTCCAGGATTTCTTCCAGCCAAAGCCTTCCGTCCCTTATTGTAAGCGGAGCGGTTTCGCGGCCGTCTTTCATCAGGCCCGGAACACCCGCCGATTTACATTTGTAATAGATCTTCATAACCGCAGGCAGGCCGTAAAACATCGGATGCCTTTGGCTCTCGCAGCTTCCTGCAAGGTAGTCTCCGACCTTCCATGGTGTATCCATTGCGAGGATTCTGCCTCCGTCCATCACCATGACGCGGTCTGCCATGGTAAACAGTTCTTCCAAACGATGTTCCGAAATGATAACCGTCGTTCCGAGTTCGCGGTTGATTCTGTAAATCACCTTCAAAAATTCACTTGCCGCAATCGGGTCAAGCTGGGATGTCGGTTCGTCGAGAATCAGGACTTTTGGCTGCATAACCATTATCGATGCAAGATTCAGAAGCTGTTTCTGTCCGCCCGAAAGTTCCGAAACATCCTTTCGGAACCAAGTCTGTATATCAAAGAAGCTCGCCATCTCCGCAACTCTGCGCTTAATCGACTGGTTGTCAAGGCCCAGGCTCTCAAGCCCGAAAGCAAGCTCGTGCCATACCTTGTCGGTAACGATCTGATTGTCCGGGTTTTGCTGCACAAAGCCGATTTCCGAAGCATTGATGCGGTCATCAAGTTCCGTTATGTCTGTTCCTTCATAATATGCCGCACCGCTTTTGTCTCCGTAAGGCACAAGATTTTTCTTAAGCTGTCTGAGGAGCGTGCTCTTGCCGCATCCCGATTTGCCGCATACGACAACAAATTCAGAAGGCTGGATGTCAAAGGAAACATCATCGAGTGCCTTTTTATCCCCGGTCGGATATGTAAAATTTAAATTTCTAACCTTAATTGCTGCCATTTCTTTTCTCCTGTAATATCCAGCACCATCGGTGTTGCAAGTAACGCGGCAAAGCTTACCAGCGTCAGTATTCTCATCAAATCCCATTCGGCGAACTGAATCACCGGATAGAAATATATGCTCGTTTTTCCCAAGGCACAGCCCAAAACGGAAATGCCTCCCGTTACAAGCAGAACCGCAAGCACCGTCCAGTCGGTCGGTGACATCTTAAACAGATGGAAGCTTGTTCTGCCGTGCAAACCGTATCCTCTTGCCTCCATCGAGTCCGAGGTTTCGATGGAAGCCTCAAGCGACCACGAAATCAGGATTGATATTTCCTTGCAAAGCTGCCGCATCTTTGCAAACAGCCCCTTCTCAACATGCCTTCCCATGCATTCCTGTCCCATCTTTATTTCCTTGAATCGGTTCTTAAGAAGCGGAATAAAACGGAAGATCATGGAAAGTGTCAGACCCAGCACAGGTGCTGCCTTGCCGAACAGATAAATCAGCTTGTCCGAACTCATTACCACATTGAAGCTCGCAAACCATACGACAACGGCTCCGAGCAGCAGTGCCGCAGCCATCCCGTATGCCAAAGCCTCAAGCGTAATTCGGCTGATGCACTTCCCTCAATCGTAATACTTTTAACTTTATTAAGGTTTAATGGACTTTCAAATGCAATCGCATAATATTTCCATCCTGCCTCTACTGTTACACTGCCATCACTGTTTAGTGTATAAGTAGCTCTTGTATCTGCATCCGTTGGTTTCACTTGTTCGCCCTCCATTTTAAAAATATTCGGATCCGGCGTTGGCGTCGGTACACTTGTCGGTGTAGCCGTCGGTTTTAAAGGTGTAGCCGTTGGCGTAGCATTTGTCGCCTGCGACGGCGACGGCGACGGTACTGCCGTATTTGGTTTTGTCTGTGGCTTTGAAGGTGTAACAGCTTTCACTGCCTTAACCGTCACTTTCACCTTTCCAATTACCTTTGTCTTTTTCTTCTTTTTCTCTTTTACCGTAATTACCGCATTACCCTTTTTCTTTGCTGTTACAACACCGGATTTACTAACCGAAGCAACTGCTTTTTTACTACTCTTAAACGTGTACTTTGCTTTCTTTACTTTTCCGGAAATTGCAATTTTCTTTTTCTTTCCTACTTTTAATGATATTTTCTTTGTTTTGAGTTTTGCCTTTTTTGCCGCCTTTGCTACATTGCTGTCAGGAAGTGATATTCCTGTACAAACAAGAGCAAGTGCTGTTGCAAGCGAAAGAACTCTTTTTGTTTTTTTCTGTAACATAAAAAATACCTCCTTCTTTTTTATCTGCTTAAATTGTAGCAAATAGAAGGAGATATTTCCATGATATGTCATGCACTGTTTTTGATATTTCCGGCACTTTTTATTTAATCACACGAACGCGGATAACACCGTCAAGTGCCTCTAATTCTTTTACCACTTCATCGGTCGAATCAGAGCAGATATCAAGAATTGTATACGCAAAATTTCCACGACTCTTATTTACCATGTTTTCGATATTGACACCATCTTTGGAGAACAATGTCGTAAACTGGCTCAACATATTCGGTACATTCTTATGAGCAATCGTGATACGTCCTGCTGTCTGGCATACACCGGCGTCACAGTTTGGATAGTTCACAGAATTTTTGATGTTACCATTTTCCATGAAATCACGAATCTCACTGACTGCCATTTTCGCACAGTTGTCCTCAGATTCCTGCGTGGAAGCACCAAGATGAGGGGTTACGGTTGTATTTGGCAGCTTTACTGTTGTCGGATTTGGGAAATCAACAACGTATTTTGCTACTTTACCGGACTCCAGTGCCACTTTGATGTCGTCTTCGTTCACCAGTGTATCACGGGAGAAGTTAAGAAGAACAACACCGTCTTTCATCTTGTCAAATGCCTCTTTGTTAAACATTCCCTTGGTGGAATCCAAAAGCGGAACATGTACGGTAAGGTAATCACACATCTCATACAATTCCTCATTTGTTTTTACCATCGTTACATCGCGGGACATGTTAAGTGCATGCTCAACGGACAAATAAGGGTCACATCCGTAAACATCCATACCGAGACGGTTTGCCGCATTGGCAACTAATACACCAATTGCACCAAGACCGATGATACCAAGTTTCTTGCCTTTAATTTCTGTTCCGGCGAATGCTTTCTTTGCTTTTTCTCCGGATTTTGCAATATTCTCATCGTCTTTGTTATCCTGACACCATTTGATACCACCTGTGATATCACGGGCAGCCAATAAAAGGGAAGCAATCACTAACTCTTTTACACCATTTGCATTTGCACCCGGTGTATTAAAGACAACAATACCTTTTTCTGCGCATGCATCAAGCGGAATGTTATTTACACCGGCACCTGCACGGGCAACGGCTAACAAAGATTTCGGTAAATCCATGTCGTGCATACCGGCACTGCGAACCAAAATGGCTTCTGCTTCATTTGTATTTTCCGTAATCTCGTAGTTATCTCCCAACATATCCAGACCGCAGGCTGCAATCGGATTTAAGCAGTTTACTTTGATACTCATTATGCATTCTCCTCCTCAAACTTCTTCATAAACTCAACCAATTTCTCAACACCCTCTTTTGGCATTGCATTGTAAATGCTGGCACGCATACCACCAACGGTACGGTGTCCTTTCAAGTTCTCAAATCCAGCCGCTTTTGCTTCTGCAACAAATTTTGCATCCAGTTTTCCATTCCCATTTACATCTGGTACGTTCATCAAAGAACGGTCTTCTTTGCGTACGGTTCCTTTGAACAGTTTGGATGAATCCAAGAAATCGTACAAAACTTTTGCTTTTTCGATGTTTCTCTTCTGCATCTCTTTCAAGCCGCCCATTTTCTTAATCCATTTAAATACTTTGCCGCAAATATAAATACCGTAAGCAGGTGGTGTATTGTAAAGGGACTGTGCATCGGCATGAATCTTGTACTGAAGCATCGTAGGAACTTTCTCATCCACTTCATCCGGAATCAAATCCTCACGGATAATTACGATTACCACACCGGCAGGTCCGATGTTCTTCTGAACACCACCGTAGATAACGCCGTATTTGCTGACATCTACAGGTTCTGACAAAAAGCAGGAAGATACGTCTGCTACCAATGTCTTTCCTTTGGTATTTGGCAGTGTTTTATATTTTGTACCATAAATGGTATTGTTCTCACAAATATAAACATAATCTGCATCCTCATCAATCGGAAGGTCGGAACAATCCGGAATATAGGAAAATGTCTCATCCTCAGAAGAAGCAATTTTAACTGCTTTTCCATATTTGCAAGCCTCATTATAAGCTTTCTTTGCCCACTGACCGGTTACGATGTAATCAGCCACGCCATTTTTCATAAGATTCATAGGAAT
>OQVL01002788.1_pt1 | contig 10671 bp, 9 predicted proteins | sample 1691501 | NCBI WGS metagenome assembly OQVL01 (sample SAMN03418253, study PRJEB22391) | human gut metagenome | biome: human-gut; feature: organic feature; material: feces | host: Homo sapiens | place: Tanzania | collected 2013-01
TTATTTAATGTACGGCGGCACACGCTTTAATACGCCTACTACTATCTATGAATTGCAATTTCAAAGAGTGCCTAGTTTGGAAATAATCCTTGACGCCCTGCCAAATTTCTTCTTTTTCAGTTCCGGCCACTCGTTCCAGCCAGTCATCTGTTGCTGCATTATTTTTGCCGTTCCCGGTAAAATATTCAACGCTGGGCAACTGTGGTTCAAGCACTCCTTCCAGCAAATGGTGATACTCCAGCAGGATATTATTCAAACCGAAGGTGGAAAACCCTTCCGCATCAATAAACAGCCCAATCACATCACCGAAATACCAGGGTGCCTCAGCTCGATAATTCCAACGCCCGAAATACAACGCATCCCAGTTCCAATTCCGACAACCGGTTTGTAAAGCTCCCAGAATTGAGCCAAACCAGCCCGTATCGACAACATGCAGATTCTCAAAAGCGCTAAACTTTCCGTTCAGGTAATCATGCCCAAGTTCATGCTGTTCAGCAAAGTGTTTGCGAAGAGTACGGGAATAGGAGCAACTGTCATAATATAAATTGAAAACATTTGTCCGGTCTACCGGGGCTTCCGCCAGGGTTCCAGGCAATGAACTTAACAAATCCATCTTGTCTGGATACAGTTGCTCCGGCAGCAACGCCTGCGCAAGCCTTCCGCAGTCGGTATAACTGAATTCCCGGACAAGGCATGAAACTACCAGCTCAGGATTTTCTTCAAAAATCATTTTCAGGGCGGCGAAGCGCGAGATCCAAAGCGGATGGCAAGAAACAGCAGCTTGCAACCCATTGACTTTCAAAAATAATTCATACAGAAATTTCAGGCGCAACCCTCCCCGCGACATGAAAAGAAGAGCATCGTCCTTTTTGTCGTACAACGAGGAACTCCAATGCAGACGGCAACAAAATTCAAACAGAATGCTTCCAAGCAACTGTCCCGTTTCGTATTTTGAGTGGACGGTGCTCATCGCTGTTCCTTCCATTTCCGCCAATAGTACTTACTTTTCAACTTAAGTTTCTGCCACCAGACCATCCGGCTGTACTCAATGTTGTATTCATCACCATAATACCGGACAGAATCAGGTGGATTTTTCTGTCGTTGCACCATCCGCCCGGCGTGGCAAAATGGAAAAGCGGACGTTGAGCTAAAATTTCTTTTGAAGAATTGATTTTTTCAGAAAGTTCATTCTGTCTTTTCTGGGCTTTTTCAAGAATTTCTGTCATAGTTTTATCCTTTTATAGCAGATGAAGCGACTGATTCAACAAAGTAACGCTGGAAGAAGATGAACAATAAAAGCACTGGAAGCAGCATTACAACACTGGCAGCCATAAGCTGATCCCAATAAATGTCTCCGCCTGTTCCTGTAAAAGAAGAGATTGCGACGGACATCGGGCGCACTTTTTCGTCGGTTGTAACAAGAAGCGGCCACAAATATTGGTTCCACATATCCATTCCCTGAAGAATGCAAACAGTGATAATCGGGCTTTTGTTCAGAGGAAGATAGACATCCTTGTAAATCTGCCAGAACGATGCGCCTTCAAGCTCGGCGTTTTCTGCAAGGGAAACCGGAACTTCCTTGAAATAATTGTAAAAAAGAAAGATGTACAACGGACTTGCTACAAACGGCAAAATCTGGACAGCGTAAGTATCTGTAATTCCAAGCGTAGAAACCTGATACATAAGCGGAAGCATTATTGCTTCCATTGGAATTATGTAAAGTGAAAGCACCGCTAAAAAAATGTATTTCCGGCATTTTAGTTTTCCGCGCTGCAAGGCGTATCCTGCCATTGAGCAAACGATGCTTGTAAACAGGACTTACAACAATTCCAAGGTCAAGACAATGCAAAATAAATTTTCCATAAAGCTCTTTTGAAATCTTCGGAAAAAGATAAGGACCTTTTCTCTGCCAGTATTTTGTCAAAGCCAAATCGTAAATAAACCAGTCTTTTTCCTGCCGGGTTTGCAATGCTGAAATCAAATTATAAATCGAGCGTGTAACAGCGGCTTCAATTGGAGAAGAAAGTTTTACAGTTTCCTTTAAAACATCTTGTGAAATTTTTTCAGCCAAATCAGTTTTTACAGCAAGAATATAAATTCCGCTTGGCCAAGGAAGAGGCGGCTCAAAAACTATGCAGTCAGCATTGTCGTTTTCAAAAGCAACTTCGCTCCAAGGCTTCCAGACAAAAGTATTTTGAGGACTGATTTTTACAGCGGCGGAAAGGCAGTCAGATTTTTTTGCAAAGATAAAAACTTTGCGTTTGCATCCAAAGAAAAGTGCATTTACAGATTTTTCAAGCCGGCCCGAAAAACAAGTTTTAAAGCTTCCGGTTGCTCCACGGTCAATAGCATTTTTCAGCATTGTGAATGCAGAAGAGCCGCCCCAGCCCAAAATTGCCCTGCCATTTTCCTGATACAAATCTGTAAGACGCTTGCCTTTTTCTGTATACAAAAACGGTCCGCGCGCGCGCTTTACATTTCCGTACCGTAAAAAAATTTCTTCCGCTAAAAAATCAATTTCGTTCATTTGAATCTGATTATACTGAAAAAAAAATCTGTTGTCATTTGCCGACACAAAAGCGGCTGAAAATATTTTCAAGGACATCATCTGGAGAAACTTCACCGGCAACTTCACCAAGGCATTCCAAAGCATCTTCCAAATCCTGAACAACCGCATCAAGTCCGTAGCTGAAATCTTGAGAAATTTCCAAAGCGTGCGTTACTCGTTCCAGTGCTTCCTGAACTGATTTTTTTTGCCGCGCCGAACCAAGCCCGCTTTGCTCACGTTCAGTTTTTTCGCCGTCAAACAAAATGTCTTTTACTTTAAAAACAAGCAGCTCTATTCCGATATTATTTTTTGCAGAAATTTTTACAGAATCTTTCCAGACTTTTTTTATTCCATCCAAATTCAAATCAAAGGAATCGCATTTGTTCAAAACCAAAACAACCGGAATATTTTTCTGGCTTTCAATAAAATCCAAATCGTCCTTTAAAATTCCTTTTGAACTGTCCACAAGATAAAGAATGACATCCGCATCCTGGCTTAAATCTTTTGCAAGCTCAACGCCGCGCTCTTCAATTAAGTCTGAAGTTTTTCTAAGACCGGCAGTATCAAAAAGCCTTACAGGGATTCCTGCAAAATCTGTCCAGCACTCAAGCCAGTCCCGTGTCGTTCCTTCAATGCTGCTGACAATTGCGCGCTCTTCTTTTAAAAGCGAATTGAAAAGACTTGATTTTCCGGCATTGGTTTTTCCGCACAAAACAACTCTTGCTCCGTCTTGATAAAGTTTTTCAGCCTTCCAAGAAGAAGCCAAGTCTGAAAGTTTTTTCTGCGCGGCTTTTAGCAATGAAGTGTCAAATGATTCTGAAATATTTTCTTCGTCTTCTGGATATTCAATTTCAACTTCAATGTTTCCAATTGTGTCCAAAATCAGTTTTTTAATAGAAGAAATTTGCTCAAAAAGATTTCCGCTTAAACGTCCGGCGGCGCGGCTTCTGGAAGCATTTGTGCGGCTGTCTATTATTTCTTTTACGGCTTCGGCTTTTGTAAGATCAACTTTTCCGTTTATATAAGCCCGAAATGTAAATTCTCCACGCTCGGCTTTTCTAAAACCATTTTCAAGCAGCAAGGAAAAAATTGAAGTTACAACATTCACTCCGCCATGGCAAAATATTTCAACCATGTCTTCGCCTGTAAAAGACTTTGGAGCTTTGTAAAGACCAAGCATGACTTCATCAATCTTTTTGTTTCCGTTTTGAATTCTTGAATCTTCAATCCAACCGTAAACAAGAGAATTTCCTGCGGCCTGCAAAAGAGCCTTTTTGCGTGAAAAAATTTTGCTTACAAGCTCAATGCAGTTTTTTCCGCTCGTCCTGACAATACCGATTGCAGAAGGAACAAGAGCCGTTGCAATTGCCGCTATCGGTTCTTCCGGCGTATATTTGTTCATTTGCTTCCACCGAATACAGGCTTTACATGAAGAAAATTTCTTGTTGTAACACTTGCGTTTTCGTATTCAAGCTCATTGTCCAACACAGAATTCCAAATTGAAATCATGTCCTTTGCATTTTCTTTTTTCTGCTCCAAATCCTGCAAATCGGAATCTAAAGAATTTTTTATTCCCAGACTGAACGCCGGAATCCGTTTCTGTAAATCGCATTCTTTTTCATGCCACGGAGAAATTTCGTTATACTGAGGATCCGGGCTTATGTCTTCATAATATCCGCCGGAATTGTTCCAATGCATATACCCTCTGTCAAGTCCATCGCGCACGCCAAAAATTTCACGCAGAACATAATTTTTATCGTAATATTTTCTGTCATGCCGTACGCCCATGTAAAATGCCTGAATCCAAGGACGCACAATAATTCTGTTCCTGCCGATTATTGTGTTCCTAAACGAGCCGTAAAAATAAATTCTATACGCGCGCTCTTCACAAGGCGGATACTCAAGAAAATCCTGCTCAAAATGAGACGGATAAAACATCGGACAGATTACGTCAACATATTCGCTCATAAGCTCAACGTCCTGGCCTGTTCTTGTTCCGCTTCTGTACCAGCCGTTCGCACCGTAAATATCAATTCCAATAGGAGCTTTTATATTTTTGCGGGCATAAGACAAAAACGAAACCAATGCGCTTTCTTTTACCATGCCTTTGTCGCGCCATCGGTAAACTGCGGAATTTAAATTTTTTCCGTCGGTCGGAAATCTTATGTAGTCAAACTGAATTTCATCAAAGCCACGGGAAACAAGTTCCTTTGCAATTTCAACATTGTATTCCCAAACTTCCTCGCTGTAAGGATCAACCCAGTTTTCATCATAGTAAACAGTTTTTGTTCCAGACAAATTTCCATTTTCGTCAGTAACGTCTTCTTTTCCGCGGATTCCAATCCATGGCGAATTTGTGCGGGAATTCCAAACTGCGTATTTTCCTTTGTCATAGGAAGCTAAATTTCTGTCTTTAAAAACAACAATGCGCGCGATAAGATAAACGCCGTCTTTTTTAAATTCGCTTACAACTTGCTCCAAGTTAATTTTGTACTGAGTAACTTTTCCTTTTTGTTTTAGAAGCTGGCTATTCGGCTCAAACCTCAAAAGTCCGTAGTCATCTTTCATATCGATTACAACAGAATTAAGCTTGTTGTCAGAAACAATTTTTTTGTACTTTTCAATTCCCGCAGAATTTCTAAGCTGATAGACAGACGCATAAATTGACTTTTTTTTGTTTGCAAGATAAGCCCAAGGAGAAAGAATTGTTTCAGGATTTAAAAGCCAAAGCTCATTCAAAGTAACATTCGCTCCAAGCCGCGAAATGCTCTTAGGAACAAAAGCTGAATTTATAGTGTCGCCTGCAGCAGTTAAATTTTCCCGCCAAGAATTAAAACTTGAAATTTCTGAAACTTCCCTTGTTTCAAGAGAAAGCGAAAGAATTTTTCCGACTGTTGAAAAAATCAAGTTAGAGCCGTTTTGACAAAGTCCGTCAATTGCATCGCACGGATTTTCGCCTTGATAAATTTTTTCAGCTTTTTTTGTCCGCCAGTCAAATCTGTAAATGTTAGGAATAAACGACTGGGAAAGATAAATTTCCGCATAAATACTTCCAGCTGAATCGCGGCACAAAACCGGCAAAATGTCAGAAATTTCATCGACCTGCGTAAGGCTTTTCATTGCGGAAAAACCTGCGCTCACATCAATCCACTTTGGCTTTTTTTCATCGGCACGGCAATAGCTGAAACCGTAAATCGGATGCGACATAAAAACAACAACTTCGGTGCTTTCAATTTCTCCGTTTTTTCCATAAACCGGCATATGCGAAACTGCGACCGCTTTCATTCCAGATGTGTAATTGCTTGCCGAACCAAGCGACTTCCAAGACAAGCCTCCGTCACGAGTTATAAAAACTTCATCTTTTGTGGCTGTAACTAAAATATCCGGATTCAACGGATCTGCGCAAATGTCTTTTAAAAGAGGCATTTTCTGAACTATTTCTTTATTACCGTTTTCATAATTTTTTACGATTAACGAAGGAAGCCCAATATTGTGCTGTGTAAATTCTTTTAAATCCAAAGAAGAATAAATTCCTTTTTCTGTAACAAAAAACCATTTTGCCTGAGTTCTTAAAATGCGTTCAACTTTTCCTTCCGTCCACAAAGGGTCTGCAATTCCGCTCGGAAGAATTTTAAAAAGTCCTGTGTCCGTTCCGATTAAAAACGGCTCTGGATTTTCAGAGACTCTTCTTTCAAGATAGACATCCGGAAGCTTATATAAAGGCTTTGACTGGGCAAAAGAAAATCCTGAAAAAAAAGAAAAAAACGAAGCTGAAATGCACAATTTTAAAAAGAGTATACGCATGGTCTTTTTATCGGCACTTCAGCATTAAAATTTAGAAGAATTAAATTTTACTGAAGAAGCAAATCTCCGTCTTTTATCCAGCCAATTTTTCTTAATATGGAACAAAACAGCACAGAAAAAATCGCCGGAAGAACAAAGCAAACAAGAGCAAGCCCAAGCCAGTCAAAAATTCCTGGTAAAACTGCAACAGCTCCATGCGCGACCGCAGCTTGTGAAGGCTCAAACCAGCCTGTTATTATTCCAATCTGCCCTACAAGTCCGCAAGTTCCCATTCCACTTGAAACCGCAGCTCCATTCATTTGCATTTTGAAAACACAAGTCGCAATCGGACCTGTTATAACAGAAGCAAGCGTAGGCGGAATCCATATCCGTGGATTTTTTACAATATTAGGCATCTGAAGCATTGAAGTTCCAAGTCCCTGGGATAAAATTCCGCTCCAGCTGTTTTCTTTAAAACTCATAACTGCAAAACCAACCATTTGAGCGCAACAGCCAGCAACAGCAGCTCCGCCAGCAAGTCCTGTAAGTCCAAGAGCCGCGCAAACCGCCGCAGAACTTACCGGAAGAGTCAAAAGAATTCCGACAATTACAGAAATAAGAATTCCCATCAGGAAAGGCTTTAATGTTGTCGCCCACATGATTAAATTTCCAAAGGAATAGGCAGCTTTTCCAATATGGCTTGCAAAAAGCAAAGTAAAAAAAACTCCAGCCGCAATAGTAACCAAAGGAGTTACAATTATGTCAACTTTTGTTTTTTTACTTACAAGCATTCCGCACTCGCATGAAAGAACTGCAATTATAAGAACTGCAAGAGGTCCTCCAGCTCCGCCAGAAACATTTGCAGCCGCGCCAACAGCAACAAGAGTAAACAAGACAAGGGAAGAAGCTCCCATCGCATATCCAATTCCAACAGCCATCGCCGCGCCAACAACATGAGCTTCACAGGCAAAGTTTCCTGCTGAAACAAAAAATTCAAAAACAGGATTTGTTCCAAGCCTAAGCAGCTGCTGTCCCAAAGTCTTGACAATTGTTCCGATCAAAAGGGACGCAAAAAGTCCTTGCGCCATTCCGCCCATCGCATCGATTAAGTAGCGTTTCACATACTTGTTCATAAAGAGTCCTTTAAAAATTTTTTAGATTGCTTACTTGGAAATGCAGTGATAGGAGCGTTCGTAGGCTCGTTAGGTTGTGGGATTCAACCGACAGTCATCACAACGTAATCATCGTTACAATTTTATTTTATCAGAGGAAAAAGAAAAAAACAATCCGCTGACGTTTTTGAATTTTTGTGCTATTCTTTTTTAATGTTTCATTTTATTGTAAATCCAGTTTCGCGCTCAGGGAAAGGACTCCGTTTATGGAAAAGGAAAATTGAGCCTGTTTTGATTTCAAGAAAAATTCTATACGATGTTGAATTTTCAAAAGAGCATGGAGACGTTACAAAAATATGTTCCAAAATCAGCGGAAAATCTTCAGCGGAAAAAAACTGCACAATTGTAATTCTTGGCGGAGATGGAACTTTAAATGACGCGGTTCAAGGGATAAAAAATTTTGAAACTGTAATGCTCGCGTATATTCCAACAGGCTCAAGCAACGATTTTGCGCGCGACATGAAAATTTCAAAGTCAGTGAAAAAATGCCTTGAAAAAATTCTTTCAGCAACAAAGCCAGCCGAATTTGATTTAGGCGAAGTAATTGCAGAAAAAACAAAAAGAAAATTTGTTGTAAGCGCAGGCTTGGGATTTGATGCGGCGGTCTGCCAAAAATCTTCACATTCATTTATAAAAAGAAACTTGAACAAATTCGGGCTTGGAAAATTGACATATCTTGCAATCGCACTGAATCAGATTATACATGCTCCAAAGGCGGATTGCACAGTTGAATTTGACAATGGTAAAAAACTTATCCTTCCGAAATTTCTTTTTGCGGCTTCAATGGTTCATCGTTATGAAGGCGGCGGATTTAAATTCTGTCCAAAAGCAAATCCATCAGACGGAAATATGAATTTGTGCATTGTGAACAACAAAACAGTTCCTGGAATTCTTTTTGCATTGCCAACTGCATTTTTTGGACTGCACGGAATTTTTCCCGGAATAAATTTAATAGAATTTTCAAGCGCAACATTCAAGACAACAATTCCGCTTTGGCTGCACACGGATGGCGAAGTCTATCAAAAAACTTCTGAAATAACAGTCCGCACTTTTGAAAAAAAATTAAAAATATTGGGTATCTAAAAATGAATTATCAGATTGAACTTGAAAAAATTCTTTCATTGCTAGAAAAAAATATTCCAATAGAAAACAGACCAAAGCTTCTGCTTCATGCTTGCTGCGCGCCTTGTTCATCTTATGTTTTGGAATTTCTTGCTTCATTTTTTGATATAACAATCTTGTATTATAATCCAAATATTTTTCCAGATGAAGAATACAAAAGACGGCTTGAAGAACTAAAAAAATTTCTTCCTGAATTTTTTCCAGTAAAAGAAAATTCTGTAAAGCTTGTGGAAGATTATTATATTCCGCAGGAATTCTATGACGCAATAAAAATCAAGGAAAATCCAGAACTTGCAAAAGAACCAGAAAAAGGTGAGCGATGCAGAAGATGCTACGAATTCAGGTTAAAGAGAGCTTTTGAATTTGCGAAAAAAAACAATTTTGATTATTTTTGCACAACACTTTCAATAAGTCCGTTTAAGGATTCAGAAAAAATAAATCAAATTGGAAAAGAACTTTCTGAATGCGCAAACGGAAAACCAAAGTGGCTTTTTTCTGACTTTAAAAAGAAAGGCGGTTTTCTTAGAAGCCTTGAGCTTAGCAAAGAATTTTCACTTTACCGGCAGCAATACTGCGGCTGCATTTTTTCCGCAGAAAATTCTAGCAAGACTCACGAACAATAAGAGAAGACGGAAGCATAATTTTAAGCGCACATTCATCTTTTCCTGCTGTTCCAGAAACAATCATTTTTACAGCCTGTTCGCCCATCGCTTTTTTCTGTACATTCATCGTGGTCAAGGGCGGACACGTGTATTCTGAAATTTCAATATTGTCTATGCTGATTATTGCAACATCGTTCGGAACTGAAATATTTTTTTTGCTCAAGCCGCGAAGAACTCCAATCGCAACTTCATCAGAACCGCAGACAATTGCGCGTGGAATTTTTTTATCAGCTGGAAAAGAATCGATTGCATTGAATCCGCCGCTCATGTCAAAAGTTTCGGCAATAAAAAAATTGTCACGTTTTGCATCAAGATTTTTTTCAGACAAAGCAAGCTGAACTCCATGCACTCGATCATCGTCCTCGCCAATATATCCAATCTCGGAAAAACCTTTTTGAATCAAATATTCTGTTGCCCGCTGTGCAGTAGCCTGTCTGTCAAACATAACGCTGCTTAAGCCTTCATACTGAAATTCAACGCAGACAATTTTAGAAAGACGCTCTTTTATTTTGGCGATGATTTTTTTATCTTCGTCAGTTTTCAGGCATTGGTCTGTAGCAACAAGAATCAGTCCGCCAATTTCCTCTTCGTGAATCAAACTGTTAAACAAAACCGGATTTTTCAGCTCATGGAAAAACCTTATAAAGCTCACTTGAAAATTCTGCTCATGCGCTTCAATGTGAATTCCAGAAAGAATTTCCGCATAGTACGGACGCAAAAAAGTTTCAGAGGTACAAAGGACAACGCCTATCTTATTCGCTGCAAAACCAACATCGCCTTGCTGCAAAGCCTGAGCCGCCTTGTTCGGTCTGTAGCCAAGACGTTCAATTGCATCCAAAATTCTTTTGCGTGTTTCCGGAGCAACTGAACGGTCAGAGTTTCCACTTATAACATAGCTTACCATGCTCCGTGTTACGCCGGCTTCTTTTGCGACATCGTTTTGAGTAACCGCAGATTTCATATTTTCACCTTAAGGTTCGATTTTATAGCAGATTATTACCGGATCAAGCCCGATAATGACAGCTAAATATAAATTATAAACAACTTGAATAAATATTGGAAGCCTAAGTTTTTTGAATAGTCAAGGCAAACGCACTATAAATGCATTTGCCCTGTTTGAATAGTTGAATAGCAATGGCAAAATCGTTAGCATAAGGCAACATAAGAGGTTTTCTATGAAAAAATATTTTCTTTTAGCAATTTTGGCGGGCGCATCGGTCTTTGTTTCCGCTCAGACTTTTAAACTTTCCGGCCATGTCCGCTCTGGAATTTCAACTGCATTTGACGGCGCAAAAGGCGAAGACAATGACGACATCAATTCATTTTCCGCGGCAACTTGGACAAAGGGCGATTATTTTGGCGATGATGAATTTTCCCGCATAAG
>OQVL01002789.1_pt1 | contig 10670 bp, 9 predicted proteins | sample 1691501 | NCBI WGS metagenome assembly OQVL01 (sample SAMN03418253, study PRJEB22391) | human gut metagenome | biome: human-gut; feature: organic feature; material: feces | host: Homo sapiens | place: Tanzania | collected 2013-01
AGGTTTCCAGGGTAAAGCTGATCTGCCCTGGGTAAGTCGGGGCCTAAGGCGAGGCAGAAATGCGTAGTCGATGGACAGCAGGTTGAGATTCCTGCACCCGTAATGAACAGAACTGTAGTGACACGGAAGGTAAGGCAGAGCCAGGAACTGGTAAGTCGGAATCGCGGCATGGCGTCCTTCACTCTGGCCACCGCCACAATGACCGCGGCAGTTTCGTCCTGGAATTTGCCGGAGACACCTTCGCCGCCGATCCGGGCGGACAGAGTTATGCCGACGCGGCAGGGCACATGGTCAAGCGGTCGGACTATCACAATATGCTGGTTCCCGGAATCATGCCGGATAATGAAGAGCTGATGGTCGCCAGTGCGGATGTCTGCCCGAAAGCGGAAGGCAATGAAAAAAGTTTTCATGCGGAAATAAATCCCGCGCCGTCTTCCCGTCCGTATTTCACGGAATGGAAACGGGTGATTGATTCACCTGTGCCGGATCGCTTCATCTTCCGGGATGAGTACAAGCTGACGCCGGGGCGTTCGTCCGCCAGATTTCTGTGGATCACGGAATTGCCGTGGAAGCAGCTGGAACCCGGCGTTATCCGGATTGACGGACAGAATGCGTATGCGCTGATCCGTTATCCGAAGGATATGAAATTCCAGGCGGATGTCCTGACCATTCGCCGCACGGAAAAATTCAACCGCCTGAGTTTTGAGAAGAACGCCGCTTCCGGAGTGATTGAAATGGAAATCCGGCTGTTCCGAAAATAAAATACATCCCGCCGGGGGAGGCGGGGACGAGTCCGGGGAATTTCAGAATGACACAGTCTTCTGAAGTTCCCTTATTTTTTGCCGGTCTGCTTTTCCGGAATCACATCCAGCAGAGTGGAAAGTTCCTTTCCGGTAATGAACTGCTGTCCGGCATAATACCCGCTTTCGAATTCAAAGCGTTTCGCCAGACTCTGACAGCGGGTTTTGAACTGTTCATCCGTTTCGCCGGGCAGACGCAGCACCTTTTTCTCCTCAAACTGCAATTGAAGCGCCGCCACGTCATAACGTTCCGTCCCTTCAAAGAGTTCCAGCTGATACGTGAAGCCGTCCGCACAATGAATGGTCAGCCGCTGTTTCAATTCAGTCCGCTGATCTTTTTCCGGGGTGAAATAATCCGAAGTGAATGCTTTGGACAGCTGTTCCGCCAATCCGGAAAGCAGCCGGTTGTCCGTATTCTTTCCGATCGGGTAAGACATCGTGAACGGGTGAGCTGTGCTGCGGCGATAGACCGCCCACACCGGTTTTCCCTGACCGTTCTCAAAGCGCTGCATGGTCATCCGCAAAGCTCTGCGCAGATCATGCAGCCGCAGCGGCTCCACCCATGCCGCCGGAATCGGATGGCAGTTTTCCAGCACCACCGGCAGCAGATAGACTTTCTCATTGATTTTTACATAACGCCCTTCGGCGTCGGGGGAGGGCGGCAGTCCCGGCTCCGGACGGACAAAATGTCCTTTGCCCAGCAGAATGCTGAACAGTTCCCGTCCGGCGGCATCGGACAGCGTTACGCGGACGCCGGGAATCTGTTCCGGATCATTTTCCAGCAGATGCAGTTCCCGCAGGATGTCCGGCGACGCCGCGGCAAGTTCCTTGACCGGCGACAGGGTGTTCAGGGAATTGAGCAGAGCCGAAATTCGCGGGACAGACGCCGGGCGTCCGCCGCGTTCTTCAATGACCCAGCGTCCGTTTTTCAATACCAGTGTTGAATGGACGTCCCGCCAGCGGATGGTGATTTTTGCGGTTTTTTCCGGCTGAAAGGATGGCAGTCCGGCGTGTATGCCCCGTGCGGAATAGCGTCTCTGCATCGGTGCGCCGAAGAACCAGGCACAGACTGCACCGGCGGTCAGCAGCAGAAAAAACAGAATCAGAAAAATTTTTTTGCGTTTCATGAACGTTTCCTCCCTTTGGAAAAGCGCAGACATGCCCAGATCAATCCAGCCAGAGCGACCAGCAGCGGCACTGCCGCCAGATTGACTGCGCGCAGCCAGGTATCCAGCCGGTTCAGATCTGCGCGGAGCTGTTTCCGCACTTCCTTGAGTTCCCGTTTGACCTGCGCGGTTTTTGCGTTGTATTCGCGGAGTTCTTTTTTCTGTTCATCCGTAAGCCGGATTTCTCCCTGCGAAGTTCCGAGCGAGGCACGGATGCGGCTGGCGCGTCCTGCGGCACTGCGTAATTCCTGTTCCAGTTCCTGTATGCGGTCCTTGTAATTCATTTCAGCGCGCGCGCGGATTTCATTGTACCGGGTCAGCGGACGGTTCATCGGGTTGCGGCTGCGGATACTGCTGAGAAAACGGTTGGAACGGGTCAGCTGCTCCATGATGCCCTGAAGCAGTGCCGTGTTGTCATTCAGCCGGACCAGCGTGGTCTGACCATACGCGTCGGGTGTCTGCCGGACGCATAAATCGTTGAACAGCATGTCGCTGTCGCCGAAAAGAAACACTTCACCCCTGCCGCCGGAACGGTTCAGATGCTTATGGCTGCTGTCCATGACCAGCGGTGCGCCTTTTGGATATGCCGAGGGAAAATCTCCGGTCAGATGCACTGCCAGCGGCATGGATTTTCCGCCGGGCTTGAAATTGCGGATCACCAGTTCAGGACGCTCTGCCACGTATGTGCTGACCATCTGGGAGTTGGGCGACGTTTTCAGCAGAACTTCACTGCGGACACCTTCTGCCGGTGTGATGTTCAGCGGAGAGGCAAACCACATGGAGATTGCCGAGAATGCCGCTATGCCGGGAATTTCACGCACAATGGCGTCTCCGGAAAGTTCCAGCGCCGCAGGATTGGTTACCATGCGGTCCGGCAGTACCCGGCGGTGCGCATACAGCAGATCGGCGGCAATCATTTCCGTGTCATACGTGATCCCCCAGGCGGAAGTCAGCGGTGACAGCGTGGAGGTGATTTTTTCCGAGAAGGAATAGTCGCTGCGCATTTTCAGCACGGCGTAAAAACTGCGCGGATCCAGAAAAACCGCCATGCGTCCGCCGTTCATCAGATACTGATCCAGTGCATACAGCGCACGTTCCGCGATTCCTGCCGGATGAATGACCAGCAGAGCGGAAAGATCAGATGGAATTTCCGCCGTGTCCAGCGCGACAGGAATAAGGTCGTAATCCCTTGCCAGTTCCGTAATGACATACCAGGCGTGTTCAAAGACTTTGGGCTTGTCCGGATCCAGTGCGGAAAAACCGTCCGTTATCTGATCGCCCATAACCTTGAATGCGCTCATGACGCCGACTTTCGGACGGTTCTGTGATACGGCGTTGAGAATGGTACGCACGATTTCATATTCCAGCAGATTCTCGCGTTGAAGCGACAGAAACGGCAGACTCAGGCATTTATCCGCGCAGGAGACCGACAGCCCCAGATAAATCCGGTCGCCGGTGTGGATTTTCACCGGGGTGATGCCTTCCAGCGCGGCTGCCTGCTCATCCGCGGAATCCGGTTCGGGATCCAGCACGCGCAAGGTCAGTTTCCCCTGCGAGGCTTCGCAGAGACTCCGCAGCAGCCATTCCACCCGTTCTGCATAACGTTTGAAATTCTCCGGCATCTGGGGACTGGAAGCGGATACATAAAAACGGATTTCCGCATTTTTTTTCAGTCCGGCGGCAAATTCCCCCGCTTCCTTTGACAGCGAATACGCACCGTCCTGACTCCAGTCCGCCTTGAACGGAAACGCCGCGGCAATCATGTTTACGCAGATCAAGGCATATACCGCCAGAAACAGACGCAGCACCAGCAGCCCCGCTTCCCGCCGGACGGTTCGTTCCGACCATGCGCCGGGGGCGAAGATACTGCCCGTTCCCGCCGCCGCAAAACGCAGCACGGTTTCCGCCAGATACAGAAAGAACAGAGTGCCGCCCAGACAATATATCAGGTCGGATGTGTCGATGAATCCACGCTGAAATGCCTGATAATGAGGAAGAAATGACAGATATGCCAATACGTTCACCGCGGTATCCGGCAGATATACGCTCAGCCAGTTCAGCACTTCCGGCGCGCCGATCACCATGAACATCGCACAAATCACGAGCGACAGCAGAAAACTGGCTGTCTGGCTTTTGGTCAGCGCCGAGCAGAAACAGGTCGCCGCCAGAAAAACCGCACCGAGCAGAAATGCTCCGGCATATCCGCAGAAAACCGTTCCCAGATCCGGCTGTCCCAGAAATACGGCACTCAGCGGAACCCCGGCGGTCAGCAGCAGCGCAATGGCAAGCAGGGAAAGTCCCGCCAGAAATTTTCCCCAGACCAGTTCCCGCAGTGAAGCCGGAAACGACAGCAGCAGTTCAAATGTCCCGGTCCGCCGTTCTTCCGACCAGAACGGCATCCCCAATGCCGGAATCAGAAAAACAAACAGCCACGGAAACCAGGCGAAAAACGGTGTCAGATCGGCTTGCCCGTAGGTGAATATCCCGCTGACAATAAAGGTGAGAAATCCGGACAGAATCAGGAAAATGATGAGAAACACCCACGGCGCCGGCGAAGATGCCGAAGCCAGAAATTCCCGTTTCCACACGGAACGGATTGCATATAGACTGCGGCAGCTCATGACGGACATTCCTCCCTGGCGGTCAGCTGTTCAAACGAGGCTTCCAGAGAACGCCCGGAAACCGCACGGAAGGCGTCCACAGAACCGGCAAAGACCTGATGTCCGCGGCAGATGGTCAGAACACTGTCGCAGACCGCATCCACTTCTTCCAGAATATGCGTGGAAACTATGATGGCGCAATGTTCCCGCATGGTCCGGATCAGCGTCCGGATATCGCGCTTCTGATTCGGATCCAAACCGTCGGTGGGTTCATCCATGACCAGTACGGACGGCGAATGGATGATGGACTGCGCCAGACAGACCCGGCGGCGGTATCCTTTGGAGAGCGACTCGATTTCCGCGTCCGCCACGGCATGAAGAGAACATTCCTCCATGACTTTATCCATGGCGCGTTTCAGTTCTTTGCCGCGCAGACCGCGCATGGCGCCGCACCAGGAGAGGAACGCTTTCACTTTCATATTTCCGTACAGCGGCGCATTTTCCGGAAGATAGCCGAGCCGTTCGCGCGCTTTTTCCGGTTCCGACACCGGGTCGGCATGATTGATGAGAACACGCCCGGAAGAAGGTTTGAGAATGCCGCACAACATGCGCATGGTGGTGGTTTTTCCCGCGCCGTTCGGTCCGATGAACCCCAGAACATGCCCGGTGTCCAGCGTGAAACTCAAATCCGATACGACTTCATGTCCGCCGTATCTTTTGACCAGATGTTCCGCAATGATACCCATGATAACACATCCGGAAGCAGGTTCAGCGGGAGTCTTTGGCGATTTCCCGTTCGTTGAAAAATGCCAGTGCGAGCAGCGACCAGAAGCCGATGTAGAAAATCACATAGACCAGTGCCCAGAGAATGTACGACGCTGGGATTTCCTGCCGTGCCGCAATCGCATCCGCCATCCAGAAATACTGCCAGTTCGGCAGCAGCGTACGCAGAAACGAGGACGCCGCACCAGTTCCAACCCATTGGAGGACAAAGAATTTGGAAACCAGCCCCAGCAGGAAAATCACCGTGCAGATCGTCAGGTTGGAGACCAGTTCAATGCGGGTGGCAAGTGCCGCGGAGATCGTACCCATGGTCCATGCCGCCGGGAAAAGCAGCAGCAGTGCCGGAACCAGATGCCGGGCTTCGATGAATTCTTCCGGATCAATTTCCGCCGGAGAATGGAATGCGCTGACCCGGATGATGTAAAAGACCACGGCAATGACTGGAATCAGCACCAGCAGCGCGGTCAGAGTGTTGCTGGTGAACGACAGCTGTTTGAAATAGTTGCGCAGTCCGCCGTAAACCGCCGCAGCCGACAGTGCTCCGTAGTAGATGCCCATCAGGGAAAATTCCAGACGGAACTGATCTTTGGCAATCAGCACGGAGATCAGCGCCGAGCAGTTCAGCAGAAACAGAAACACGGTAACGGCGGAAATGATGCCGAAAATTTTCGCCGCAACAAAGGCGAAGCGCGTTACCGGTTTGGACATCAGCAGCAGTACGGTCCCGTTGCGCATTTCCCGGCTGATGGTATGTGCTGAACAGACAACTGCTATGACCAGACTGAAAACCAGCGAAGTCGCCATTGTGCTGTCTACCACGAATTTGATCTGTTCACGGAACACGAACATCGCCGCTGTCGGATACAGCCCGTTGATGCACAGCGCACAGATCAGCATCAGAAAGTAAACCGGTTCCCGGATACATTCCACAAAAGTGTTTCTCGCCAGTTTGTAAATTGTCAGCATATTTTGAAGTCTCCTGTCTTTGCCGCCGCCGGAAAAAACGCTCTTTTTTTCGATTGCGGAGTTGAAAAATTCCGTTAACCGTATATTCTATAACACAAATCTGTAAATTTCAAATCGAAAGTGATGGATATGAGCAAGGTTTTTTTAAAAGATTCTGAAAATCGGCCTTCCGGAGCCGTTTTTCTGAGCGGAAGCGGCACAAATGCCGAAAAAATTCTGGAAGATATGCAGGAGAACGGCAGCAGACTGCACTGGACACCGAAAGTCCTGGTAACTGATCGGCCGAAGACCAGCCGCGCGCGCGAAATCGCCGCACGTTTCGGCTTGCCGCTGATTGAACACGGCATCGCGGCTTTCTACCGGGCGCACGGCATGGAACACGTTACGCTTGCCAATGAAGAGGGGCAGCGCATTCGCGAACTCTGGACCGATGAACTGCGCCGCAAACTGGAACCTTATGCCGTGGATTTCGGCATCCTTGCCGGTTTTGTCCCGCTGACCAATCTCGCCGCCAGTCTGCCGTGCCTGAACGTGCATCCCGGCGATCTGACGTATCTCAAAAACGGACGCCGCTGGCTGGTCGGCCTGCACAGCCTTCCCGTCGAACGCGCCATTCTCGAAGGTCAGACTTCCCTGCGCAGCAGTGTCATTCTGGTGCGTCCGTATTCCGCTTCCGCCAAAGATGATGTGGATAACGGCCCGCTGCTGGGAATTTCCGCTCCCATGAAATTGGATTTGCAGGGACATTCTCTGACGGAATTGCAGGAGATTTTCCGTCAGCGTCAGGGAAATGGTGTGCCGCATGATTTGCTGTCGGATTTGGCAAGCCATAATCAGGAACTGCTCAAACATGCCGGCGACCATGTGGTTTATCCTGCGGCAATTGATGATTTTGCCCAGGGGTGTTTTGCCGAAGATGACAATGGCGGTTTACTGTTCCGCGAAAACCGCCACGCGGCGTTTCAGCCGATCTGTACGGTGGAATATTCTGCCGGCGGCACGAAAAAAATACTGTCCCGCTGAACATTCGGCAGTCAGTTTTCAATGAAACGGAAATCCGGCAGAATCTCTATCCGGAACGATTTGCCGGGCGTTTTTCCCGCAAGACCCGGTGTCGCGGTCCAGGTCCCCGGAGGCAATCCGGCAGTGTCAAGAGCCAGTATCCAGCCGCCGGGAGCGTCAAGCGTGCAGGGAGGCAGTTTCACTGTCTGCCTGCCGTTCGACAATGTCAGTTCGAAAACCGGATGTTCCAGGGAAGCGCAGTTCGCCTGTATTTCCAGCAGCAGTTTTTCACCCGTCACCACATAGCTTGAAGCGGCGCGGCGCAGTGCTGCCGACGGCCCTTCCGGTTCGACAGGACAGCGGATCGATTCAATGAGGTGATTTCCATCACTCAGGGACAAAATCATTTCACGCTCTTTTCCGATGGCAAAATCCAGAGTGAAAGCCTTCCCCGGCTCTGCCTTTTTCCGCACCAGTCCGTCGCCGGACGGCGTTGTCACGGCAAGCGTCAATCCTGTTCCGGACACTGGTCCGAGGACGCCCGAAATGCGGTTCCTGCCGGGATAGAGCGCGGGGAGTTTCAGCCTAAAAGTCGGATAATTGCTTCACGATTTGGCAACGCCCAGCAACTCCAGGAAGAGCTTGTCCCGCGCCACTGATTCCGTAGTCCATCGCCTGACCCCCGCCCCGGTCTTGACAGTGGTCTCCGCCAGGCAGTCGAACCAGTCGAATATCTGCGTGAGCGAATGCTGCTTCAGCCAGTTCAGGAGGTCTTTCTCCAGATCGAGCCGCCTTGCCGTCTTCTTTCCGTCATCCTTGCCGAGCATCTCCTTGACGGCCTTGATTTTCTTTACAATGAAACACCTGTAGCACAGGGCGATGAACTGCACGAACATCCTGCCCCGCAGGGCGTCCGGGTACCAGATGTGCGGCCGCCGTCCGTCGACACTGCCCTTCTCATCCTGGAACAGCTCCTCGATCCTCTCCCTCATCCTGTAGTCTTCCAAGGCCTCGAACACCGCCAGCGGCGCATTGCTCACCAGCACGAAGCAGCCGAAATATTCCCTGGCCTTTGCGCAGGCTTCCTCGTTGAACGAGACATGCAGCCTGTCCCCGCGCCCGACCCTTGAGCATACGAGATATTTTGCAATGCGCTCCCTTGCGGTCTCCGTGAAATCCGTCATGCCTTCCTCCACCTGCTGTTTCAACTCCATGAGCTTCTTGCGGAAGGCGAGTTCATGGGCGTCCTTCAGCTCGCTTGACTTGAAGGCATACAGATACAGTCTCCTGCTGAATTTTTCGATCTCGCCGGCGGCGATTCCGTTGCGTGAGCGTTCCCTTCTGAACGAAAACTCATGCATGGCAGTCGTCATGGCTCCTGACATATGGCAGTCGAACGGACAGACCGCCCCCATGGATTCAAGCGCCTCCCGCAGCGTGTCCACGGCCGTCCTGGCCATTTTCACATCGGTGTCGACGAGCGTCAGGAACTTCATGTTTCGCCTGCAAAGCTCGCACAGGTTCCGCTCGCTGCAATAGCCGGTGTCGGTTGCCACGAGGGGACGGTCGATGCCAAGGCATTTGAACTGTTCGATGGCGTTGTCGATGCAGATCACATCCGGCACGTTCCCAGGCTGCTTCGCATACGCAATCGGCTCCTCGTCCCTGACGGAATAAAGCGTCAGCAGCTTGATGGTGTCCAGTCCGTCCCCGTCTTTGTTGAAGCCGCGCCGTGCCTCGTGCCGGTTCTGCGAATAGGTCGAGATGGTGGTGGAATCGCAGGCGATGACGGGTCTGGTGGAGAGGCGTCCGGCACGGGCCATGAAGAAGCCCTGTATCCCGCCTTCGTCGCGTCCGAGCGACTTGAAGAGCTCTCCATAGACGTCCTCGCTTATCCCGTATGGATACGGCAGCTCGTGCATCAGCTGCCAGCCTTCCAGGCGGGGAAGCGTGTTCCCGTCGGACCCCAGCCAGTAGCGGGCGATGGACTGTATCTTGACCGCGTCCCCCGCGTTGAAGCAGGCCTGCAGGTCATGGTCGATGCGCGATTCGCGCCCCGCCCATTCCAGGATGTCCGTCAGACCCACATGGCGGCGTGTCGCAAGTCCCTCCGCCTTGCGGTACCCGTTGGGTTTCCTGCGGCGCGTGGCAACCACCTCTGTTTCGCCAGGCGGGATTTTGCCTATCAACCTGGTGGAGGTCGTCATGGTCTTCCTGGTCTCCGGGTTGTATTGTGTCGTGCGCTCGTAAACGTATGTCACGCCGTTCTTGCGGGTGATGCGGTTCTCTCCGATATGCGGTTTTCCAGAAAACGGTTTTGCCATTGCTTGTCTCCTTGTGTTTAATGAAGTAATTAAAATATAATTGCTTCACGAAACTTTGCAAATGAATAGCCCGATTTTTCTGCGTGTTTTTCAAGAAAATTCGGGCTATGGGGTTAAATCAGCGATTTAATGAATCATTTTGCCGATTTTTAGGTTACCATGTATCATACTGGGCGTTTACTTTCCAAAAATCTTTTTTGTCCAAATGCAACGTGAGAAACAATAGCATAATATTCTACTAACGCCCCAGATCAATAATACTATCTGAATAATGATTGAAGTAATGAAAAGCCAAGTAGGCAATGAAGGACGATGCAGAGAATAATTACTTAAAAGCTCATTAGAGCCATCACATATATAGCGACAATGGCTGTATTGAATTAGGGATTCTACAAATTGTATAGGCAAATACATTGGTAGTGTCCAACATACACGACTTTGGGAATTATCCCATTCTTCATGATATGTAAGAAAAAAGAAATAATTGTGAATTCGGAATGGCGATAACTTTGCATCACATATTTCTAATTCACCATTTCCTTTATATTGAAGCCCATGAAGCGTGTAAGTATTTAAAGGATGTCCTAAAACAAATATCATTGGCTTTTGTCTATTCAAAACAATTACCCCAATACCTCGTTCACCAGATAGTGTAGGTTCATTATATGGAGGGAAAAAATAGACTCCGCATAATGGTGGTATGAAAAACCATACAACTAGCAGACAGAGAATTATCAGTCCACAACCGTTTTTTTGATATTTATCTGTACCCAAAATCATGGCTATTGTCCTGTTATGTGAACGAATTGCAGGATTCTGTAAAACCGTTGACCCATTCCTATAATATAACAGTAAACCAAATACGGCATTGGATCAGATTTTGCCTTGCTTTCAGTCACCATTTCAACCATTCAAAACTTTGTTCCGGCGCAACTTGTTTTTTATGATCTCTCCGTCTGTATGAAAATACTCCAGGCTACGTAACGTTTTTTCTGTAAATTCTCCGAATCTCTGCCGTCAACCTTTCAG
>OQVL01002790.1_pt1 | contig 10668 bp, 10 predicted proteins | sample 1691501 | NCBI WGS metagenome assembly OQVL01 (sample SAMN03418253, study PRJEB22391) | human gut metagenome | biome: human-gut; feature: organic feature; material: feces | host: Homo sapiens | place: Tanzania | collected 2013-01
TTTATCTTTTGCTATTCTATACGTTTTTGTGCTATTTGCTTCGCATCAATTTGTTTCTGCAATCGCTGAAAGTCATACATTTTAGAAACTTGAAGTACAGCATTTGCTTGATTTTCCTTGAGTATTTGGTCCATCGCATTTTCACATGAAATTACATATTTATATGCTTCATTCCATTTTTGCCGTTTCTCACAAATTGCAAGCAAACCTCTATTGGCCTCATAATGAAAACCATAATAATCTATTTTTTTAAAATAAAATTCAGCAGAATCCAAGCGATTCACTCCCAAGAAATACCGTCCCTTTAGATTATAATAGTATTCACGTCCTTTACAAATATCGCTTTTATTATCAAAAAGACCACTTTTGTTCTCAAAGTGTTGCATACAACGATAAGCTTTCTCATATTGTTGTCTGCTTATATAGATACTTATCAATAGGGGGAGAGCACCAGCAGCACTTTTATCCATACGACTACGCTTGTACAATGATATACATTGCTCTATTTTTGATACCGTTTTAACTGTATCGCCCAAACTTAAATACAAGGCTGCCAACTGTTCATTGCCACCAATATAGCTAAGACTATCATTGCATCTCAAAGCATACTCACAATATTTCTGAGTTATACTTATTGCAGAATGCAACAAATTTTGCTGTGTATAAATGTCTACCATCTGCCCATAGATACTATATAAAGAAACAAAATCACAGGTATTACTCAAGGTATCGGCACATTCTATAGCCTCCTCATAACACTGGATAGCCTTTGGAGCTTCCCTTTGGTCACGAAACACACAGCCCAAAAGGTAATGAGCCTGCATTCTTTCATTGGACGTTCCGTGGACATCATAATATGCGACCACATCTTGGAACGTCGAATCAGAAGGCATCTGCAAATAGAGCTTGTTCTGAGCTTTTGCCTTTAAAAGGCGATACTTCATTTCTACGCAACGACCATTCCCTTTCATAAACGCCAAACTATCTTGGCACAAACTATCATAAGCTGCTTGAGGATTCTTCTCCATCAAGCTATCGACATGGGACAATTGTTGCATCTTCACACGATTAGCATCGGAACAACTTCCTACTAATAATAACAGGAAAAACAGAAAAGACAAGGTTGGTTTCATTTCTATCTTTATTTTTAACTAAACTTTTTTATCATTCAAATAACTAAGATGCTGCAAAGGTACAAAATAAATGTAACAGTCCTCTATTTCTACACAGAAAAAAAATCAAAAGAACGCATTGCACTCTCTATCACTTGGTCCATATTATAATAGGTGTAGTCAGCAAGCCTTCCACCAAAGATGACATTCTCCTCTTGCTCTGCCAAGATTCTATACTTAGCATAAAGGAGTACATTCCGTTCGTCATTAATAGGATAATAAGGCTCTCCATTGCCCTGTTCATACTCCGTAGGGAACTCCCGAGTAATAACGGTCTTGGGATTTCCATACACATCGTTTCCAAACATTTCAAAATGCTTGTGCTCTATGATACGAGTGAAAGGAGGCTCCCTATCCGTGAAATTCATCAAGGCACAGCCTTGGTAGTTAGGAACGCCCAGCACTTCCGTCTCAAATCGCAAGGAACGGTATTCCAACATGCCAAAGCGACAACCATAGAAATCATCCAATTTGCCAGTATAGACCAGTTTGTTTGCGAGATTTTGCCATTCCTCATCAAGTCCACTCCCAAAGAAATCACAATCAGTCCTCACATCACAACCATCCAGCAATCCCTCCATCAGTTTATTATATCCTTCAACAGGAATTCCTTGGTAAGGATCGTTGAAGTAATTGTTGTCATAGGTCAGACGGACAGGGAGACGTCGGATGATGAAGGAAGGTAAGTCCTTGCAGTCCCTGCCCCACTGCTTCTCCGTGTAACCTTTGATGAGTTTTTCGTAGATATCCTTGCCGACAAGCGACAAAGCCTGCTCCTCCAAATTAGTAACCTTTCCATCAAATCTCTGTTCTCGAATTATTTTCAAAGCCTCCATTGGCGTATTCACACCCCACATCTGGTGGAAAGTATTCATGTTGAAGGGAAGATTATACAGTTTTCCCTTGAAGTCGGCAATTGTATTCAGCGTGAAGCGATTGAAATTCACGAACTGGTTCACAAGGTTCCATACTTCCTTGTTCTTGGTATGGAAGATGTGAGGACCATACTGATGGACATTTATCCCCTCAACTTTTTCACAATGTACATTACCCCCGACATGGCTGCGCCTGTCGATGACAAAGCAAGTCTTGCCATGGCGACGGGCAAGGCATGCAAAAGTAGCTCCGAACAAGCCGGAGCCAACTATCAAATAGTCATATTTCATATCATTCTATTGTCTATATCTACAATTCCAAGATTTTTTATTGGATGATAGAATGTATTGGGCTGCCTATCATACAAGTAAGCATTCTCAAATTCCTCAGCAGGTCCCCAGGAAAGGCAGAACCTATAACCGTAATTTTCAAACTGGCGTACCCTAAACCCCTTGTTATAGGCTATAGTCGGCAACAGAAACTCATAAAAAAAAGTATTGTTGACTTGAATGAAGTCTCTCACAGCTTCCAAAAACCGTTTACTGGCATACACTAACTGGCTCCATGCAAAATAGAGCATGGGAAAAGGATTATCCTTTATCAATTTTATTGGCCAATGCGCATGTGAGCCGCCCAATATGTCCGTCGCTATATGAACATAATCAACTTTCTCATCAAAAGTCAATTTACGAGCTAACTCCGCGAAACTCCCATTAAGTACAATATCATTTTCCATAAGCAAATAATTGTCGTATTCATGCGACTCAATAAACTTCAGCAATGCCAACAATGGGTTGTGAAGCAAAGGATTGCCTTGATGAAAAAAGTTATCCAAAGTATGAAATGGATATTGATAGCAAGAGATGCCCAACATTTCATCTTCTTTGTAATTTCCAAGGGAACTGTCATACAACAACCAAATGTCCATTACACCTTCCATCTCGCATTTTAAATATTGAAGATATTTTTTCATGTCACCATCCAACCGTTGGGTTATGAAGACAAGACAGCTTTTACCTTTACATTTTATCATTTCTGTTGTCTTTATTGTTATACTTACGAACTAATACTATTTTATCGGATGATATATCATATTAGGTATTGTCATCTCGTTCTCCGTAAACAATGGACGAAAACGATGAGTACAGGTTTCTCGCCCTTCTCTATCCACATATTTCTTGTAAAACGAGTTGAAGATGCCATCTGTATGATCGTTCATATTACCAATATCACATGTCGTGAGCTTGTAATATTGAAACAATGTCGGCAAAAGAATCTCCAGATTTCCAATGTCTCCAAGAGTACACCGCTCATCAAGTAAGGACAAGGCACGGCTTGACAACCGACATATCGGATCAAAGGACTTTAACAGCAGGGAATCTTGAATTTTAAGGTTGACAAGTCGCATGCAGTTCCAACCAAACCAAGCGGGATTATCCCTCCTTGTTTCTATATGAGAACTGACAAAGTCGCATCCGCTTTCCTCAAAAACAGAAAAGAAAGACTTCCAGTTACCATTAAAACGAACATCATATTCCAAGAACCAATAATAGTTATAGGATGGAAATCTATGAAACAAGTCCAACCAAACTAAATGCATGTTGCCTTCAAGCAAGGCATTTCCCCAGGTACGATAGCCCAATTCATTTATATCATCCAACCCGAAAGGAGCCGTAGCAAACTTTGATGGAACATGAAGGGAATACTTGTCCTTTTGGTAAGCTACAAAGATATCGGCCATATCCTCAACCTCGTCATGCAGTTTCCATAACTGCCTGTCTATAGCCTCATTATAAATGTGGGTCAAATAAAATATTGCTGTCTTCATTTCATTTATATTTCATTCATTAACAGTTATTGTTCAGTAACATCTCAGAGAGCATGATGGCATGCCGCAAAGTCATGAATTGGCTTGGCATGTTCCGCAGTTCCTCCCTTAGACGCATACCATAATGTCCATCATCCGTCAAGGCATACAACTTATACATATCATAGGTATTCTCGACATTCACAAACCTCCTTTTCGACATAGCTCTGGAAGCCCAAACTGTCAAGTATTCGTATGGCATGCCATGTCGCTTGAAAGTCAAAGCTATTTCCAACATTAGTCCAACTTCCATATTCTCGACTTGTGACAACTTGTCCATTTTAGACAACAGTTCCATCAACAAATGACAATTGCCTGATCCTCCTTTAATTTCCAAGTAATGGCAGACTTTAGCCACCTCCGCCACAGACATATCGCCAGACATGTTACCTAACCTGTCCAAAAGAATTCTCCCCATTCTGGCACAAAACAAAGAGAGGCTGGTCGATGCTGGTACTTGCCGCCTCACAATTTCCAGTAAACGACAACATTCTGCAAGCTCACCAAAGGGAAGTTCCCCGATGGAAGAATTCAACAACGGCAGAATCATATACATTGATTCGACTGCCAAATCCTGATAGTTCTTCACTTGTGAGATTTTGGAAAGGGACAATAAGAAATCAATATATCCAAGCCATCCATTACTACCAAGACGAGAGGAAGAGTATCTATCGCTACACACCCATTTTTCAAGCATGCGACGCAATCGATGCCATGTGTCACGGTCGCATACTTCTGGAATATCTCCATGATGGAGAATATTGCCATAATCAAAGATTTGCATACTCAAGTTGTATTTTTTCAAATAGGCTACAAGCTCGTCTTGATGCAAAGGCTGTCCAGATTGTATGGGACGGGTATGCTGAACTGTCACCTCGTCCAATATGGCCATGTCGCGATGGTTGGTTCCTATCAGTTGTGCCCAATGACACTCTGCCCCCCAGCCTGTGCTATTCTCCGCAAAGGTAAAGAACACCTTCGACAAGGCTTCCTTTGAGAAGCAAGGCACCATCATCTCTATGAAATTGGTATAGCGCAGCCTTGTGAACCTATCCCATAAAGTATGCTCCCAAGTACGATATGACATGATTAGCGCTGGCTGGGCTATTTGCAGTCGATAGCGACGCATGGCAGCAAACAAGTCGTTTATATCCTGGCTGGTCATCAATATGTCATCATCAGGAAGGAAGTAATACTCATACCTTTCCTTCAGTTCTGGATGGGCGCTCAAATATTGATGAACGAGATACAGTTTGTATCCCTTCTGCTTGCACACGAACTCAGCATCCGTCCGGTATTCCTCGAACGAATCGTCATAGACTATCAGGTGGAGGTCAAAGTCGCATTCACCATCCTTCCAAGTGCGGTGGAGGCTGTTCCTGCCAACCGCAGAGATTACACAATTATTCTTTTTCATTTTTTTTAAAGAACTGAATGTTATTAGTATGATCAGCCAGATGTGAATTTACACGCAGAAGTTCCGTTCCCAACACATCCAGGAAGAATCCACGCACTTTCATCTTGTTTCTGACCGTCTCGCATGACAGGGGAGTCCTCACATATTGGCTTCCATCAGCCTGCGCTGCCTTCTCATCCATCCAACAGACTATGGCATATTTGCTTGAAAGCCTACAAACATTGTCGAACACCACATCTGTATATATCTCAGGGATGTATTCCCCAACATCCAACAGGATTGTCATTTCTGTGGCATTCTCCGCCTCTATTCCGCGGTGCAAGTCTATCCTCTCACAGGGGAAATGTGTTTGGCCAAGCACAACCAAGGACTGCTCCCGCACATATGGATTTCCGTCAAATCCTCTTGCCATTATTTTCGAGTCCCTCAAGGTACGGACATAATAGCCAGGTCCACATCCCAGGTCTATGGCATTCCCTATGTTGAGCAAACTGCATAAATAGCATATACCCTCCGCCAAGCCATGGTCATACACATAACCGTACAGTCCTTTCCTACACCATTGACCATCGGGCAAGTGAACGGTGTGTTCTTCTCGCAAGAGCATGTCATCCACCCTGCAAAGAAATGGCGAGTCGGAATGGCTGTCCACCTTGCGCATAAATATCGCTTCGGAGGTCGCTACTGCAAAAAAATCACGCTCTCCGAGAACTGTAGGATGCTGGGCATTAACAAAGGGCCAGCGTATGTACCTCAAATTGCTGACTGAGACATTTTCCTCCTTGACAAGGTTTCTTACCACTGTGTTTACATAAGTTTCCTCCGGGGCATAAGAGAAGCGCATTCGATGGTAGAATGAAGGATGACAATTCGTATATTCTATAAGAAGAGACACCGTTTTTCTTGTCAGCGAGAACCATTGTGAACCATTATACAAGTGTTGGAATTCATCAGGTACACGTCGCCTTATACCGTAATTGGCAAGTTTCCTGGCTAAAATCCACAAGCGCTCAGCATCGCTGTCACACCTAACCTTTAGGTAATCGGCCAGAAAGATATATTGAAGCCTAGAGAAAGTATTCCGATCCGTACCTGGGTTTGGCAAATGCCTACAGGAAACGAATTCCTTGTCGGAACTGCCAAAAAACTCCAGAAAATGGGAGAGCGGTTTTATCGGGTAATCAGAGCCACTGAGCAAGTGGACATAACGGAACTTAGACAAGCCCATAGCCTTCCGCAAGAGGAACATCTCGGTCTTCAACATACTAAACCCGGCCCAGTTAACATGGTATTTCTGATACACAGCCACAACTCCCCGTAGGCTTACCAAGTAATTGCGTTCCTCCACCGATAGCCTGCAGTCCTTGTCTACGTGGAGGAATATATCACAGCAGCCCTGGAAATAACCGACGAGCCTTGCAACCTGCTCAATGTCTTTGTGCAACAAAATCAATACAGCCTGTTTCATCTTCCGTTTCCCTCCAAGACGTTTTTTACGGGGACAAGCACCTGTTCTATCAATTGTCTCTCACTTATGATGATTTCTCCTTCACCTTGCAATGGCAGACTATGCCGTAGCCTAACGCCGCGACTTGTAGTCCACCCGTTATCCAACTGTACCGAAACGGAATAGGAGGCTACTTGACCATCAAAACTGTACCGAGGAATCTTTGTCACCTTACCTCGCAAATACCCATACTGGCTCTCAGGATAGTTGAATGTGTACAGGAAAACTTTTTGTCCTACCCTCACCTCTCCCGTACTTGCCGACGTAAGCATTATTGTGGCAGTTTGGTGATCTGGACAAAAAACAGCGGTTCCCCTTAGCGACTGTTTACAAGGAATGATGCATGACAATCCTGTCAGTCCTACAACGACCATGAGAATGCTCAACAGCACATAAAGGGATGTTCTTGACTTCATGGCAGGAATCAAGTCCTCAAGGTCATGCTCGTAAACGGAATTTTCCAATAACTTTTGCATATTGTTCATCTATAGTTGGTTTTCTATCAATGCATAATACTCACCCCTCCTTGCCAACAGTTCAGAATGGGTACCTACCTCCTCAACACGACCATCCTTCATAACTATAATCTGGTCCGCATTTCGAATGGTACTAAGCCTATGGGCTGCCATAACGACAGTCTTGTTCTTAAAACATGCTTGGAGGTTGGACATGATGCTTTTTTCATTTTTACTATCAAGAGAATTGGTCGCTTCGTCAAGCAACAAAATCTCCGGAGACTTATAGATCAATCTAGCTATAAGGATTCGCTGTTTCTGTCCCTGGCTAACCCCCACTCCCTCCATACCAATCTTCGTATTGTAACCAAGAGGCAAGTTTCCCACGAAGCTATCTACATTCGCTAGCCTGGCAGCATATCCGTCAATCAAATATCTATACTCCCGTGAATAGATTTGTCCATACAGAAAAGAGCAATTCGCCTGTACGGATTTTTTCTTCCAAAGCATCTCTGTCTGTCGCATATCATCCAGCCAGCCATAAAAACCCGTGATGACTGTGACATACTTTGTTAATGTTGAATATCCCACCGATGACTGTAGTGATAGTACTTTTTCGTCCGCCAAGTTACCAAATATGAGTTCATGTAAGAACTCTCGCACATGGTGATTTGTCGCATTTTCGTATGTGACCTTTCTTGAATCCAACCAGTTCAAAAACGCTACAAGCTTCTTTGCATATTCCTTTCCAAGCGTGAGCACTTAAGTGCCGGGCACTCTTTTCTCCCAGTTCTTGATCGGGAATATCGATCATAATTAGCTGAGCAGCTTTATCTTCTATGCTTAAATTTGCAAACTTAGCCTCGGGCATAGCTAAAGTAACCTCGTTTTATATAGATCAATGTTTTACCAGTTGCAAAACGGTACGGCTAGAAATTTGAATTTTATCTTCGGCTGTAATCTGACGCTCACCACCGGCGGGGACAGAAACACCATTTATAAAGGTTGGGTTGGTATCAGAGCGATGTTGCAAGAAGAACTTGCCAGCGCGGAAAGTCAGGGTGCAATGATGGCGACTAATTTCCTGATGCGGTAAGCATTTGGGCAACGAGATTCTCATAGGCATACCCCATATCGCTACTCAGTTTGTCGCTCAACAACTTTTCGTAAATGGTGTTCTCTGTGTAGTCTTTATCCCAAAAAGCAAGTGTGACGAATAGCCCTGTGTCTCCAACAAACATTTTATAGTAGTCTTCGTCACTATGTAATGAAAAACCAACATTGGGATCATTTGCGTGATAGGCGAAATTGACCACCATGCTGTCTTTCATGTCTGCCAAGACTCCCATGAGATTCTTTCTGCCTGCATCATCCAATACGCTTGCTACCTGGTATCTGGCTGAATTTTTGTTTAATTCGGAAGGAATACTCTCGAATAACTTGGCAGCTCTTCCTGTTTTGTCAATCTTTCTGAAGTCGTCAAGATAAAGTTCTATGATTTCTCGCTTTACGGCATCTGTTTTGCTCAGATTGTTGGTATCTAAGTACTCGTTTACGGCTTGTGGCATTCCACCTACAAGCATATATAGACGAAGGTTGCGCATAGCTTCTCGATGCGCTGCTCCCAATGGAACTTTTGCATCGAGAAACTGCTTGAGAAGGGGAAATGTAGCAGTATCGCCCATTGCCCATCGAAATTCCTCGTAATCCATCGGATAGAGATCCAAACGCGTTTCTTCGCTTGGAATCAAAATGTTTTCTACATTCTTTTTGATACTGATAAGAGAGCCTGTCTCTATGTAGTCGTATCTTCCGTCTGCTACTAGGTATTTGATGGCTTGCCGGGCTTGTGGGCACATTTGTACTTCATCGAAAATGATGGCTGATTTGCGTGGCTCCAAGATTACTTGGTAGATTGATTGGAGGCGTAAAAATATGTAGTTCAAGTCCATGAGGTTGTCAAACAGCTGTTTCACTTCCTTAGATGCTTGTGCGAAATCTATAAGGATATAGCTTTTGTATTCATTTTCTGCGAAAGCTTTGGCTACTGTTGACTTTCCTACACGGCGTGCTCCTTTGAGCAAGAGGGCTGTGCTACCATTTCTCTCTCGCTTCCATTCGAGCATTTTGTCGTACACTTTTCTTTTAAATGTTCTTTTTCTCTCTTGCCGCCTCACAGTATGGGTCCATCCCGTAGCCCACCGTCTGTTCTAAGTTTGTCTCCGCTAACTTCTGTAACACCTTTTCGTGCGCACCCTCTGCGTAGTCACATTGAAATTGTATCATCGTCTCTCCTTCTTCTACTTCTGTAATATTTCCATAAATTCTTCCCCGGTAATGGTCTCTTTCTCGTAGAGGAATTTTGCAAGCTCTTCGAGTTTTTCCCGGTTTTCAAGCAGAATCTGTCCTGCCTTCTCGTGCTGCTTCTTAATCAGCGCATTGACCTGTCTGTCAATCTCTGTCTGCGTCTCTGCGGAGCAGGCAAGGGACGCATCCCCGCCAAGATACTGGTTGCTTACCGTCTCAAGCGCCATCATGTCAAAATCACTGCTCATGCCATAGCGCGTAATCATCGCGCGTGCCCGCTTCGTTGCCTGCTCGATATCGTTCGATGCACCTGTCGTAACAGTGTCAAATACAATCTCTTCTGCTGCACGTCCACCGAAGAATGATACAAGGTCTGCTAACATCTCATCCTTCTTATTTAAGTATTTTTCTTCTTCCGGACGCTGCATTGTATATCCAAGTGCTCCCATGGTACGAGGTACGATGGTGATCTTCTGTACTGGTTCTGATTCTTTTTGTAATGCCATAACCAATGCGTGTCCGACTTCATGGTATGCAACGATGTGTTTCTCTTCATCGCCAAGAATTCTGTCCTTCTTCTCTTTACCAGCAATGACAACTTCTACTGCTTCAAATAAGTCTTTCTGTGAAACAGCCTTTCTTCCTGCTTTGACAGCTCCTAGTGCTGCTTCGTTGATCATGTTTGCAAGATCAGATCCAACGGCTCCACTGGTTGCCAGTGCGATTTCTTCAAAATCAACGGTCTCATCCATCTTCACATCTTTGGCATGTACTTTTAATGTCTCAATTCTTCCCTTTAAGTCTGGGCGTTCTACAATAACACGGCGGTCAAAACGTCCTGGACGAAGAAGGGCTTTGTCTAAGACTTCTGGACGGTTTGTTGCTGCAAGAATAATGATACCTTTGGATGTATCAAATCCATCCATCTCTGCAAGTAAAGCATTCAATGTCTGTTCACGCTCATCATTTCCTCCACCATGCATTCCATTATCACGACTCTTACCAATAGCGTCGATCTCATCAATAAAAATAATACATGGTGCCATCTGCTGTGCGTATTTTTTTTG
>OQVL01002791.1_pt1 | contig 10662 bp, 10 predicted proteins | sample 1691501 | NCBI WGS metagenome assembly OQVL01 (sample SAMN03418253, study PRJEB22391) | human gut metagenome | biome: human-gut; feature: organic feature; material: feces | host: Homo sapiens | place: Tanzania | collected 2013-01
AAAAAACCCGGACTATCCCTCAACCACCTACATCATCGGTCCGTGTTTTTTTATGCCTAAAAATCAAAAAAATATTAACCTAAAAAATAATATCCCAAAACGGAAAGTATTATTGTAAGCATTGAGCAGAACTTTGCGAGCACATTAGGCTTGCCCTTGGCAACCGAAATTATAATTCCTATTGCGGCAGGCACAAGGCAAAGCCAGCAGGCAACCGTTTGCATTTGCATATTTGACGGAAGCGAGGTTGCGCTGATAAAGGTTACGAGAATGCCGAGCATAACGGAAAGCGCAAAAAATATTTTATGCACCGCTTCGTTTTTCTTTGGTATAAACATAAAAAGCGAGGTCACTATAAATGAAAATACAATCACAACCTCTAAAATAAACATTGCAGATAAAGCCATGGTATCCCTCCGTTTTTCATCTGCCTTAATTATAATTGAATTTTGCCCTTTAGTCAATCATTTGTGATATTTTATCACAATTTGAAATCGAAATAGCCGATCCGCAAATCACGGTCGAAAAGTACTCCACTCCGACAGTCGATGAAAACAGCATTCTTGAAACGATGCAGGGTGAAGCCGAAAACTTCATCGACACCGTGGACAACCTTTTTGTTCATTTCCCGAAACTCATTGAAGACGAGGAGTTCCAGAGGCGGACAAAAGCAATTCTGAAACAAGTGAAAGATTATATTATTGAAAAAACAGGAGAGTAAAAATGGAAAGACAAGTAATATCCAAAACCGATTACCGCATGATGTCCATCAACACCAAAGACATCAACATCCCGAACAGCCCCCAGGGGTATCAGAGAAGCAGAAAAGAAAAAAATCGTATTGCGGAGATCGTAGCCAATTTCGATGAACGCATCGCAAACGAGCCGAAGCTGAGCTATCGTGACGGACACTACAACTGCTTTGACGGTCAACACACCATTGCGGCAAGAAAAGCTATCAACAAAGGAAAGGACTTGATGATACGCTGTAAAGTGTATTATGAGCAGACGCTCGAAGACGAGGCTTTTCTTTTCGCCAATCAGACAGGTATTGCTTCCAAGCCATCCCCTGCGGTTACACTCAATGCCTATGTCATGTCAAGGAATAAGCGTGCGGTCGCATTCAAACGTGCGGCACAGAAAGGCGGAGTCATTATCGAGAAGTGTACTAAGTTCGGCGACTATCGTCTCGGTTGCATCAATACTGCACTGAAGATTTTTGACAGGATTGGCTCGGCATCGTTTACGGACGGTTTGAAGATCATTCTCGAAGCATGGGATGGCGTGTCCATCTCGCTCCGTGCGGACATGCTTGAGGGGGTACTCGGGTTCATCGATCTCTACAGAGACAAATATGTTCGTTCTCTTCTCGTTGAACAGCTGAAAAAGCATACTCCGCAGGAGATTTTGAACAGCGGAAAACTTGACCTCACACTTACAGGTCGCAAGCGTTTCATTCATCAGATCTACGAAATTTATAACGAAGGCATCGAATGCAAGGAAAACCGTCTGCCAATCCTGTTTTGACAAATCGCCTGAGAAAAGGAGCAAACAATGTTTGAGATCACATATAACGACAGAGATGTACTGAACAGATACATCGATGAACATAAAGCCTATCCGGAGGCGAGATACGATTTCACCTTTGAAAACCGCTTTTTGGTTTATCACTGCGAAATAACGAAGGAACTACACTATATCGTACTTGACATGGAAACCGGATATGGTTCGGAACTGTGCAGAAGAAAAAAAGGCTGTCCGATCCGAGAAGAATCTTTCAAGGCATTGATTCCGCACATTTTTCAATCCATCAAATACACCGGAAGCAAAAGGCACATGGATCCGATGGATGCAGATCCGATTGCGGTAATCGATTCGGTTTTTCGGGTGGTTTTACCGAACTACGGATATGCGATTCGGGAAGAACAGATCCGATTGGCAAAACAGATGTACAGAGGATTGACGCACGACCTTGTCTCTATCAATGAGGCGGAGGTCGGGACGGGAAAAACGCTGGCTTTCCTCGTTGCGGCACTGGTTGCGCGTAAACTGAATTCGGACGGTCCATCCAAGCCGATAACGGTCACAACATCCAATATCGAATTGCAGACTGCACTTGTCGAGAGAGAGATTCCGAAGTTGTCGAAGTGTCTGATGGACTATCGGATCATCGATAAACCGCTGAATGCAATTCTCCGCAAGGGGAAAGAACATTATTTCTGCAAACAGAGATTTGAAGATTTCATGACATCCATCAAGCGTACACCTGAAAAATACGGCAAACTGATCGATGCCTTTGAAAGATCGAACTTTGAAAGACAGGCATTCGACCTTGACCGTATCAAAATGCGTCCTTCGCTAAAGGAACGGATTTGTGTCAAAATCCCCTGCAAAGGCTGCAAATATGCAAAAGAATGCAGGTATCTGTGGTATGTCAGTATGGCAAAGGAAGCCGAGGGCATTGACTTTCAGGTCACGAACCACAATCTGTACTTGACCTCTCAAAGACTGCGCTCCGAAATGGAAATGCCCGGCGGTATGCTTCTTTCCTCCGATTATGTCATTGTGGATGAAGCACACAAACTCAAGGAAGCCGCTATCGAAGTATTCGGAAATCGGCTTTGCGAAAAAGATGTTCCGGCATTTGTAAAATCCGTTTCGGTTCACTGCAAAACAAGTGGCTCTCACGCATTCTATCATGAAATGCTAAATCGGCTATTAACGCTCAATGCCGAGCTGTTTGCCGGCTTACGAAACGAATATTGCAGAGATGACCACGATGACGATCAAAGCACCCTGATGATCATCAGTCAAGAGTGCGGAACTGTGATTGAAAGTATGAGACAACTTGTCGTCGCCATTGAAGCCAAATGTAAGCTGGACAACCCCGGGAGACTGCTGAAAGGGTGTCTCAAGGCATTCAGACGTACCAACAATCTCAATGTCTGGCCCGAAGCAGACGAAAACGGCGTGTTGTCTCTTTGCTGCTCCCCGAAGAATATCGGTGCAGTGCTTCACGACCGGGTCTGGAATAAGGATTGCAGTCATGTTCTGACTTCCGGCACTATGAGTGACGGTACGGACTTCTCCTTCTTCATGAAAGAAAACGGAATCGACAGACTCACGAGCCGATTGGTTTCCGCCTCTTCCGCGCAGTCGCCGTTCGATTATGCCAACCATACACGGCTTTATATTCCCCAAGGTATGCCTTATCCCGATATGGACAATCCGGAATATATCCATGCGATTGCAGAGCAGGTTGTAAAACTTGTGTATGCGACCAACGGACACACAGCGGTTCTCTTTACCTCGTATAAAGTTCTGAATGCCGTATACGAGCAGACAAAGGACAGGCTTTCGGCATTCGATCTCTTCTGCATGACAAGAAGTAACCGAACTGCTATTCAGGACTTCAAGAAAAGCCGGAACGGAGTTCTCTTTGCTTCCGGTTCCATGTGGGAAGGCGTGGACTGCATCGGAGACACGCTCTCTTCCGTCATCATTGTCAAACTCCCGTTTCCGAGAAGAAGTGCAGTCATGGAACAGAAGAAGGCTGAAAGTGAAAATGTACGAGACTTTATTCGCAGATATGCCGTGCCGGAAATGCTGATTAAACTCCGCCAAGGTGTGGGGCGTTTGATCCGTTCCGAGGACGATACGGGACTCGTATCCGTTCTCGACAGCCGTGCCGCCACGGGCGAACACGGTACTCGGGTTGCGAAAGTTTTGCAGAAATACCCGAGCGTATCATCGATTGACGAAATCAAAGCATTTATGCGGGCTGTGAAGCCGAAGGAATACTTCTCGGAGGTTTGACATGATCGCAGAAAAAACGAAGCAAAACGCAAACTACTTTCGGATCGTGACGATCCTCCGCTCTCTGCTGAACTCGGGCGAGATCAGCAAAAACGAATATACTCGTGCGAAGGCATATTATAAAAAGCTGACCGGTGCAGACATGGTCATTGCCGGGTAAAACTCCGGTGAAAGCAAAGAAAACAAAAGCGTCCGAAGGATGCATAACGTGACCGATGAAAATGGGGTGTTAAAAAACTCGCTGTTTTTAACACCCCTCTGCGGTTATATGAAATTACCAAATCAAAACAATTCCACACGGTCAAGAAGAAAATCGATCAGGTTACAGTGGAAGATTCCGTTATCGTCATAATAATTGTGCGGCACGTCCATGCGAACGACGATCTTTTTGAAGAAATCCTTGGTAAGCATCAGCGATGACAGTTCAGAGAATTCCTTTTGATCGGTATCCATGCGGAAAGCGGACTGAATATATATTTTCTTGTCCGCATCGTTAACTACGAAGTCGATCTCCTTCTGAACCTTACTGCCGCTCGTGCGATCGCAAACCATACCGACATCAACAGAGTACCCTCGCCGGAGAAGTTCGCTATAGATCATGTTTTCCATAATGTGACCGGGGTCGTATTGGCGGTAATTCAAGCGTGCATTCCGAAGACCGATATCCGTATAGTAGTACTTATTCGGATACTTGAAATAGGTCTTTCCCTTGACATCATACCGTTTTGCCATTGAGACAAGGAAAGAGTCAATAATGTACTGCACATAATTTGAAACCATCGAGGCGTTGATCTTCTCATTCTTCATGGAAGAAATAGCATTTGCGATATTGTTCGGGTTAGTCAGCGAGCTGATCTGCGAAGCAAGAAAGTCCAGAATATCGTTCAAAACATCTTCGCGCTCAATGCCGTTCCGCTCCACGATATCCCTGACATACAACTCGCTGTAAAGGGACATCAGGTAATCCTTTTTGTCCTTTTCGTCCTCCAAAGCCAACAGCCTCGGCATACCGCCGTAAAGCATATAGGTATCCAGTGCTTTTCGTTCATCCCCGCCCACAGCGGAATAAAATTCCGCAAACGACAGCGGGAACACATGAATCTGTGTAGCGCGACCGCGAAATTCCGTGGCGATATCTTTTGACAGTCCTTTGGAATTACTGCCGGTGACATAAACATCCAGATTTTTATACGCCTTGAGTTCGTTCAGCATATCGTAGATTGTAACTTCAATGCCGCCGTTTTCCCTGTCCACCACTTTTGCGGTTAGCTGCACCTCGTCGATGAACAGATAGAACTTTTCGTCGTTTCTCTCTTTGATGGTATTTTCCACATATTCGCACAGCACAATGGGGTTTCTGTATTTGTAATAACGACGCTGATCCAATTCAATTTTTAGAATATGGTCTTCGCTGACTCCCTGAGAGAGAAGATACTCATAAAACAGATCAAAAAGCAATACGGACTTTCCGCATCTGCGTATGCCCGTGATAACTTTTATCTCACCATTCCACATATTGCGGATCAGACGATTCAAATAAGGTTCTCGTTTAATCATTAATTTTACCTCGCACTTGGGACAAAACTGTCCTAACTTCTATGCTTAGTATACCACGTCCCTTGAAAAATATCAAGAGGTCAGCAAAAAAATACCGAAAAGTTTGGGCAAAAACAGATCAAGCACGATGCGAAACTGAAAGGCACATGTGGAGTAACGCACTCGTATCACTAATCAGCAGAGATAAAAAGCCGGGTTAACGAGGACAAAAATCAAAAATCACCAAAAACACCCCTGTTAAAAGCCAATTAACGATTTCAATTAAGTTTTCTGAAAGTTATCAATTGATTCGGCTTTCGGTCTGGACTTTGCGGAATCTTTGCGTATAATGTTTGCTTGAGATAAGCGAAAGGAGATGAGCTGAATGGCAAGAGTCACACGAATCGATCCTACGACAAGAAGCGAGATCGAAAAGAAAAAAGTCTGTGCATACTGTCGAGTGTCCCGTAGTACGGCTGAGCAGCTCAACTCTTACGCAAGGCAGATCAGGGTATATACCGACCTCATCAAACGGAATCCCGGTTGGCAACTGGTTGAGATTTTCGCCGACGAAGGCATCACGGGTACTTCCGCAGCCAAGCGCCCTGAGTTTCAACGAATGCTCAAAATGTGTGAGCAGAAGCAGATCGACTTGATCATTACGAAATCAATCTCACGATTCGCTCGAAACACGATGGAGGCATTGGAGATTGTCAGGCGTTTGAAGATTCTCGGCATAGCGGTACAGTTCGAAAAGGAAGGCATCTACACATTGTCGCTTGGCGACGAGATGCTTCTCAACACATTCACTGCCATAGCCCAAGAAGAATCTATAGCGATATCCGAACGCATCCGCTACTCAAACACCAAAAGAATGGAGAGCGGTGAGTTTGTTGATGGTAACGCCCCCTTTGGGTACAGAATGGTAGACCGTGTACTGGTTCCCGAAGAATCGGAATCACAGATCGTGAGAGATATCTTCGATCAGTATCTTCATGGTGCGTCAACTCACGAGATTGCACGAAATTTGAACGAAGCCGGCATTCTCGGCAAGTTCGGTAACTCATGGAAAGCAACAACGATCCGATATATCCTTCGCAATGAGAAGTATATCGGAGATATGCTATGTCAGAAGACCTATCACACAAACACACTGCCGTTCATGCAGAAAAGAAACCGGGGTGAGGCAGATCAATATTATGTGGAAGGCTCTCATGCCGGAATCGTTGATAAAGAAGTCTTCGACAAAGTGCAAGAAATCATCAATGGTCGCAAAGTAAAATACCAAACCGACGCTGAAGTAACCAAATATCCGCTTACGAGCAAAATGCACTGCACAGAATGCGGTGCATTTTTCATACGCAAGAAAACAAACGGATGCATCTCATGGGTGTGTACCAACCATGGAATCAGCAAAGACAGGTGCCCGACACATTACATTCGGGAGATACGAATCTACGATGCCTTCATTGCCATGATCAACAAGCTTCGCTTCAGTCGGGAAAGGATACTTGAAGGAACCCTCAGGCGGCTTGATGATGCAATCAGGCGATTGTAGTATTGGTAGGTGCGCCACTAAAGGTAGATAACAACCTGTATAACTGTGCTTTTGTGATGACGGACGGCGAGGTGATAGGTGTGGTGCCGAAAGTGAACCTGCCCAATACGGGAGAGTTCTACGAGAAGCGTTGGTTTACTTCGGGGCGTGCGGCTATGGAACACTGTGCCAACGGTCTGCAACCCCGTATTCCGACGATCGAGTTATGGAGTGGTGATGTGCCGTTTGGTCCTGATTTGCTGTTTGTTACCAGGGATTATTGCTTTGGTATTGAGTTGTGCGAGGACCTTTGGTCGCCGTTGCCCGTGAGTACGCAATTGGCTATTCAAGGTGCAGAGATTATCTTCAACCTGTCGAGCAGCAACTGCGAAAAGTGTCTCCTCGAATCTGTCGTAGACATCGTCTGGTATAGGCGAGTCCACCACAGACCTTGTGTTCAGTGGTAGTACTTACATAGCAGAGAACGGTGACCTGTTGGAGATGGGTGAGCGTTTCCAAATGGAGAGCAGCATGGTTATTACCGAGATTGATATAGAGCGATTACGCATTGACCGCCAGCGCAATACGAACTTCACCAAAGACCAACACGGTCACTACAGAAAGATAAACGTGGCTCCGATAGACTCGGAAGATGGTTTTGTGGAGCCTATTCATCGTCATTTCTGCCCTACTCCGTTTGTGCCGCGTGAGGCAGACAGCCTGAGTTACTGCGAAGATGTGTTCAGCATACAGACCTGCGGACTCCTTCGCCGTTGGCAACATACCCATGCTGAAAGCCTGATAGTGGGCATTTCGGGCGGTTTGGACTCCACTTTGGCCTTGTTAGTCAGCGTCTTGACCGCAGACAGATTGGGCTACAACCGGTCGCAAGTGATTGGCGTAACGATGCCCGGCTTCGGCACTTCTGACCGCACCTATAACAATGCTATAGCACTTATGGAGCAGTTAGGCGTGAGCATCCACGAGATACCCATTCGCGATATGGCGACCCAGCACCTTCACGACATCGGGCATGACTTAGAAACGCATGATGTGACCTACGAGAACGCGCAGGCGCGTATACGCACGCTCGTACTGATGGATATGGCGAACAAGTATAACGGAATAGTGGTTGGCACGGGTGATATGAGCGAACTGGCACTCGGTTGGGCAACCTACTGCGGCGACCAGATGTCGATGTACGGCGTAAATGCAGGCATACCAAAAACATTGGTGCGTTGTATGGTACGCCACGCAGCAGAGAATGTGTTTGGCGAAGAGGTGCGTCGCATACTGCTTGACATCATTGATACGCCGGTCTCGCCGGAACTGCTGCCGCCTGACCAGCAAGGCAACATCGCCCAAATTACCGAAGATAAGGTAGGACCATACGAATTGCATGATTTCTTCTTGTATTATTATCTTCGCTTTGGCTTTACCCGTGAAAAGATTGCCTATATGGCGACCTTGGCTTTCGACGGGCAGTATAGCAGTGAGGAAATACACCATTGGTTGGATGTGTTCATGCACCGCTTCTATACGCAGCAGTTCAAGCGCAGTTGCCTGCCAGATGGTCCAAAGGTTGTCGGCGTAAGTCTGTCGCCACGAGGCGATTGGCGTATGCCGAGCGATGTAGGAGAACTATAGACTATATTTACATATTTATATAAATAAAAACCTTTCAACTATGAGTAAGCGGATTTGGATTAGTCTGTTGAGTATTGTGTTGGCAGTGGGGGCGCTGCAAGCGCAGATAGTGAATGCCGTCCACTGGTCAGGCACACAAGTGGGTGACAGTGTGCAAATTACAGCCACTATCGATACCGGTTGGCATATCACACTGATTAGTGTGAACGACTCTGCTGTCGGCATAGAGTATAGCGACACTTACACGTTCACCGTCCCCTATTCGGGACAAGACATCGCCATCCGCTACAATACTTGCAACGACCGTATGTGTACTGCGCCCGAAGTTTGGCACTACACGCGAGACACCTCCGTGGCAACCTCTGTCACACCGGTCACCACAGACACAGGCTTGTGGTGGATATTCCTAATGGGCTTGTTGGGCGGTCTTCTGGCGATATTCACACCCTGCGTGTGGCCTATCATTCCGATGACTGTATCCTTCTTCCTCAAACGTTCCGAGGAACATGGCGTGCGCGATGCTCTGCTCTATGGCTTGGCAATCATTGTCACATACGTCGGGTTGGGACTACTCGTGACGGTTATCTTCGGCGCATCCGCACTCAATGCATTGGCTACCAACGCGATAGTTAATCTGTTCTTCTTTGCGTTGCTGGTGGTGTTTGCGTTGTCGTTCTTTGGATTGTTCGAGATTCAACTGCCCTCGTCATGGTCCACCAAGTTGGACGCCCAAGCCCGCAAGACGGGGGGCATGCTCAGCATTTTGATGATGGCACTGACGCTGGTCATCGTGTCGTTCTCGTGCACCGGACCTATTATCGGCACGCTCCTTGTTGAGGCCGCAGGGCATAGCCTCTTGGCACCCGCCATCGGCATGTTGGGTTTCGCCATTGCGTTGGCACTGCCCTTCTCGCTCTTTGCCATGTTCCCAAAATGGATGAAGCAGATGCCCAAGTCGGGCGGCTGGATGCAATCGCTGAAGGTGGTGTTGGCATTCGTCGAACTGGCACTCTCGCTCAAGTTCCTTAGCGTCGCCGACCTTGCTTATGGCTGGGGGATATTGCCGCGATGGCTGTTCATCGCCGTGTGGGTAGTATGTTTCTTCGGTATTGGCATGTACCTGGTTTGGGGTATTCGTCGGGTTTCGATGACGCGTAAGGTGGTTAGGAGTGTGGTTATCCTTGCATCATGGCTCTTCACCGCTTACCTTGTTCCCGGACTATGGGGCGCACCAGTGAAGGCCATTTCTGCTTTTGCACCACCGATGCCTATTGAGGGACGCGAGGTGTTCCATGACTACGATGAGGGTCTGCAATACGCTATGCAAACAGGCAAGCCTGTCCTGTTAGACTTCTCGGGTTATGGTTGTGTCAATTGCCGCAAGATGGAAGCCTACGTATTGGACGATGACTCTGTTAAGGCTCGCCTACGTAATTATGTGATAATCACGCTTTTTGTTGATGACAAACAGCCCCGCGAAGCGAAGCCTTCCACAAGTGCATTTGGCTTTGCAACCGACAATACACAGACCACAGACACAAAGAAAGAGAGCATTGGTGACTACAATTCCCGCATCCAACGCGAACAATACTGCTCCAATGCACAGCCGTTCTTTATCCAACTCTCCCCGCAGGGTACGCCTGTCAGTGAGCCATACGCTTTCTCCACTTCTGTGGAGGACTTTCTGCTGTGGTTGAAGTATTAGAGTTCTCCCATACCGATTAAGGAGTTCTATGGTGCCCACAGGGCATCAATCGGATTATGACATACCTTACACTACGCCGATGCGGAGTTTTTGCCCGGGGCGAATCATGTCGGACTTGAGACCATTCCACGCTTTGAGTTGCTTGACAGAGACGCGGAACTTCTTGGCAATGCCGCTGAGAGTGTCGCCCTGCTTGACCTTATAATAGGTGACACCATTGACCGAGTAGCCGCCATTGACGGATGTCTTCTGCAAGATATCTATCTCGGCACGGCGGTTGTAGATGAGTTCCTTGGCTTGATAGGCGAGGATAGTGTCCTGATTATCAATATACGAGCCCGATTTCTCTATGGGCAGTGTGAGTGCATAGGGCTTGCCCCCCGGGAGTATGTCGCGGGCATATTGGGGGGTGAGACGTCGC
>OQVL01002793.1_pt1 | contig 10658 bp, 9 predicted proteins | sample 1691501 | NCBI WGS metagenome assembly OQVL01 (sample SAMN03418253, study PRJEB22391) | human gut metagenome | biome: human-gut; feature: organic feature; material: feces | host: Homo sapiens | place: Tanzania | collected 2013-01
CGTGATTTAAGCTCAAACGTTGCAGAGAGAATGACCTGCAACAGAAAGCTTATCAGAGGCAGCGGAAAAGGTGTCAAATATATCAAAGAGGGGTATGACGGCAGCATTGAGCTGGGCGTTATGCCCCTCGATTTTTATAAGGATATATTCGACTGGGAAAGCGACGATGACGGCACATTTACCGAGATCTATATTTCCGCAAACGGCATGAATGATTTTTCGCTGATATATACCGCAAACGGTCAGAGGGAGATACTGTGGTCGTGTGAGGCAGGACAGCCGGAGATAAAGCGTAAAACAAACAGCAAGGGCATAGAGGTGCAGACCATATCTATCCCTATTTACGCCCGACGCAACAGCCAGCGGAAAATACGCAGCATAAACCAGAATGCGGACAGTACGGCGTACAAGACGTTTTTTGGCTTCAAGGAGGTTTAATATGGCTGTTGAAAAGACTATACGCTATAGCGGCGGACAGTTTAACATGAGGGCAAGCGCTGCCGTACTGATAGCATACAAAGAACAGTTCGGCACCGAATACACGGAAGATTTTACGGCAGCAGGCAAATCCCCGCTTACAGCCATAAATGTAGGATACCGCCTTATATGGGCTATGGCGAAATGTGCGGACAGGAACATTGCCGACCCTGATATCTTCCGAGAAGATCTCGGAGATGATTTTGATTTGCTTTCTGCCGTGGAAGCTGCTGCCGACTTGATGCAAAAAAGTCTTGGCATATACGGCACCGATGACGGCTGCAATGATAATAATGTTGACACAGAGGATACAGGGAACGATGAGCTGTCGGAAAGGCTGACAATATCAGCTCTCCGCTGCGGCTTCTCAGTTGCCGACCTGAACGATATATCGGTTGGATTTTTGCTGCGCTGCATAGAAAATACAGGCGGCGGAAAGAAGCATAAGGCAGAGAATGAAGTCCGTGAAGCGACTGCTGACGATGTGGCTTCGTTTGTAAAATTCCTTGGGGGATGATATAATGGCAAAGAAGAATATTGCAGGTATTACCGCAAAGCTGGGGCTTGACGTTTCGGGCGTGACCAGTGCGCTGAATGAAATTGAAAAGAAGTCCAAAAAGCTTGCTTCCGAAATGAAAGAGGTCGATAATTCGCTGAAGCTTGACCCGCAGTCTGTTGTACTGGCTGCTCAGAAGCAGGAGCTGCTGTCGGAAGCCATATCCAATACACAGAAGAAGCTCACCGAGCTGGAAAGCGTCCAGAAAAAGACAGATAATGCGTTTAAAAATCAGAGTAAATGGGAAGAGCAGTATGCTCCGCTGAAAGAAGCCATTGATGCCACCAAGGAAAAGCTGAAAGAGCTCCAGAGGCAAAATGAGACGATGAGATCTGACTTTGAAAGCGGCAAAATAAATTCGGAGCAGTACCAATCATATCAGAATGAGCTGGAAGCCACCAAAGCGAAAATGAAGGAGCTGCAAAACCAGGCAAAGGAACTGGAAGCCAGCTTTAAGGACGGTCATATCACTGCCGATGAATACCGTGCATATCAGCGTGAGGTGGAGAATACCAAGCGTGAACTGCAGAATTTACAGTCAGAGCAGAACGGCACCAAGAAAAGCACCGAAAACCTCGGAAAATCCGCTGAAAAAAGCGGCGATAATTTCAAGGGTGCAAAGAAAAACATAAAAAGCTATGAGGACGCTGTAAAGGACCTGAAATCTGCCATGGACGACGTTGCGGGCGACATCAAGAGCGTTGCTGCCGTTGCGGGCGGAGCTGTTGCCGCTGTAGGCACTGCTGCTGTGGGAGCTGTAGGGGCTGCTGCGGAAGTAGGTTCTGGATTTGAAAAATCCATGTCCCGTGTGGAGGCTATCTCAGGAGCAACAGGAAATGACCTTGAAAGGCTCAGGGCAGCTGCAGAGACTATGGGTGCCAACACCTCGAAAACTGCGTCAGAATCAGCCGATGCGCTCTCCTACATGGCGCTTGCGGGCTGGAAAACCGAGGAAATGCTGACGGGTCTTGAGCCTATACTGCGTGCCTCGGAGGCAGGCGAAATGGATCTTGCTACCTGCTCCGACCTGGTCACAGATTCCATGTCGGCTATGGGTGTATCAGTAAACGACCTGTCACATTATCTTGATGTTGTAGCGGCAGCTCAGAGCAACTCTAACACAAATATGCAGCAGCTGCTGGAAGCGTTTATCGAATGCGGCGGCTCAGCGCATAATTTCGGTCTGAACGTGGAAGATCTCTCCACTGTTCTGGGTGTTATGGCAAACAGAGGTATCAAGGGCACCGAAGCAGGAACGGCGCTCAATTCGATATTTGTAAATATGCTTGGCAGCACCAAAAAGACCGCCGAGGCTATGGACACGCTGGGGCTGTCACTGTATGACAACGAAGGCAATATGAAGGACGTCACCGAAGTCCTGAAGGAGATGGGCGACGCTCTGGCAAGTGCTACCGATGAGCAGCGCAACAACCTTGAAGCTATGCTCGGCGGCAAAACGCAGATAACTGCTTTACAGGCTATGGTAAACGGTCTTAACGGCGAGTATGACGACCTTTCGGAAACGCTTTACGACTGCGACGGCGCATTGCTCAAAACCGCCAAGACCATGCAGGACAACCTTACAGGCAACGTAACGGCAATGCAGTCAGCGCTTGAAGGCCTCGGCATAAAAGTGTATGATTACCTGGAAGAACCGCTGAAAAGCGCTGTGCAGTCGGCTACAAAGGAGATATCCGAGCTGAGCCGCTCCGTTACAGAGGGGCAGCTTTCGGAAGTAATTGAACGACTGGCAAATAAATTCGGAAAGCTAATAGAAAAAGCGGCGGCGTTTGCGGCTGATGAGGGCATTCCTGCGCTGATAAACGCTCTTGACTGGATATCCCGAAACGGCGATAATATCATTGCAACCGTTGAGGGAATGGGAGCCGCATGGGGAGCATGGAAAATAGGCACAATGGTAGCCCATGTAAACAGTCTTGTAAAAGCCATAAAGGACTATAAGACAGCTCAGGAAGCGGCTACAGCGGCGCAGATAGCTGCCAATGATGCGGCAAAGGCAAACATATATGTTGCTGTTGCTGCGGCTGCTATAGGGCTTGCAACAGCTCTGGGCAAGCTTGGTGCTTCTCAGCTTGATTCAATGGCAGAGACCCTGAGGGAAAGAGATGCACTCGACGAAGTGACCCAGGCTATGCTGGAACAGCAGGACGCTATAGAAAACAGGATAGGCGCATTCAAGGAAGAGAGCAGCGAGATAGACAGCAAGGCTGAAAAGGAACGTGCTCTCTGGAAAGAAATACAGACCCTTGTTGATGAAGAGGGCAATCAGATAGACCAGAGCGGTAGGCTTGGCGATGCTATCAACGAGCTGAATACTCTGGCCGGGACAAATATACAGCTTATCGGTGGTCAGATACAGGGATATCAGGGACTAAAAACGTCCATTGATGATGTCATTGCATCGCAGCAGAGACAGGCAAAGCTGTCCTTCCTGCAGGATGATTACGGTGAAGCCCTGGTGAACATTGATGAGGTTACGAGCAAATATGAACAGGCTCTGGCCGAAAAAAACAAGTGGTATGAGCAGATAAATTCCCTCAGCGGAATGATAGCCGAAATGGACCGCACAGGCATTGTGCCTGACAGTTGGGCAGGCTCGGCAGATGACCTGCGTGCGGCAATGGATAATGCTAACGAGGAATTTACCAAGGCAACAGTACAGGTAAACGCCCTGTACGAATCTATGACAGGATATCAGGGCATTATTGACACCTACAACACCATTTTGACGGAAGAGGCCGAAGCAACGAACAACGGCGGCAAGGAAGCAGGCGGCGCATTTGGCGAGGGCTTTGCTGACGGAGCTGAAAGCGGTACGGGAGAGGCAGAAAATGCCGCTTCCGATGTTGTGGGGGACGCAATATCCGCCGCAAAGGAAAAGGCTGAATCCGAAGGCAAATCTGTCGGAGAGATCGCTGCCGATGCGCTGACCGCTGCCATGGAAAGCGGCATGAAGGATTCCGACCTGAAAAAGCTTGTCAAGCAATATGTAGCCGATCTGAAATATGAGCAGGCTAAGCTCGGCGCTGATGACAGCTGGCTTTACGATGAAGAGGAGAAGATGATCTCTGTTCTCGGAGAAGGTTCCGAGCTGTATAAGGAATACATGACAACGATCCTCAACGGCAGAAAGAAAATCGCCGATTCTGCCGCCAAAAATTCCAAAAGCAACGAAAAGACGGAAGCCCAAAAGGAAGCTCAGGCTATCCTTGACACAATGGACAGCATGTATGCACAGGCAGTTTCGGAAGGCAAGGATATAGGCGAGGCTGCTTCTGAGGCTATTGCATACGGAGTGGAAAAAGGGCTTGATGACAGCAAGCTCAAAACTGCCGTTGATGGGTTTATCAAAAAAGCGGACATCGAAAAAGCCCTTAATCACAAGGACGATGACAACTGGTATTATGACCAGCTGGAAAAGATGGTCGATGCTCTCGATGAAGGCAGTGAGCTGTATGATAACTTTTATTTGAAGCTTGTCGAGGGTAGAAATAAGGTCGCTGATGCCGACGAAAAAGCCAACGACAAGGAAGCCAAAAGTGCAAAAAAGAAAACCGAGGAAATCGAAAAGCTGCAGGCAAAGTATCAGGCTGATTTCGGCTCTGTCTTCACGAAAAATGTATCAAACAGCAGATACGGAAGCAAGGGCTCAGAGCGTATTGACACGAGCAAAATGGAGAAGATCGTTGCGGCAAAAGAAAAGCTGTCAGGATATCTGACGCAGCTTGCCGCAAAGGGTATGCCGCAGAGCGTTATCGACGAGCTGCTGACCATGGACCCTATCGAGGCTGTGGAATATGCCCGCATATTGCTGAGATCTCCCACTAAGTTTGACAGCGTGAAAGACCTTGCAGAACGGGACAAGGCAGCATCAAAAAAGCTGGCAGCGGCTTCTCTCGGCTCTTCCGAGGATTTCTCAGAGGCTGGAAAAACCGCAGGCACAAATTTTGCCAACAATCTGCTCAGCGCTGTTGATAACATCATCGGGAACGCATTGCCGAACCTGACAGGAATAGCGTCTGCGCTCGGCAAGACACAGAACACTGCGCAGACACTGAATGATAAATCAGCAAGCAATAACGGCAGCACCGACAGCACCGTGACCGATACGTCAAAGACCAACGCCCTGCTTGAATCTATTGCGATACTGCTTAACAGCTCACTCGGCAATGGCATTTCCGTATCATTTAATCCCACGATCGAAACGTCTGTAACCATGGACGGAGAAACAGTGGCAAAGGGCATAAGTCAAAAGCAGTACGAACAAAAGGTCAGAACATCGACTTAACAGAAGGGAATGAGAATATGGATAAGGAAGAGAAGCTTGCAAAAATCAAGGCCTATGAAAACAAGCTGAAACGTCAGTGTGCCGACATGGACGCTAAACGCAAGGAGATCGCAAAGGGTCTCTGCAAGGTGGCTGCATTTGAGTACGTGCAGGCGCTTGAACTGATGGACGACATCATCGAAAACGGCTGGGTGGAAATGTTTACTCAGAGCGAAAAGTTAGAGCCGTATGAGCGCACCCGCCCTGTGGTTGATGTGATGATGAAGCTTTTTGAAAAATATACCAAAAGCATATCCCAGCTCAACAATATGCTGCCGCCATCATCGGCGTGCATAAAGAGCGATGACACGCTTTCGGCGTTTATTGCGTCAAGAAGAGACTAACTGCGAAATGCTCCTCCCCGTTTTATGTTATGATTAAATAAAACGGAGAGGAGCGATTTTTTTGGCACTGCTCAAAATTGGCACCCTTGACCTATCGGAATACTGCGAAAAAGGCGACCTAAGCATAAACCGTACAGCGGTATATTCCAGCGGATTTGAGGGGCTGAACGGACAAAAATCAAAGGCTCTGCTGGGATACAAATATCAGATATCTGCGGCATTTACTGTACCCGATGATGTCAAAAAGACTATCGAAAATGCCTGCAAGTCCGCTTCCGTAAACATCACATTCGGCGACACATCAGCGGATTTCAATGCGCCCGATTTTACGGCAAAGCTTGATTATGAGACATCATCAGGCGTGTGTATGTGGACTGTAAACATCAGCTCGGTGTGCGATCTCGCCCCGAGCAGTCTTTAGCATACCTTACGGACTGATAATAGGCGGGCGGACATTCGGCCCCGAAAAGATAAGCAATATCAGCATAAATAAAAGCCTTTCGGGGCTTGGCATAGGCAGCATAGTGACCCAGCAGCTCTCTGCCACTGTTTATGCGGATTTTCTGTTTAATGAGGGCGAAAGCGTAAAGGTTGTGGGATTTGACGGACTGCCGACATTTTTTATCGACAGCGAGAACCGCACCGAGTACACCGTAAGCATTACGGCATATGACCGATCACGCAAGCTGTCTCAGCCGTTTGACTATTCGACGTTAAAAGACGGAGACAAGACGGATTCAAAGGGAGACCCCATTTATAAGGACATATCCGCCGCTGAAATTTCCAATAAAATTGCTGCACAGTGCGGATTTTTAGGCGCATCGGGAACGACCGAGCTGCTTGTGGGCAATGTCACTGCCAGCACATACAAGGGAGCAAGCTGCAACTCCATGATGGAAGCACTTGCAGGAGCATCCGGCTGTTTTGTGCAAAGCGGAAGTGATAACAGCCTTTGCTATCACAGAATAGGCGTGGAAACTTCTGCCGCAAGCTGCTCTAACCACAGTGCTATTATCGAATATCCCACAAGCAGCTACACGAGGCTTATCGTAACGGGTGACAGCTCAAACGTTTATGATAACGGCAGCGGCGCCCCTGCAAGCATCATCGAGCTGTCAAATACGCTCATAACGCAAGGAATAGCCCAGTCACTGGCTGCAAGGCTGTTTGAAGGCGGTGCGTACACATACAAGCCGCTGAGCTTCAGCGCTGTTTTAGAGGGCAATATTGACCCATACGGAACGGCTATAGTCGGTGATAAATCCTACACGGTCACAAACATATCTATCAACCTTTGCGCTGACGGTGCGGTAGCATCGCTGTCAACTCCGCAGATGCCTGAAAGTTCGTCCGTTTATAATGACCTGCTGACCCGTGCCATAAATCAGCGGATAGCAGCTAATCGTATTTATGGCTGCACGGAGATCACTGACCAGGGGCTGAAATTTGTAAGTGCTATTGAAAATTCCGATGAAAGTTCTAAAACCGAATACGGCTTTGAAATGGCAGGCGAGGGTGTTGCCAGATTTGCGGGGGCGCTTCTCAACGGCATGATGCCCACTGCGGTGAAGATCGCTGAGGACGGCAAAAGTCTCCGAGCGAACTACAACGGCAAGATTTTTGAGTATGCCATTACCGAGGATGCAGACGGCAACATTATTCCCACAATGACAGAGGTGAGCGGCGATGGATGATATGATGTGGCTCCTGCTTGGGCTGATGAATGGGGGCGGCAAGGTCAAGCCGCTGAGCGTCACAGAAAACGGCACATACAATGTTTCCGAGGCGGAAAAGGCTGAGGGGTATGTGGGATTTGCGCCTGTGACGGTTGATGTGCAAGCAGCAGCAAACATACAACCATTGACCGTGGTGGAACCAGGTGTGTATAATGCGTCCGACTATGGCTGTGACGGGTTTGATCCCGTGAACGTATCCGACAAATACAAGAAACTGTATGAGTATGCGACGGGTGGTGGAAGCGATAACACGACGGACGACGGACAGAATGTACCAAACTCATTGGGTTCGGGCGATACCGAAAATACAAACGAATACCTCGACCTGTCATCGGGCGAGTTTGACACCGTTACAAATTCGGGAAATTCGTTACAAATCAGTATATATTTCGATGAAACCCCACACCCAACGCAAGCGAAATACTGGTCGTTAGCCCCTATGTGGAAAACTGTCAATCTATCTAATGGTGCTAATGGTGAAATATCGACGGGACGTGCATTTTCTACAGACATTGGCTGGAATGAAGCAACCACAAAAAAACCGTTTTATAGAATAAAAAGTATTGAGTACGACATTTCAATAACAAAGGTTCACATCGATTTAACGCGATATTGGGAAAGCGGCACAGAACGTGATACATGGTCAAACACGTTAACGTTCGACCACAATTCGTATGGTGTGGGGCAGTTTACAGATAGTTGGTTCATTTCATCATCTCAGTAAATGAGGTGCGACCATGGGCACGGGTACGCAGCGCCAAGCGCAGTATCACTTTGTCCTTCCATTGCGACGGAGCTGTGCAAGACAGAAAAGGCGTTTTATGAGACTTTTAAAACCTGAAAGAGAGTGAATTTTTTATGTCTATCAGTACAAGAGAAGCAACCGTTACGCTTAACGGCGTGACAACCGTAACATTTGACCGCAGATATCCGTATTTTGCGGTAAGAAACGATAGCAGCGCCCCTGTGTACATTTCCACGGTGAATGCGGATTGCACGGCAGGTGCCGACGGCGTTGTTGCGGTGCCAAAAGACGGCAGCGTAGTCATTGCAAATTGCGGTGATATTTTCGGCGACGGCACACTGTACCTCAACGGCAGCGGAGCTGTTACTGTTATGGGACAGTATGATGGTGGCAACCGTTTTAAGGCTGTTCAGAGAGGGGGTGGTGAAATAACGGAGGTAACACCCGAATCGTTGGGATATGCAGTAGGCGCCAAAATGTTTTTTGACGGCATTTATAATTTTGGTCAAAAGCATACTGATAACGGTGCATATTGGATTGATATAGTAAGCAATGCTGTGATGAGGCGTTATTTGGCTGATACGGGAAAATTGCTATTATCTGATAATCACTATGTAAAAGAAACAGGCGTAGACAGCGCACTGCGTATTCCTATCAATTTTAACAGTGACCATTTCACAACGGAATTGTTTTTTGAGATCACAAGCGACAACACGTCAGAAAATGACATCATAAATAATTTTGACCGTGCGGGATTTGGATTGTTCACCGAAAACAATGCAATTCAATTTGGAATTTTCAACAATTCATCGAACGCATATCAATATATCAATGGTGGAAGTTACGAACAAAATACCAAGTACCACATTGTAGCAACGTACAACGGCGAAAACGTTATATTATATATTAACGGTACAATAGTTGGTTCGGAAATTTTGGCGTTAGCGGATTATAAAAAATCAACCAAAATCCCCTACATGGGGTGTGTCGGAGGTGGTGGTTCATATTATTCAGCAGGTGCGTATAAATTTTATCGTGTCGCATATTATGAACGTGCGCTAAGTCAAATTGAAATCATAAACAACTACAATTCGGATATTACACGATTTAACGTTTAATGTTTAATAAAGGGAGAATGAAAATGGACAAGTTCACAGAATTCATCAAGATCATACTGGGCGGCATTGTCACGGCGGTGTCGGGATTTTTTGGCGGCATGGACGGCATCATGTTTGCGCTGATAGCGTTTATATCCATCGACTACGTAACAGGTGTGGCGGTTGCCGTGAAACAGAAAAAGTTGTCCTCGGAGGTGGGATTCTGGGGTCTGGTGCGCAAGGTCTGCATCGTGGCGCTGGTAGGCGTGTCACATTTTGTAGATGTTTATGTCATGCACACAGGTGATATCTTCCGCACGGCTATTGCGCTGTACTACATAGGCAACGAGGGCATATCGCTGTTGGAAAACATCGGCAATCTGGGTGTTAAGCTGCCCAAGAAGCTGATCGACGTACTGGAGCAGATAAGAGACGATAATTCGGGGGAGGGCAAAAATGATGAGCATTAACATCAAAATGGATACAGGCACTGCCAACACCACTGTTGCCAAAGGGCGATCCATCGAATGGATAGTGATCCACTACACGGCAGGCACCTCATCGGCTGCGGGCAGCGCACACAATCTTGCGGCATGGTTCAGAGCGGGAGCAAATCCCGCCAATCCTGCCAGCGCTGATTTTATTGTGGACGACGAAAATGTTGTCTGCTATAATCCTGACATTGCAAACCGTTATTCATGGGGCGCAGGCGGTGTAAAATACACCAAGATGTCCACATCTGAGGGTGGTAGGTATTACGGCAAATGCAGGAACAGCAACTGCATCAACATTGAGATTTGCAGCAACAAGAAAAACAGGAAGTCTCTGAGCGCAGATGACACGGACTGGTATTTCACCGATGCAGAGCTGGCATTGGCTGCTGAACTGGTCAAGCATCTGATGAAAACATACGGCATTTCTGCTGACCATGTTATAATGCACCACCAGGTGACCGGCAAGCTGTGCCCCGCGTACTGGGTACATGGTGATGGGCTTATCAGGTTTAGAAAACAGGTCGAGGAGGTGGGCGAGGTGGTAGCCACGATGTGCCAGAACGAGCAGGCTATAGACAGCGTGCTCATCGCCAAGAAGGAATTCATACGTATCCTTATTCCATTCCTCACAGACGTGAAGAGCGGCAAGGGCATCGACAACCTCCGTGTCTATATAAACAGTGCCTGGGAAGCTCGCAGAAAGGCGACACGACAGGCAAGCCGCTGAATGTGCCTCCCAAAAGTATATTATATTACTTTGGCAAGTATATTATATTACTTTGGCAAGTATATTATATTACTTTGGCAAGTAGCCTATATAACCTAAATAAAACCTATCATGAGTGAAACGAAAATAGACGT